>JAEEGJ010002358.1_pt1 | contig 103209 bp, 78 predicted proteins | sample 8958761 | NCBI WGS metagenome assembly JAEEGJ01 (sample SAMN16246546, study PRJNA631951) | gut metagenome | biome: gut microbiome; feature: rumen; material: RS-attached | host: Bos | place: Iran: Karaj | collected 2018-10 | reverse complement strand
TAAAGTGGCACGCGAGCTGGGTTCAGAACGTCGTGAGACAGTTCGGTCTCTATCTATCGTGGGCGCAGGAGTCTTGCGTGGTGCTGACACTAGTACGAGAGGACCGTGTTGGACAGACCTCCGGTTTACCGGTTGTACCGCCAGGTGCACCGCCGGGTATCCGCGTCTGGATCGGATAAGCGCTGAAAGCATCTAAGTGCGAAGCCGGCCGCAAGATGAGGACTCCATTGAGGGTCGTCACAGACGATGACGTTGATAGGGTGCAGGTGTAAAGACGGTGACGTCAAAGCCGAGCACTACTAATTGCCCGAAGACTTCCGCCGCAGGCGGTACTTTCAGGTGCAGATGAGGGTTGTCAGATGCCCGGTCGATGACTGTAGTCCGGACTGCAGTTCTTGTGTGGAGATTGTCACCTATACAGTGCATCTTCTTATTATGCATTATGCATTATTAATTATGCATTGATATGATTTATCAGGTGGTTATTGCAGCGGGGTCCCACCTCTTCCCATTCCGAACAGAGAAGTTAAGCCCGCCTGCGCCGATGGTACTGCAATGCAATGCGGGAGAGTAGGAGGCCGCCTTCTTTATCAGAGCCCTGGAGAGAAATCTCCGGGGCTCTTTTTTTGCTGAATGGTCACACGGTCACAGCTGTGACCATGTGACCATTTATCCTGAATGATGCTAAAAATGTAAACTAAATTCCAAAGTACTTTTAATATTCTGCTCCTATACGACCTTACTGACAGGCAGATAGTTATGGTCATTATCTTTTTGTGGAATCATGATTTGTCATTCTTTTGTAAATACATTTCATTTCTGTTTGTATCTCGGCGGTCACATGGTCACAGCTGTGACCGTGACCGTTTTCGTTTGTGGTCTTGTGTTTTCAACTGTTTTAAAAGGGATGCTTTCTAATACAGTAAGAAACGCCTTCTAACACAGTAATGGACGCCTTCTAACACAGTAAGAAATGCCTGTTATACCCCTATAGGAGGCATTCCTTACTGTCGTACAAGGCCTCTCCATCACTCGTGCAAGGCATCAGAACGACCATTAAGTATATATACTTATAAACGAACCCCCGATTTTGCAATGTCTGGATTGCGGTCACGGTCACAGCTGTGACCATGTGACCATTCTTCCAGCAAAGCACTCTAAGAAGTACATCTTGTAGCATTTACAGTTTATTAGTACCTTTGCCCCCGCAATAGTGCACCTCAACAACAACTGTTACCTTACTCTCGCATATTTTTATTCTGAAAGCATTAAGTCGCAAATGTTTAGGGCTCGCATCTCTGCGGGCCCTAAGCAATCACAAACAAGGAAGACTATGATATCGCCTTCCCGCATTGATTATGCGTGGAGGTCTAGGACGAATCGGGTGCCCTTGGTGAACTTGGGATCGATGTCGAGGTCGCCGTTCATCTTCAGGGCCATCTGCTTGCAGATGGGGAGTCCGAGGCCGTCGCCAGTGGTGAGGTCGCGAATCTCAAGGAATGGCTTGAAGATATCTTCACGCTTCTCTTCGGGGATGCCAGAACCTGTGTCAGATACGAGGAACTGATAGGAGTGGGGACCGCGTTTCTTGAAGTCAAGGCTGATGCTTCCTCCTGCGGGAGTGTACTCTGCGGCGTTGGTAAGCAGGTGGAGCAGGATGTGGGAAACGTATTCCTTATTGATCTTGGCACTCATATTAGAGGCATTGACAGTCAGATTGACGTCACTCTTCACCTTGTTGCGGATCTGTTCCATAAGGTCGTCACAGAACGACTGCGCTGGAGTGTCTTCCATCTCAATCTCGCTGCTGTCTCTGTTCTCCAGTTCAGACAGTGTCTGGATATGCTCTGAGAAATCGAGCAGTGCCTTTACCTCAGGCTGCTTGCTGTCGAGTTTCTTGAAGGTGGGCTGCAACTGGGCAGAGATGTTGCTGATGAACTTGGCCTTCAGGGCGTTGCTCTCGTTAGCCAGGCGGATGGTCTTCTTCTGCTTGCGATCCAGGAGAATGAAGCGCATGAGGACGATGCCTCCGATGACGAGTGCTGCAGCGAGTGCTGCGGCGAGGATGCAGAGTCCGATGATGAAGAACCAGCGTGTGGACAGCGAACTGTCCTTATCGGCGATGGTGGCTTCGTTGTCGGCAATCTGTTTCTTCAGTGCGGCTATCTCGTCGGCATGCTTGATGGCGCTGGTGGAGTCTTTCCAGGCGATGTAGTTGCTGTATGATTGTGCCACCATATTGGCATTGTTGCTCTTGCGACCATTGGAGATGAGGGTTTGATAGACCTCGTCTACCTTGTCATACTCCTTGCTGGCGGTCAGTTTGTCGGCCATCTCCTTGAAGACGGCGTTGCCCTGGGCATTCATACCGAAAGTGTAGTAATAGATGGCCTTGGTATATAGAAGGTCGTTCTTCACATTCTCGTCGCCGCTTTGGTTGGCTTGGCTCTCCATGATGTTCAGTTGGTCCTTGGCGCTGTCGCTTTTCCTCAACTTGATGTACATATTCAGGCGCTCCTTAGTGACCAGATAATGCATGGCGGCCTTTTCTGCCTGGCTGTCCTTCTGGCTGGAGTTAATGGCGTCATCAGCCCGGCGGAGCAGATCGAAGGCCTCTTTGTAATAGTTCTCTCTGGAGTAGTAGAGTGAGGCGGCCTTGGTGGCACACTCTACACCCAGTTTCATCTGGCCACGATTGTAATAGTCGTTGAAGGCGTGGATGTAAAGAGACCTTGCTGTGGCGATGTGCTCCTTGGGATCTGCAGCCTCGGCACGCTTGTGAAGATCGCTTTTCTCCTGTGCGCTGACCATTGTGGCGCACAGCAAAAGACTTGCAAATAAAAATGATATTCTGTTCATAGTTTATTAAAAGTTAGAGCCTCTTGTCGGATTCGAACCAACGACCCCGAGATTACAAATCACGTGCTCTGGCCAACTGAGCTAAAGAGGCGGGTGGGCAGCTACCTGCATCGCGCCGCTACGACCTAATACCCTTGCTGCGTTCCCACCCTGGGGGATTCAAAGGGAGCTGGCCGTACAGGACTGCCCATTTTTGCTTAGCGGCTGCAAAGGTACAAAAAAGAAGTGAGAAGTTAGTAGCAAGAGGTAAGAATTTTCAGTTTTTAACTATTTTTTTTGGCAAAGGTCAAGATATATGCTGGAAAATGCGTAATTTTGCAGGCTGAAAGTGATAATTGTTAAATAATGACTGCTCCAGAATACATGCAATTGAAGGCCTACGCCCGCCAGGACGGTTTCTTCCTCGCCCTGCTGTGGACAGCCAGTTTCGCCTGTTACATCTTGGGTATCTCTAACCAGATGCTGGGGATGCTGGCCATCGGACTTGCTGTTATGACCCCTTTCTTCGTGGCTGGTCGTCTGCGTAAGTTCCGCGATGAGGGTAGGGAAGGGCTCATCTCTTTCGGCCGGAGTTATGCTTATACGATCTTTGTGTTTTTCTATGGTGCCGTGCTGCTGGCAGTGGTACAGTTTCTCTATTTTGCCTATGTGGACAACGGCTATCTGCTGGGTGCTTTCTCACGGATGATAACGTCTGAGGAGGGTAAGGAAATCATCAGCCAATACGGTATGACTCAGATGATGGAGGACAGTCTGGCAGAGATGGCTCAGATTCGTCCGATAGACTATGCTCTGAACATCCTGACGGTGAATATCATCATCGGCTTTATCCTTGGTGTGCCCATCGGCCTGGTGATGCAGCGGAGTGAGGTGAAAAGGTGAAAAAGTGAAAAGGTGAAATCGTAAATTCGTTGATCAAGAATGGATATATCAGTAGTAATACCTCTTTATAATGAGGCAGAATCGCTGCCGGAGTTGTATGCCTGGATAGAGCGGGTGATGAAGGAGCACGGCTTTAGTTTTGAGGTCATTTTTGTGAATGACGGCTCTACCGACGGTTCATGGCAGGTGATCAGTGACTTGGCAGCCAAGTCTGACAGCGTGAAGGGCATCAAGTTCCGTCGTAACTATGGTAAGAGTCCCGCCTTGTATTGTGGCTTTGAACAGGCCCAGGGCGACGTGGTGATCACGATGGACGCCGACCTGCAGGACTCTCCCGACGAGATTCCTGAGTTGTACAGGATGATCAAGGAGGATGGTTATGACTTAGTGAGCGGCTACAAGCAGAAACGTTATGACCCTATCTCGAAGACCCTTCCAACGAAATTGTTCAATGCAACGGCCCGCAAGGTGAGTGGCATCAAGAATCTGCACGACTTCAATTGCGGCCTGAAGGCCTATCGCAAGGATGTGGTGAAGAATATCGAGGTCTATGGTGAGATGCATCGTTATATTCCCTATCTGGCCAAGAATGCCGGTTTCGACAAGATTGGCGAGAAGGTGGTCCATCACCAGGCCCGCAAGTATGGCTCCTCTAAGTTCATGGGCTTGAACCGCTTTGTCAATGGCTATCTTGATCTGCTGACGCTGTGGTTCCTCAGCACGTTTGGCAAGAAGCCGATGCATGTGTTCGGATTCCTGGGGACCATCATGTTCGTGATAGGTTTCATTGCCGCCTTCGTTATCGGAGCCGACAAACTCTGGTGTCTGGCCAATCATATCCCTCAGAGACTGGTGACGGATTCACCTTATTTCTATATTGCTCTGACGATGATGATAATTGGTACCCAGTTGTTCCTGACAGGATTTGTGGCCGACTTGGTGAGCCGTTCTTCTCAGGGACGCAATGACTATCAGGTAGAAGAGGTGATATGAGGGGTGTGTGGCGTAAGATAGTGTGCTTGGTAGCGGTGGGACTCTTGTCTTCATGCTCCAGTATTGAGTGCCAGATTGACAATATTGTCTCTGTCCAATACGAAATCCGTGACAATAAAGGAGAGGCCTGGGCCATTACTGATACCCTTTCTGTCGCATCAACTCAAGTTGACGGAGAGACCGTCATCCTCGATATCACGACCCTTCTGGACGGCAAATATAATATCCTCAACAAATTAACAGGCTATTCGACCTTCAGTCTCCCCATCAGTTATTCTCATCCGGAAGACGTCCTCTACTTCTGCTTCAAAGATAAAGTCAAGACGGTGGTGGACACGGTTTGGATCAAGAAGACTGATATTCCTTACTTCGAATCCGTTGACTGTACCGCATCCTTCTTTCACGAACTGACGGGTGTGAGGTATACCAACCATGCCATCGACTCTCTTGTGCTTATCAATCCATCGGTAACCTATGATGACAAGACCGTACACTTCTATCTCTATCCGAAGACTGGCAATTAGTCTGCTGCTTTTGGTGTCAGTATCGGCATCGGCACAGACTAAGTTCTTCTCCATACAGAAGGACTCTATTCCCTTTTTCCGAGGCTTTGCCGTGTCTTTTGATTTGGTGGGAGCAGGCATGATGGCGTTGTCTGACAATGGACAGTATGAGGGCGCTCTGCGAATAAACCTCCACGACGAGTGGTTCCCTATTGTCGAGGCTGGCCTCGGCAAGGCTTCTCATGATGACGAGGTGACAAAGTTGCACTATAAGACTTCTGCTCCTTATTTTAAAATAGGTATAGACAAGAATATGTTGAAAGACAAGCATGGCCCTAACCGTCTTTACGTGGGACTACGCTATGGTTTTACTTCCTATAAGGTAGACATTTCCCGTCCTGAGTTCATAGATCCAGTATGGAAGTGGAATGCCGATTATAACATTGTGGATGCGGCCTGCAAATATCACTGGGCAGAGATCGTTGTCGGCATCGATGCCAAGATCTTCGGACCCTTGCATCTGGGCTGGAGTGTGCGCTATAAGCAGCGTCTGTCCCATTCAGAGGAGAGTCCTTTATACAAGACATGGTATGTGCCAGGCTTTGGCAATTATGATACCAAGTTGGGCGGCACATTTAACGTGATCATTGATATCTGAGCGCTATGGATGAGAAACAGAAGAAGAAACTGATGTGGCAACTGCCATTTCTGATGCTGCTGATTGTCGGTACGGTGCTGATTATCAGCCATCAGCAATCGACACCATACCGTCAGGCGAATGACTTTGTCTTCGGCACCACTTATAAGATTGTCTACCAGTGTGACTCAGACCTGACCGCTTCCATCCGTCAGGAACTGATGCGGGTGGACTATTCACTGTCGCCTTTCAATAAAGAGTCGGTGATCACGGCAGTCAATCAGAACCGTGAGGTGATGCTCGATCCCTATTTTGTCGAAGTGTTCAACAAGGCGATGGAGATATCCCGTGAGACTAAGGGTGCCTTCGACATTACCGTCGCACCCTTGGTTAATGCCTGGGGCTTTGGCTTTAAACATGAGCAGATGCCGACGAAACGTCAGGTGGACAGTCTACGCCAGATAATTGGCTATCAGAAAGTTGCACTTAAAAACGGTAAAGTTGTGAAGCAGGACCCCCGTATGATGCTCGACTGCTCCGCTATCGCCAAAGGTTTTGGTGTGGATGCCGTGGCCAGGCTGCTGCGTGACCGCGGCGTTCAGAACTTCATGGTTGAGATTGGCGGCGAGGTCGTCACCTGTGGTGTCAATGCCCAGCGACTTCCTTGGCGTGTCGGAGTGGTGAAACCATCGGAAGACTCGCTGAGTACAGGCCATGAGTTGCAGACGATCCTCAACGTCACCGATAAGGCGATGGCCACCAGTGGCAACTATCGCAATTTCTATTATAAGAATGGCCGGCGCTATGCCCATACCATCGATCCCAAGACTGGCTATCCGGTGCAGCACAGCCTGCTCTCCGCTACAGTCCTGGCTGCCAGTTGTACCGTTGCAGATGCTTATGCCACCTCATTCATGGTGATGGGATTAGACAATGCCCGGCAACTGCTGGAACATCATCCGGAGTTGATGGCCTATCTCATCTATGACGATGGGAAGGGTGACATCGCCGTGTGGTTCTCTCCCTCTCTCCGTCATAAAATCGAGGAATAGTGGCCCTCTTGCAAATATACGACAGACTGCTCCAGTTCCCGCTGTTTCAGGGTATGAGCCGCGATGACTTGGAGATCGTGGCTGGCCATACACGTTTTGGATTCCTGAAAATGACTGCAGGCCGGCAGGTCATCCATGCCGGCGACCCTTGCACCCATCTGTATTTCCTGATTAACGGCTCGTTGAAAGTGGAGAGTTTCAGCGACGACGGCCGTTATTCGGTCGTCGAGCAAATGTCGTCGCCCTACATCCTCCAGCAGGAGAGCATCTTCGGCTACTACCAGCGCTACACCCATAACTTCTATGCTCTGACAGACGTCAACTTCCTGATGCTTGACAAGGAGGAGGTGGTGCGGCTCTCAGAGGACTTCCTGGTGTTCCGTCTGAATCTGATGAATCACCTAGCCACTCAGGCGCAGAAACTGATACAGGCGCAGTGGCGTCGCAGCCCCCAAAGCCTGCAGGAGCGAGTCGTGCGTTTCTTCTTCCTGCACACCCTCTACCCCGCAGGCCCCAAGACCTTCCATATCCTTATGGAACGTCTGGCAGAGGAAGTCAACGACAGCCGCCTGAATGTGTCACGGGTCTTGAACCGTTTGCAGACTATGGGATTGCTCGAATTGCATCGGGGCAGGATTGAAATACCACAAGTCGAACGTCTGCTGATGTGAAATTAATTAAAATATCAGTGATAATCTGTGTAATCTGTGGCTTTTTTTGTACTTTTGCATCCCAGAAATAAAAAATGTGTATGAATACTGATCAGAATAGACAAAACCCGTTCTTCCTTCCTTATGGTACACCCCATGATACTGCTCCCTTCGACCGTATTGCCTTGGAGGATTTCGAGGAGGCTATGATGGAGGGTATCCGTCGTGATGATGAACAGATAGAGAAAATTATCAACAACCCAGAGAAACCGACCTTTGACAATACCATCGTGACGGTCGATGATGAGAAAGATGGCAGCGACTACTATGACTTGCTGTCTCGTGTCAGCAGTGTGTTCTTCAACCTGTTGTCTGCCGAGACCAACGACGCCATGGATGAGTTAGCCCAGAAGATGAGTCCTATATTGACGAAACATGCCAACGACATCCGTCTGAATGAGCGTCTCTTTGAGCGTATCAAGTATGTGCATCGCCATCACCGCAAACTGACGCCAGAGGAGAAAATGTTGCTCGATAACTGTTACGACGGTTTTGTACGAAGTGGTGCCTTGCTTGATGCTGAAGGCAAGGAGCGTCTGCGTCGACTGACAGAGGAAGCCTCCCTCCTCGGACTGCAGTTCTCGCAGAACTTGTTGAAGGAGAATAAGGCCTTCACTCTGCATATCACTGATGAGGCAGACTTGGACGGACTGCCTGATTCTGCCCGTGAGGCGGCAGCATTGACGGCGAAAGAACAGGGGAAAGAAGGTTGGGTCTTCACCCTCGACTCTCCCTCGTATATTCCATTCATGACCCATAGCACCCGCCGCGAGTTGCGACAGCAGATGTATATGGCCAAGAACACCGAGTGTATACACGATAATACAGAGAACAATCTCGAGATTTGTAAACGGCTGATCAACGTCCGTCGTGAACTCGCACAACTCTTAGGCCATAAGACCTATGCTGACTATGTGCTGAAGCATCGCATGGCCGGCAGCGTCCGCAACGTCTATAAACTTTTCAACGACCTCATTGCCGCTTATAAGGAACCCGCTAAGAAAGAGGTCGCTGAGATTGAAAAGGAGTTTCATAAAGATTTTTCCTCTGAATTCCAGCCTTGGGATTTCTCGTTCTATTCACATAAGTTGCAGTTGAAACGCTACAATATTGATGCTGAGATGCTGCGACCCTATTTCGAACTGTCAAAAGTGATTGACGGTATCTTCGGTCTGGCAAACCGTCTCTATGGCATTACTTTTAAGGAGAACAAGGATATTCCCGTCTATCATCCCGACGTGAAGGCTTACGAGGTCTTTGACAAGGATGGCTCTTATCTTGCCGTCTTCTATGCCGACTTCTATCCTCGCAAGGGTAAGCAGGGTGGAGCCTGGATGACGGAATATCAGGGCCAGTGGATGGAGCGCATCGACACCAAGAAGCCCTTCAGTCCTGAGAATGCGAAGAATATCCGTCCACATGTCAGTGTCGTGATGAACCTGACCAGACCTACTGCCGAGAAACCAGCCTTGCTGACCTTGAGCGAGGTGGAGACCTTCCTCCACGAGTTCGGACATTCCCTGCACGGCATGTTTGCCAACACTCGTTTCGAGAGTCTGAGTGGTACGAATGTGTGGTGGGACTTTGTGGAATTGCCCTCTCAGTTTATGGAGAACTTTGCCATAGAGAAAGATTTCCTCCGCACCTTTGCCTTTCATTATCAGACGGGTGAACCCATGCCCGACGAACTCATCGACAGAATAGTACGCAGCCGTAATTTCAATGTGGCCTATGCCTGTATGCGACAGGTTAGTTTCGGCTTGCTCGACATGGCCTACTACACCCGGAAGGACGAGTTTAATGAGGATATTATTCCTTTCGAGAAACGTGCCTGGCAGAAGGCTATGGTCATGCCACAGTTGCCTGATACCTGCATGACCGTGCAGTTTTCGCACATCATGGCTGGTGGCTATTCGGCTGGCTACTACAGTTACAAGTGGGCAGAGGTGCTCGATGCCGATGCCTTTGCCGTTTTCAAGAAAGAGGGCATCTTCAATCCTGCTACAGCCCAGCGTTTCCGCGACTGTATCCTCTCCAAAGGCGGAACAGAGAACCCGATGACATTATATAAACGCTTCAAGGGCTCTGAACCAACTATCGATGCCCTCCTCAAGCGTAATGGCATCAGCCGAAGGAAGTCCAAATCGTAAATCCGTAAATCGTCAATATAATGGTTTCAGACAAACAGCATAAACTCGACGAGCGCTATCTCCGCATGGCGAAGATATGGGCAGAGAATTCCTATTGTGTACGCCGTCAGGTTGGAGCCCTGGTCGTCAAGGATAAGATGATCATCAGCGATGGTTACAATGGCACGCCGAGTGGCTTTGAGAACGTGTGTGAGGATGACAACAATGTTACCAAGCCCTATGTCCTCCATGCCGAAGCCAATGCCATTACGAAGTTGGCACGCAGTTCGAACAACAGCGATGGTGCCACCATCTACATTACGGCATCTCCTTGCATCGAGTGCGCCAAACTCATCATCCAGGCCGGCATCCGCCGTGTCGTCTATGGTGAGCAATACCGTCTCACTGACGGCATCGACCTTCTGAAACGCGCAGGCATCGAAGTGATTTTCATGGATGTCAATCAACCCGTCTCCAAGTAATCATCTGTAAACTGTAAACCGTAAACACTAAACTAATAATACAATGAAGAAATCAAACCGCTTTACGCCGCTTTGGATTGCAATGGGTGTCGTGGTGGGCATCCTCATCGGAACATTCTATGCCAATCATTTCTCAGGCAATCGCCTGAATATTATTAATACCAGCGGCAATAAACTCAATAACCTGCTGCATATCATCGACGACCAGTATGTGGATACCGTCAATGTCAACGATCTGGTGGAAAAGGCTATGCCTCAGATTCTCAGCGAACTCGATCCTCACTCGGTCTATATTACAGCCCGTGAAGGCGAAATCGCTAACGATGACCTCCGGGGCTCGTTCTCTGGTATCGGTATCGAATTCACCATCCGGCAGGACACCATCCGTGTGCAGAATGTCATCGGCAATGGTCCTGCTGAACGTGCTGGAGTGCTGGCTGGTGATAAGATTGTAGAGGTCGACGACTCAGTCTTCGTAGGCAAGAAAGTCACCAACGAGGAGGCGATGCACCGTCTGAAGGGACCAAAGGACACGAAAGTGAAGTTGGGTATCATCCGCTATGGTGAGAAGACCATCCGTCATATCACTGTCACCCGTGGTGAGATTCCAACCAAGAGCGTCACGGCCAGTTATATGCTCGACGAAGAGTCTGGCTATATCAAGATCCGCAATTTCGGTGAGAATACATATCCGGAACTGATCATTGCCCTGGCCCAACTGGCACAGAAAGGTTTCTCAAACCTCGTCATCGACCTGCGTAATAATACCGGAGGCTATCTTGAGTCTGCTGTGCAGATTGCCAATGAGTTCCTGTCCAAGGGGCAACTCATCGTCTATACGGAGGGACGCCGTTATCCCCGGCAGGACTATCGGGCTGATGGTCGCGGCTCTTATCAGCACATACCACTCGTTATTCTTGTCGACGAGGTCTCTGCTTCTGCATCAGAGATCCTTGCTGGCGCCATTCAGGATAACGACCGTGGCACCATCGTTGGTCGTCGTTCCTTTGGCAAGGGACTTGTCCAGAAACCTATGGAGTTCTCTGATCACTCTATGATCCGTCTCACTATCGCCCGCTACTATACGCCGTCAGGCCGTTGCATTCAGAAACCCTATAACGACGGAGAGAAATACGAGAGTGATTGGCTGGAACGCTATCAGCACGGAGAGTTCTTCTCTCAGGACAGCATCCGCCATACAGGTCCGGAATACCATACTGCCAACGGGCGCATCGTCTATGGTGGCGGTGGCATCACCCCTGATATCTTCATCCCCGAGGACACCATTGGTATGACCTCTTACTATAAGGAGGCCTCCATGTCGGGACTTATCCTTCAGTTCGCCTACAATTATACTGATGATAACCGTGCCCGTCTGAATAAGATGGACGACGTTCACGAGATGGAGCGCTACCTGAAGGGACAGAACACGCTGGAGCAGTTCGTCGTCTTTGCCGACAAGAACGGCCTGAAGCGCCGAAACCTGATGATTCAGAAGTCGAAGAAACTGCTGGAGCGCTTCATCAACAGCCGTATCATCTACAATATCCTCAACGAGCAGGCCTGGACGGAATTCCTCAATCAGGACGATCCCGCCATCATCGAGACACTTCGGCTTTTCCGCGAGGGCAAGGCCTTTCCCCAGCCTGCGCCCGCTTCTGTGTCCGACGGTCCCGTAGCCCATGCGTTCGACTATCGTGGCACCCATCAGCGCGCTGCCCATATAGCCTATGCGTAAGGAAACGTTGCGTCAGATTATCTGCCAGCGAAAACAGCAGTACACCCCGCAGCAACTCAAAGAGTTGTCACAATCCGTTATCGCCCGTCTGAAGTCCCGCCTCGCCGAGGCACAGACCGTTATGGCCTACTACTCCCTCCCTGACGAAGTCTGCACTCACAGGCTCCTCGACGATCTTGTGGCAGAGGGCAAGACCGTCCTCTTGCCGAAAGTCCTGGATGCCGAGCGCATGGAACTGCGTCGTTATTCCGGTCCCCAAGACCTGATGGAGGGTGCTTTTCACATCATGGAACCCATAGGCGAACCCTTCACCGACTATCGTCTCATCGATGTTGCTCTTATCCCTGGTGTCGCTTTCGATGCCGCAGGCCATCGTCTGGGTCGTGGCCGGGGCTATTATGATCGCTTTCTCCACTCGATGCAGACAGTCGCCAGTTCGCATCCTCTGCTGCTGGGTGTCTGCTTTGATTTCCAGAAAGTCGCTTCCGTTCCAGTCGATATCAATGATATTCATGTCGATGGCGTCATTTAGATTGTCTCTAACGAGAATTATTAATTATTCATCTTCTTTCTTACTTGTTTCATCAATTCTTTGTGTCTTTGCATTCGCTGGTCACGGTCACAGCTGTGACCATGTGACCGCAGAGATTGTGTCGAAGGTAAAATATGTTTATAGTATATTAGTTTGTAATATATTGTATATCAGATAATTAAGATATCTAAAATGTTTTTATATGCAAGTATTTTCTTTACAAAATATCCGCATTGTTTCTCCGGAGGTCACATGGTCACAGCTGTGACCGTGTGACCGTTCTTCTTTCAAAAGCATTATTTTGCCATCTCGACATGGCAAAACATGGGGTATGATCATCGGGATGCCTTCTAAGGCTCGTTCTGATGCTTTGTACGAGTGATGGAGATGCCTTGCACGACAGTAAGGGATGCCTCCTATGGGGGGATAGAAGGCATCAGAACGATTCTCGCAAGGCATCGGAAATACGCTTGGGCGATAGTTCCATGAAAGTTCACGGATGGCTTCACATTCTATGTCGTCTCCGGTTCCGCTGCTCCGAAAGGCAATGATGCCTAATGGAATCTCACGTCGGCAATTACCTGGTTGCCGACGTGTTCGTTTAGGCGGCGGACAACATCCTGGCGTTGCATGGACAGTTCCATGCGAAGGGCTGGATTGTTGAGATGGACGAAGAGGGTCTGGTTGCGGATATAAAGGTCGCCAGTGAGTGCAGCAATGGCTTCGCCCATGACTACAGGCCATGCATCGATAAGACGTTTCTGGAGCAACGGTGTTTCGAGCCCCTGCTCTCGGAGGTTCTTCATGATGACCTCCTTGATGAGTATGCTGTTGCGACGGAACATGTTTTTGTTTATAGTTTATAGTTTATAGATGATTACTTTAAGGGCGGGGAGGAAGAGGGGTTACTTCACCATCGTCGACATGGAAGATCTTGTAGTCGTGGGATGAGGCGGAGAGTATCTGGTCAAGGTGCTCGCGGTTGGTATCAGTGATGAAAATCTGGCCGAACTCCTCACTGGCAACAAGATTGACAATCTGCTCGACGCGGCTGGCATCGAGTTTGTCGAAGATGTCGTCGAGCAATAGGATAGGGGTGTTGCCGCCGTTGGTGCGATGGAGGAAATCGAACTGGGCGAGTTTCAGCGCCACGACGAATGTCTTGTGCTGTCCCTGACTACCTTCACGGCGTATAGGGTGACCGCCAAGGGTGAAGACGAGGTCATCGCGGTGGACACCGTGGAGGGAGTATCCCATGATACGGTCCTTCTGACGGTCGCGCTGGATGACTTCGAGCAGAGGACCTCGCTGACAATGCGATAGATATTCGATGGCTACTTGTTCACGATTGCCGGAGATATGCTCGTAGTAGCGCTGGAAGATGGGCGTGAGATCTTTAACGAACGAGTCGCGGCGTAGGTAGATGCGCTCACCCTCGATGGCCATCTGCTCTTCCCAGAGACTGATGACCTCGGGGTCAGGCTCTTCTTCCTGTTTCAGCATGTTGTTGCGCTGTTGCAGGGCTTTGTTGTAGCGGGTGACGGCATCCATATAGGTGTGGTCGTATTGTGAGATGACCATGTCCATAAGTCGTCGTCGTTCTTCGCTGCCGCCGTCGATGAGTAAGGTGTCTGCAGGGGATACCAATACTAAGGGGATGAGGCCGATGTGTTCAGAGAGCCGGCGGTATTCCTTTTTGTCGCGACGGAAGTGCTTCTTGGAACCCCGTTTCATGCCACAGGAAATAGTGGTCTTCTCACTCCAGGCTCCACTCTCAAAACTCCTTGAGTAAACACCTTCCAATATGAGGAATTCCTCGTTATGGCGAATCAGGGTGGAGTCAAGGGGATTGGTGGCGGAATGGCAGAAAGAGAGGAAGTAAACGGCATCGAGGATGTTGGTCTTGCCGACGCCGTTGCGACCAATCATGCAGTTGATCTTCGGGGAGAGTTCCAAGGTGGCCTCTTGGATATTCTTATAGTTGATGAGCGACAGTTTCTCTAAAATCATTGTGCAAAGGTACAATAAAAAGTGAAAAGTGAAGAGTGAAAAGTGAAGAATTTGCCACCGCCGGCATTTTTTTTTATGTTTCATGTTTTCATTTCACTTTTTTTTTGTAACTTTGCAGCCGATTTTTGAAAATTAATACAATATTATAATGGCAACAACAAAAAATCAACCTCAGGCTGCTCCCACGATGGAGGAGAGCCTGAACAAGAGTGAGGCTTTCTTCCTGAAGTACAAGAAGGCCATCATCGCCGCTGTGGTGGCTCTGATTGTCATCATCGCAGGTGTCGTCCTTTACAAGACTTATGTCTCAGAGCCTAACGAGCAGAAGGCTTCTACCGCCATTGCCAAGGGTCAGGAGTATTTCGCTCAGGGTCAGTTTGAGAAGGCGCTGAAGGGTGATAGCCTCGGCTACAAAGGCTTTGTGGCTCTGGCCAGTGACTACAGCAGCACAGCAGCAGGCAATCTGGCAAATCTTTATGCTGGTCTCTGCAACGCACAGTTGGGTCAGTGGGACGAGGCTGTGAAATACCTTGAGGGCTATGATGGTGCCGACGATCAGATGATCACACCTGCTGCCCTTGGAGCATTAGGCAATGCTTACGCTCATCAGAATCAGTTGGACAAGGCTGTGTCGACGCTGAAGAAGGCTGCTGAGAAGGCAGACAACAACTCGCTTTCGCCCACCTTCCTGATTCAGGCTGGTGAGATTCTGGAGAGTCAGGGTAATAAGGCTGAGGCTCTGAAACTTTATCAGGAGGTGAAGGAGAAGTATTTTAACTCGATGGCCTATCAGACCATCGATGCCTACATTGAGCGCGTCAATGGCAACTAAGAACCTTTCTGCCTACGATATCGCGTCGGTGCCAGATGCGTCGAACATGATCTTCGGTGTGGTCGTGGCTGAATGGAATCCTGAGATCACGGGGGCTCTGCTCGAAGGTTGTGTCTCTACGCTGGAGAAGCATGGGGCTCTGCCTGAGAATATCCATGTGAAGACTGTTCCCGGTTCCTTCGAACTGATCTATGGCGCCCATCAGATGACCCTTAACGACGGTTATGATGCCGTCATTATCTTAGGTTGTGTGATTCGTGGGGAGACACCGCATTTCGACTACATCTGTCAGGGTGTCACAGAGGGTATCGCCCGTCTGAATGCCACGAGTAACATTCCCGTTGTCTATGGTCTGTTGACGACCAATGACCTCCAGCAGGCGAAAGACCGTGCAGGTGGCTGTTTGGGCAACAAAGGTGATGAGTGTGCTGTGGTCGCGATAAAGATGGCAAAGTTCTGATTCGGAGTTCTTATATAATATAATAAGGTGGGGCATCCTCTATGGAACGCCCCACCTTTCGTATATAACCTTGGCTTACTCCTGATCCTTGCGGTCGTCGATGTTGTCACCTTCTGTTGGCTTCATCTCATCCTTGAAGTCAGTGATGCCTGCCTCGATCAGTATATTATACCAACTGATGAGTTTCTTGATGTCGCTGACATGGACGCGGTCGCGGTCCCACTCGGGAAGGACACTGGTGAAGTAGTCTTGTAGTTCCTTGCTGGAGGCTTTCTTGGGATCGACTTTGGCTTTCTTGCCTTCCTCCAGGGTTTTGATGTTCTCTAAGACATCCATCAGGGGGATGTCGTCAGTCTCGGTGAACATGGCAATGTCTGCCAACGATGTGATGCGGTCAGAGGCAAAGGCCGGCATGCGCTTATGGGTGGCATCAAGGGCCTCGACGATGAGATTGTTCTTGCCTCGAGATACGAGTTTGTAGAGTCCGGGCTTACCGGAGATGGCTAAAATAGTCTGTTGCATAAGTTTATTCTTTATTATTTATGAATTCTAGTATCTTGTCCAGTTGTTGATGGAGGTCTGCTTGTCCGTCGTTGATGATTTCGAAGTCAGCCCGTTGCCTGACCTCCTCCTGTGGCAGTTGACGGCTCATCCATTCAAGTACTTTCTCCCGTGAGATTTCATCTCGGGCCATGACACGCTGGATACGCAATTCCTCGGGGGCTGTAACGACAATGACACGGTCTACGAGCCGGTAGATGCCAGACTCATAGATGATGGCACTCTCCATCCATTCCTTACCACTCTCCATGAAGTCGCGGAAGACGGCAGGGTGTACGATTCGGTCGATATTCTTCGCGTTCTCTTCCGATGCCAACAGGAACTCAGCAACAACCTTCTTGTTCAGGATGTATTCGCGTGCCCCCGTTGTCGTATAGGTCTCAGGACCGATGAGGTCTGTGAGGCGGCGACGGATAAAGGGTGAAGTGCGGATAAGGCGCTTGGCGGCACTGTCGCAATCGTACACGGCGTAGCCGCGCTGTTCCAACAGATGGCAGACATAACTCTTGCCGCTTCCTATACCTCCCGTGATACCTATTTTCATTCTTGTGATTCGATGAGATAGTCGACCATGATCGTTTCCAACTTCGCCCGTGAGATGCCGCTCGGCACGTTCTTCAGATAGACGCGGCACTTTTCCGACGGGTTACGGCGAATCTCGTCGTAGTCGACAATGACAGTGAAGTCTTCGGGCTTCAGATTCCGATAGACGCTGACGCCAGCCACAAAACTGACGGAGGTCTTGGCAGGGAATGTGCGCAACACTTTGCCCTCAGGCATGTTGATGCCGACGATAGGAATATTGGAGATGCGCTCCTCTGTCAGTACGTCGGTGAAGAACTTGATGCGTATATGATCTGGTACTGTCTTTACTCCTTTCAGTTTCGCCAGGTTACAATCGACGATAAGCGTGTCGCGGAAATTGGCATAGTTAAGTTGTTCGGTATAGACCATGTTGATGCTGTCAAGTTTTTCTTGGGAAGCGTAGATGGTGACGCTGTCAGGCTCGTAGGATACCTTTGAGATGAAATAGAGTTCCTCGGGAATCACCCGTCCGCTCCATCTGACAGGTACCTGTTTCTTGGTGCCGTAATTGTAGAAGAACTCCATCTTCTCTGGCTTGATGGCGGTAATCTTCGAACTGCTGACCAGATTCTGATAGATGCGCTTCTGTATTTCCGATGCAGGGATCTGGCCTGTACCGTTGTTGTGGGTGTAGTTGCGGAAAGGCAGTTCAATATGCTTGAGCGCATCACCGTATTTATAGAACACCAGCATGATGCCCTTGTCACGGATGGTGACGCGGACGGTGTCGACCTCGTCGGAAGTGAGTACGGCATTCTTGGGGACGCCAACGACAGATACGGGTACGGAGAACTCACGCTCGTAAGTCTCGTTCAGTGTCAGTGACAGCCAGAAAATTCCTGAAAGAGCCAGGAAGAACAGAAATATCAGGAACTCCTTGCTCGTTTTAGTGAACAGGAATTCCTTGATGGCTTGCCATGCGCTTCTGAAGGTCATACAGGCTGATGGCTATTTCTGCTGCGGCGTACTGGAAGTGTCTTTGAAGACGGAGCCCTTGTCGACGGTGATGACCACGTCGCGAGCAATCTTGACGTCGACCGTGTTCTTGGCCAGGTCGATGCTCTTGACAGTGCCGTAGATGCCGCCGCCAGTGATGACCTGGGTACCCTCGGTGAGTTCGTTCTGGAACTTCTGGATCTCCTTTTGTTTCTTCTGCTGGGGTTTGATCATGAAGAAGTACATGATGGCAAAGATGGCGACCATCATGATGATCATGCTCATGCCACCTCCCTGTGCTGCTTGTGCAGCGAGTACAATGTTTGTCATTTTTATACCTTAAATTTATTATAATTGTCACTCGTTATCCTTGTTCTCCTCATCGTCTTTCTTGATGATGCGCTTACGGTGCCTCATCTTTACAGGAGCGACTCCCTCGGCGGGGACTTCCGTAGGTGCAGTCTCCTTGCTCTTCTGGGGGTCCATATGCTTCATCAGACGGTTGGTCTTGATGAGGTTGCGGGCAATGGCGTCGAGCATACCGTTGATGTAGCCGCCACTCCTCGATGTAGAATAGAGTTTGGCAATGTCCACATATTCGTTAATGGTCACGCTGACGGGGATGTTGGGGAAAGTCATCATTTCGGCGATGGCAATCTGCATGATGACGATATCCATATAGGCCAGACGGGAAAGGTCCCAGTTGCGTGAGACTTCGTTCATGTAGTGCTGGTACTCCACCTCATTGAGAATGGCCGAGCGGAACAGTTTGCGGGCAAACTCCTTCTCCTCGTCACTGTCCCATTCTGGCAACAGTTCCTCTTTGGCGCCGTTCTGCTCCTTGAAACGCTTGATGGTCTTCAGGACAAAGGTGTCGACAATCTCCTTATCGTCGTTCCAATAGAGACTTTGGTCTTCCAGGATGTTGTCGAGGTCTGCGTTCTCCTGAATGAGTGTCTTATATAGTTTGCGCCACAGTTCACGGTCTGCGTCGTAACTGTCTTCACTGGAAGCCATATATGCCTGGTAGATCTCGCTGCTCTCAATGGCCTCGAAGAGTTGTCCGGGGACAGGGGTGTCTGCCCAATTGGTCTTCTGGTTGCTGATAAACTCATTCAGCGCCTTGTTCTCCTGCAGTTGGATGGCGAAACGGTTATAGGCAAATTTCTGCGAGGGCTCTTCGGTACCTTCGCGCTTGGCTCTGCCCTGAGTCACTTCGAGTCTGCGCTGGGCTTCTTTAGTCACTGCGACAATTAGCGACAACAGGTGATTGTAAAGGTCATAAGCCTTAGACAGACTGAAGAAGAGTTCCTTCTCAGCCGTGTCAATGTTCTTGTTACCGTTTAAATAGTAGGCATAGGTTAACTGAACAATTTTGTTTCTGATAATCTCTCTGTTAATCATCTCACTTGATGTTTATTTGTTATTTCTTGATGCAAAGGTAGGTAAAAATCCTATTATATGCAAGAAATAGACTGAAAAATACACTTTTTTTTTTATTTTTTCATGCTTTCGTTTTTTCATTTCAGAATAATTGTGTACCTTTGCACCGCTTTTTCTCAAAGCACAATCAGATATGTAACGTGTGATGGTGAATTAGGCAAAGTATTTAATTCTTAATTTAGAGTAACACAATTATGAAAGAATTCAGTGTAAGTGGCAAGAAGCGTGCCACAACAGGAAAGAAGGCAGCCAAAGAACTGCGCAAGGAGGGACTCGTTCCCTGTAATCTTTATGGTGACAAGAGAGGTGAGAACAATCTTCCCGAGGCCGTTGCTTTTGCAATTCCCGCAACTCAACTCCGTAAGGTCGTCTATTCTCCCGATGTGTATGTCGTCAACCTGACCATCGACGGTGAGGCTCACAAGGCTGTGATGAAGGAACTGCAGTTCCATCCTACTACGGATGCTCTGCTGCATATTGATTTCTATGAGGTGAACGAGACGAAGCCCATTACGATTGGTATCCCCGTGAAGTTGACTGGTCATGCCCAGGGTGTTCGTGATGGTGGTCGCCTGAGTCAGGCTGTCCGTCAGTTGAACGTGACCGCTCCTTACAAGCAGATTCCAGAGATGCTGGAGATTGACGTGACGAACCTCGCCCTTGGTAAGGCCATCAAGGTGGCTGACCTGAACTTCGAGGGTCTTGAGATCGCTACTCCTGCTCAGGTTGTCGTATGCTCAGTGAAGGCTACGCGTGCATCGCGCTCTGCCGCTGCTGCTGAGGCTGCCGAGTAATCTGTTTACAGTTTACAGTAGGTCATGGACAAATACTTGATTGTTGGCTTGGGTAATGTCGGAGATGAATACGAACTGACCCGCCACAATACAGGGTTTATGGTATTGGATGCTTTTGCTAAGGCATCCAATATTCATTTTGAAGACCGTCGCTATGGCTTTGTAGCCGAGACGTCGCTCAAGGGACGCAAAGTGTTCCTGCTGAAACCTTCTACGTTCATGAACCTCAGCGGCAATGCCGTGCGTTATTGGCTGAATAAGGAGAATATTGAACAGTCGAGGCTGTTGGTGGTCAGCGACGATGTGGCACTGCCGATAGGGCAGTTCCGCCTGAAGGCCAGTGGCAGTAATGGTGGTCATAATGGCCTTGGACATATCCAGCAGTTGATAGGTCAGGACTATGCCCGTCTGCGGATGGGAATTGGCAACGACTTCCCCCGTGGCATGCAGATTGACTGGGTGCTGGGCCGCTATTCCGAGGAGGAACTACAGGCTCTCCAGCCCGCCATCGACCGTGGCGTGGAGATCATCCAGAGTTTTGTCCTTGCGGGTATCGATATTACCATGAACCAATTTAACAAACTGGGTAAAGGAAAAGGGTGAAAAGTATGTTCTTATGTCTGAAGTAGCAAGAATCGATAAGTGGCTGTGGGCGTCGCGCATCTTTAAAACCCGTTCTATCGCGGCAGATGCCTGTAAGAACGGACGGGTGACCATTGGCGGTGTCAATGTGAAACCTTCTCATACTGTCAAGGCTGGCGAGACCGTCTGCGTGCGCAAGCCTCCAGTGACCTACTCCTTCCGTATCCTGAAACCCATCGAGCAAAGGGTAGGGGCGAAGTTGATACCTGAGATATACGAGAATGTGACGACGGCCGACCAATACGAACTGTTGGAGATGAACCGTATCAGTGGTTTTGTGAATCGTGCTCGTGGTACTGGCCGTCCTACGAAGAAGGATCGTCGCGCGATGGATGCCTTTGTCGGCCCCTCGTTGGAGGGTGACTTCGAATCATTCTTTGGTGACGACTTCGACGACGATGAAGAGTAACCTTTAGTTGATAGTACATCATAACATAGATCATCATTAAAATCTTAAACTCAAATTACGAAATATGACTTGGCTGAATATATTGTTTATCTTGATAGGTGTGGCCCTCGTCTTATGGGGTGCCGACCGTCTGACGGAGGGGGCTTCTTCTCTGGCCCGCGGCATGCATGTGCCCGAGATTGTCATTGGCTTGACTATCGTGGCAGCCGGAACGTCAGCCCCAGAGTTGTTCGTCAGCCTGGTGTCTGCATTGAAAGGCACGCCTGATCTGGCAGTAGGTAATGTGATTGGTTCGAATATTTTTAACACAACGCTCATTGTAGGCTGCTCAGCCTTGGTGGCTCCGATGGTGGTACAGAAGTCCACGGTCCGTAAGGATATTCCTTTTGCGGTTGTGGCCTCGCTGCTGCTTTTCGCACTTTGTTTCGATGATATGGAGTCTCCTCACCTATGGGGTAATGAGATCAGCCGTTCTGACGGTTTCGTGCTGCTCATAGGCTTTGCCGCGTTTATGATTTATACTTTCCATGTAGCGAAGAAAGACGGTCTGATGCCCACGGAAGAAGAACTGGAGGAGAACGCAGAGAAACCAAAGGATTATTCCCAACTCTGGCGAAACCTCTTCTGGATTGCCGTTGGCCTGGGCTGTCTGATTTTCGGCAGTAATCTCTTTGTCGACTCTGCTACTTACGTGGCCCATCGTTTTGGCGTCCGTCAGAGTGTCATTGGCCTGACCATCGTGGCGGGTGGTACTTCACTACCTGAACTGGCCACCAGCGTGGTCGCTGCCTACAAGGGACGCTCTGCCATCGCCATAGGTAATGTGATAGGTTCGAATGTGTTCAACATCTTGCTTATCCTTGGGCTGACGGCCGCTATTCATCCACTGCGGATCATGGGCATTACAATCGTCGATCTCATGATGTTGCTGGTGACCATTGGCTTCCTTTGGCTTTTTGCTTTTACCAAGTACTATGTTTCGCGTCGTGAGGGTGCGGTTTTGGTGCTTAGTTTTATGATTTATATGGGGTGGCTTCTTTATATTATTTAGGATGGAACATAAAAAAGAACAACGGATCAGTGTGCTGTTCATGTTCTACAGCATCTTGTTTTGTGTATGTCTGATTACGGCCAACGTGCTTGAGACCAAGCAGATTTCGTTAGGGCCGGCGAATATGACGGCAGGACTTATTGTCTTCCCTGTCAGTTACATCATCAACGATGTGGTGTGCGAGGTCTGGGGTTATGGACGTACCCGCCTGCTCATCTGGCTCGGCTTTGCCATGAACTTCTTCTTCGTGGGCATGGGAGCCATTGCCGACTGGATTCCAGGAGCATCGTATTGGGACGGGGAGGAGGGCTTCCATCAGATCTTCGGCCTGGCTCCCCGCATTGCCGGTGCCTCGTTCCTGGCCTTCGTCTGCGGCTCGTTCGTGAATGCGTATGTGATGAGCCGCATGAAATTGTCGTCCAAAGGTAAGAATTTCTCTGCACGTGCTGTGCTCAGTACCATCTTTGGCGAACTTACCGACTCCATCATCTTCTTCCCTCTGGCCCTGGGAGGTGTGATCCCCTGGGAAGAGATGCCCTCGCTCGTGATCACTCAGGTCACGTTGAAAACCCTCTACGAGATACTCGTGCTGCCTGTCACCATCCGAGTGGTGAAGTTTACCAAGGAGCATGACCATGAGGATGTCTACGACCTTGATGTCACATACAATATTTTTAAGATCAACAAACTATGAGCCAGAATCGTGAGCAAGATGGCCTGCAGGCCTTGGGCAAGAAGACGGAGTATCGCATGGACTATGCCCCAGAGGTGCTGGAAACCTTTGTCAATAAGCATCCTGACAATGACTATTGGGTGCAGTTCAACTGCCCTGAGTTTACGTCGCTCTGTCCTATCACGGGACAGCCAGACTTTGCCGAGATCAAGATTCTCTACATACCTGGCGAACGGATGGTCGAGTCGAAGAGCCTGAAACTCTATCTCTTCTCGTTCCGCAACCATGGAGACTTCCATGAGGACTGTGTCAATATCATTATGAAAGACCTGGTACGGCTGATGGATCCCAAGTACATCGAGGTTGTCGGCCTCTTCACGCCCCGTGGCGGCATCAGCATCTATCCCTACGCCAACTATGGCCGTCCTGGAACCAAGTACGAGCAGTTGGCCGAGCGTCGGCTAATGGAGCATCAGATGATTTGATTCTGATGGGGAATCGCCCTAAGTGCCTTTATTTCACTTCTTTTTCCGTCACGAAGCAGGCCACCAGTCCGTAGGTGATGGTGGGGCGTATCCAGATTTCGGTGAGCATAAAGTTGGTATATTCATCGATGGGCTCAAGATAAATGTCGATGTTGTAGAGTGTGGCAATGAGCGCATCGACAATAAAGATCATCCATAGGTTGCTCTTCGAGTAGGTCTTCCATTCCTTGCGGGCATAGAAGTAGGTGAGCATGAGGATGAGCAGCACTGAGAGGACGAGACATATAAGGTGTAGAGAGTAGAAAGCCAGTGGGGGTGGAAAGAGAATGTCGCGCAGCAGGACCGTCATGGCCACACACAGCGACGACCAGTAGTTGAACTGCTCAGTGGTGATGCGAATGGTGAAGAAGTACATCCACATCATTGCCAGGCAGGCGATGTAGAACATGTTGAGTACCAGTTCGGGCCATGCTTCTCTCAGTCCGAAGTAAAAGACGGCATAGATCATCACACCCACAGAGAGTATGGCGGCAACAGCGGCTATGCTGATGTCGAAGACTTTGGCTTTCTTCTTGAATCTTGATTTCATTGTTTGATAAACTAGCGAATGATTCCTGTTGTTGTATTTTGCAAAGATAGTCTATTTTTTCAAATATGAACATATATTGATGCTTTTTTTTTGTAAATCATATGCTCAACCGACATTTTTGCATGATCTGCCACTATTTATGTGCATCCTGCCACTTCCTTAAATCATCACTTGGGGCATTCTCCATCCACACTCCACCTTTAACTCTCCACGAAAACAGTTTCCAATCCCAATCATAAATAATCAAAAAAAGTACGGGCAAAGTATGTGTATCTGAAATAAAATGCCTAATTTTGCAGATTGATAAGTAAAATAACAGACAAGAAAAGCATTTATGAAGAAAAAAATCCAGTTTAGTCTCGTCTACAGGGACATGTGGCAGAGTTCTGGCAAGTTCCAGCCCCGTAAGGACCAGTTGGAGCGTATTGCCCCCGTTATCATCGACATGGGCTGTTTCGCCCGAGTGGAAACCAATGGTGGTGCCTTTGAGCAGGTGAATCTGATGGCGGGCGAGAACCCCAATCTCGCCGTGAGAGCCTTCTGTAAGCCTTTCAACGAGGTGGGCATCAAGACCCACATGCTCGACCGTGGGCTGAACGCCCTGAGAATGTATCCCGTGCCCGACGATGTGCGCGCATTGATGTATAAAGTAAAGCACGCCCAGGGAGTGGACATCACCCGCATCTTCTGCGGACTGAACGACACGCGAAATATCATCCCCAGTATCAAGTGGGCCAAGGAGGGTGGCATGACGCCACAGGCCACTCTCTGTATCACCACTTCGCCCGTCCATACAGTAGAGTACTACTCGAAGATTGCCGACGAGGTGATTGCTGCTGGTGCAGAGGAGATTTGCCTGAAGGATATGGCCGGAATCGGACAGCCAGCCATGCTGGGTGCCCTGACGAAGGCTATCAAGACCAAGCACCCTGATATCATCATCCAGTATCATGGCCACTCCGGGCCGGGCCTGTCGATGGCCTCGATCCTTGAGGTGTGTAATAACGGTGCCGACATCATCGATACGGCCATCGAGCCGCTGTCGTGGGGTAAGGTGCATCCCGACATCATCAGTGTGCAGTCGATGCTGAAGAACGAGGGCTTCGAGGTGGCAGACCTGAATATGAATGCCTATATGCAAGCCCGCACGCTGACACAGGAGTTCATCGACGACTGGCTGGGCTACTTCATCAATCCTGCCAACAAGCACATGAGTTCGCTGCTCTTGGGTTGCGGACTGCCTGGCGGCATGATGGGATCGATGATGGCCGACTTGGGCGGTATCATGACGATGATCAACAAACTGCGTGAGCAGAAGGGCGAGGCTGTGCTGACGATAGACGACATGCTAGTGAAACTCTTCAACGAGGTGGAGTATGTATGGCCACGCGTAGGTTATCCTCCATTGGTAACACCGTTCTCGCAGTATGTGAAGAACATCGCCCTGATGAACCTGCTGACCATTGAACAGGGCAAGGGCCGCTTCGTGATGATGGACGATGCCATGTGGGGTATGATCCTCGGCAAGAGCGGAAAGATTCCTGGCACCATCGATCCCGAACTGGTGGAACTGGCCAAGAAGCAGAACCGTGAGTTTACTGATGTCGATGCCCACACCCTGTTGAAGGACGCGCTGCCCGACTTCCGCAAGGAGATGGACGAGAACGGCTGGGACTACGGACAGGACGATGAGGAACTCTTCGAACTGGGCATGCACCCTGAGCAGTATCGTGCCTTCAAGAGTGGTCAGGCCAAGAAGCAGTTCCTTGCTGACCTCCAGAAGGCAAAGGACGCTAAACTGGGTGGCGGCAAGAAGATCTCTCAGGAGGAGATCGATGCCCTGAAGCACGCCAAGGCCGATGCCGTGAAGTCGCCGTTGGCGGGACAACTGATCTGGAGTTTTGGCGGCGAGGGTGTGCCTGCTGCCTGCATCGAGCCGTTCATCGGACAGAAATATAAGGAGGGTGACATCTTCTGCTACCTCCAGACGAAGTGGGGCGAGATTGTCGAGATTCCTGCTGCCCTTGGTGGAAAACTCGTAGACATCTCTGTGAAGCCCGGACAGCAGATCCGTCAGGGTGACACGATTGCGTGGATTGAGAGAGAAGTGGTTTAGAGTTCATGGTTCAGAGTTTGTAGATGATATGTTCTATAGGCAGAGGGGCTTGCAGGGTAATCATCTGTAAACAGTAAACCGTAAACTGTAAACAAGAATAAAGATATGGACTATCAGAGAATCATCGATAAATACTATCCTGAGGACGACGACCTCAAGAAACTCCTATTAATTCACAGTCGGCAGGTGGCGGATCGCTGCCTGCTGATTGCGAAGAAACACCCAGAATTGCGACTGGACGCAGAGTTCCTGGAGGAGGCAGCCATGCTTCATGATATCGGGATCCTGCGCTGCAATGCACCAGGCATCCACTGTCATGGCACCGAACCATATATCCGTCATGGTCTGATAGGTGGTCAGATGTTGCGTGAGGAAGGATGGAATCGGCATGCCCAAGTCTGTGAGCGGCATACTGGTACAGGTCTGACAGCGTGGGACATTGAGCAGCAACAGTTGCCCTTGCCCCACGAAGACTTTATGCCAGAGGAACTCGAGGAGCAGGTGGTGTGTTATGCAGACAAGTTCTACTCGAAGACCAAGCCCGGTGAGGAGCGTTCCGTCATGGAGGCGATGCGCGCTTTGGAGAAATTCGGCTGGGATGGCATACGCAGGTTCCAGAAATGGGTGGACATGTTTGAATAGGATTCATTGTTAAGGGGTCATAAGTTAAGAGTTAAGCGTTGAGAGGGAGAAAATCGGTTGTCATATTGTTGGGCGCCTTCATGTTGATGATGGCGTGCACACCCTTTTCCCTGAAGTCGGACAAGGGGAACGTTTCGAGGAACGAGAATACTCAAAGTGCTGACTTGGCTGCTCAGATTTCTACTATTGACTCTGCCCTCGAAAATAATCTCCAACCTCCTTCCTCCATCCTTGTTTCTCAAATTGATTCCCTCACTCCTCAAGACATCCCAGATGACAGCGTCCAGGCTGCCATGAACGTCATCCGCGATGCTGTCACTGACGGCGACTCGCTGGTTCGTCCTGCTTCGCCAACGACAGTGATGCAGGAGGCAGCCGCCAAAATGAAGCGCGACACGACTACCATGGACTCACTCGAACTGGCTGTCTGGAAACACAATAAGGCTATAGACGACTCGTTGGCCCTCGACAGCATCAACCGTAGTAGGAAGAGTGGTATCGACTCGCCTGTGGAGTATTCTGCCAATGACTCGCTGACTTTTAGTGGTGCCACCTCACAGGCCCGTCTCTATGGTTCTTCGAAGGTGAAGTACCAGAATATGGACTTGGCCAGCGAGAAGATCTTCATGAGTCTCGACAGCAACATCGTGCATGCAGAGGGACGACTCGACTCTACGACGAATAACACCATCGGCTCTCCTGTGTTCAAGATGGGTAGCGATGAGTATCAGACAGGCCCGATGTCGTTTAACTTCAAGTCGAAGAAAGGTCTAATTGCGGATGTTTATACCCAGCAGGACGATGGATTCCTGACCAGTGAACTCTCGAAACGTGGCGCTGATGGTGAGATGTATCTGCAGCACGGCCGCTATACGACCTGCGACGACCCTCATCCAGACTTCTACCTCGCCATGTCTCGTGCGAAGGTGCGTCCAGGCAAGGATGTGGTCTTCGGACCTACCTATCTGGTCGTGGCCGATGTGCCGCTGCCACTGGCCATCCCATATGGTTTCTTCCCCTTCACCAAGAGTTACTCCAGTGGTCTGATTATGCCTACCTATGGTGATGAGACGGAGAAGGGCTTCTATCTGCGCGAAGGTGGCTACTATTTCGCCATTAGCGACAAGATGGACCTGAAACTGTTGGGTGAGATCTATACAAAAGGTTCCTGGGGTCTCAGCGTCACCTCGAACTATAAGAAGCGCTATCGCTATAATGGCAACTTCCTGGCCAGTTACCAGAATTCAATCAGGGGCGAGAAGAATATGCCCGACTACCTGAAGACGACAGACTTCAAACTGACGTGGAACCATACGCAGGACACGAAGGCCAATCCGTACCGCTCCTTCAATGCCCGCGTGAACTTCGCCACGACTGCATACGACACGAACAACCTGACGTCGATGTATAACCCCCAGACACGAACGCAGTCTACGCGTACTTCGGCAGTGGGTTTCAATACGGGCTTTTCCAGCATCGGCATGACGATCAACTCCTCGTTTAACCTGTCGCAGAACATGCGTGACTCCACCCTGGACGTTGAACTGCCCACACTGAGCATCTCTATCGCTCAGTTCTATCCCTTCAAGCGAAAGAAGGCGGCTGGCGCAGAACGTTGGTATGAGAAGATCTCACTCTCATATACAGGTAATCTGAAGAACCAGATTACGGATGTGAAGGAAGACAGGATCCTGCACACCAATCTGGCACGCGACTGGCAGAACGGTATGCAGCATACCATCCCTGTCAAGGCCACCTTTACGGCACTGAGTTATCTGAACATCATCCCATCGTTCAACTTCACAGACCGTACCCTTTTCCGGAAGGCTGAGAAACACTGGGACGTCGAGAACCAGAAAGAGGTGACAGATACGTTGACAGGCTTCTATAACGTCTATGACTGGTCGCTCAGTCTGAATGTCAATACAAAACTTTACGGTTTCTATATTCCTAGCCGCAAACTCTTCGGCGATAAGATTGACCGCATCCGCCACGTCCTCACCCCCTCAGTAACCTTCAACTATGCCCCTGACTTCACGGATGATAGTTATGGCTATTTTAAGACTTATCAGAAGACAGATGCCAAGGGCAATGTGTCACTCGTGCGATACTCGCCCTATGATATCAATATCTATAGGGCACCAAGTTCAGGCAAGCAGGGACGTATCACCTTTGACCTGAAGAACAATCTGGAGATGAAGGTGAAGTCTGACGACGACTCTACAGGGTTCAAGAAGATCAGCCTGATTGATGAACTCTCTGCCAACATGTCGTACAACTTCGCCACGGACATCAGACCCCTGAGTGATTTGCGAACCAATCTCCGACTGAAACTCACGAAGTCGTACACGATGAATATTGCCGCCAACTTCGCCTCGTATGTCTATGAAGCAGACAGTGTGGGCGCCACGCCAAGAGTCAGTGAGCACACCACCTATTGGGGACAGGGCAAGTGGGGCCGCTGGGATGGTATCGATCAGAACATCTCCTACAACCTGAATAACGACAAGGTCATCAAACTCTTCAAGCGCCTGACAGGTCAGAAGGTGGATGATGATAAGGATAAGAAGAAACGCAAACAAGATGAAGATGATGAAGACTGGGACAGTGTGGACAGCAACGTCGACCTCGAGATGGAGAAGGCCAAGCACCCCAAAGGTGAAAAATCGAAGGCTGAGACTGACGAGGACGGCTATATGAAGTTCAAGATGCCCTGGAGTCTGAACATTGGCTACACCGTCTCCTTGCGTGAGGATAAGGATAATAAGAAATTCAATTATAGTTCGATGCGCTATCCTTACAAGATCACCCAGACACTGAACCTCAGCGGCAACATCCAGTTGAGTGACGGATGGAACATCAACTTCAATTCTGGCTACGATTTCGAGACCAAGAAGATCTCCATGACGCGCATGTCGCTCTCTCGTGACTTGCACTGTTTTAATATGTCGGCAGACGTCATGCTGGCACCCTATACGAGTTATAACTTCTCTTTCCGTTGTAACGCCTCTACGCTGACTGATGCCTTGAAGTATGACAAGCGCTCTGGTTCTACCAACGCCGTGCAGTGGTACTGATTCATAACCCCAAAGAGAGATATGTCGGAAATTCCTAGTTTGATAGAAGACCTCGCCCTCATTCTGGTAGTGGCAGGCATCGTGACACTGATATTCAAACGTCTCAAGCAACCACTGGTGTTGGGATATATCGTTGCAGGCTTCCTGGTAAGCCCCAATATGCCCTATACGGCGTCTGTTGTCGATCACAATAGTGTGCATCTCTGGGCTGATATCGGTGTGATGTTTCTGCTGTTCTCGCTGGGTCTCGACTTCTCGTTCAAGAAAATCCTGAAGATGGGTGCGTCGCCCATCATCTCCACCTGTACCATCATCTTCTTCATGTCGATGCTGGGTGTCTGTGTGGGCAAGGCCTTCCACTGGAGTAAGATGGACTGCATCTTCCTGGGTGGTATGCTAGCCATGTCGTCGACGACTATTATCTATAAGGCTTTCGACGATCTGGGTCTTCGGCAGCAGCAGTTCGCAGGCCTCGTGATGAGTGTGTTGATACTGGAGGATATCCTGGCTATTGTGATGATGGTGATGCTGAGTGCTGTTGCCAGCGGCAACGACCTAGAGGGCGGACAGATGATCGAGGCTGTCGTGAAGATAGCCTTCTTCCTTGTCCTCTGGCTCGTGGTGGGTATCTTTGTCATTCCGCTGTTCCTACGCTCTGTGCGCAATCTGATCAACAACGAGGTGCTGCTAGTGGTGTCGTTAGGTCTCTGCTGTGCGATGGCGGTGGCTTCGACAAAGGTTGGCTTCAGTTCTGCCTTCGGGGCCTTTATCATGGGCAGTATCTTGGCTGAGACGGTTGAGGCCGAGCGCATCGAGAAACTCGTGGAGCCTGTGAAGAATCTCTTTGGCGCCATCTTCTTCGTTTCCGTGGGTATGCTCGTCGATCCGAAGATATTGGTCGATTATGCAGTGCCCATCCTGTTGCTGGTGCTCACTATCCTCATGGGACAGGGTATCTTCGGCACCTTCTCCTTCATGCTGGGCGGTGAGTCGCTCAAGTCGGCCATGCGCTGTGGATTCTCGATGGCACAGATTGGCGAGTTCTCGTTCATCATTGCATCGCTGGGCCTCTCACTGGGCGTCATTAGCGACTTCCTTTATCCAGTGGTTGTGGCCGTGTCTGTCATCACCACTTTCCTGACGCCTTACATGATACGTCTGGCCACGCCGGCCTATAACCGTCTGGAAAGACATCTGCCCAAGAAAGTCATCCTCATGATGAACCATCTGTCGATGAGTCATCAGCAGTCGCAGCAGCAGAGTAACTGGAAGCGGCTGTTGACGCAGATGAGCATCAATACCGTGGTCTATTCCATCCTATCTTCGGCAGCCATCGCCCTGATGTTCACCTTCGCACTGCCCTTCATGCACACCCTGTTTCCAGGAGAGGAACTGCGCCCCTATGCCAATATTATCACGGGCATTCTCACGATCTTGCTGATAGCACCGTTCCTGCGGGCGATGGTTATGAAGAAGAACAAGAGCGTGGAGTTCAAGGCCCTTTGGGCGGAGAGCACTCGTAATCGTCTGTCCCTTCTCTTCACCATTCTGGTGCGAGTGATGATCGCCGTGGCTTTCGTCTTCTACATCTGCAATCATCTGACGCATTTCGCCAGAGCACTGCTCATCTGCTTCGGCATCTTCGTCGTCGTGGGTATCGTGTTCTCCCGTTGGATCAAGCACCGGAGTATTACGTTGGAGCGCCTCTTCATCCAGAACCTGCGCTCTCGTGAGATAGAGGCTCAGGTGCATGGTAAGAAGCGTCCACTCTACGAGGGCCGTCTGCTCGATCGTGATATCCATATTGCTGAATTTGAGGTGCCTGCTGATTCCTTGTGGATGGGGCAGACGCTGAAACAGTTGAATCTGGGTCAGAAGTATGGGGTGATGATCAGCAGCATCCTGCGTGGTGGTCGTCGGGTGAATATCCCTGACGGCGAGTATGTCGTCTTCCCCCACGATGTGCTACAGGCTATCGGTAGTGACTCACAGTTCACGGCTTTCCGTGATGCCCTTGAAAGGGAACGCTTTGGCGAAGACCCTGAGATGGAGAAGCGTGAGATGAAACTGCGTCAGTTGGTCATCGGCAGCGGCAGTCCGTTCATCGGCAAGACGCTGATAGAGAGTGGTATCCGCGATATCTACAGTTGTATGGTCGTCGGACTGGAGGAAGGCAAGGAGAGCCTGTCAACCTACCGTCCTAATCGCCGCTTTGAAGAGGGTGACATCATCTGGGTGGTAGGTGAGCAGGAGGCGCTTGATGCCCTGATGAAAGCATAGGTCTTGTTTACAGTTTACGGTTTACAGTTTACAGATGATTACTTCTAAAGGCAGAAAACGCTCCGCATTTATTCAGCAGCGAATGGCTTGCACGGTTATCATCTGTAAACTGTAAACCGTAAACTGTAAACTATAAACCATATTCCCCTGTCAGTTCGCAGATCTTGACAATGACTTGCATCGCCTTCTCCATCGACTGGATGCTGACAAACTCATACGGTCCGTGGAAGTTCACGCCACCAGCGAAGACGTTGGGGCAGGGGAGACCCTTGAACGACAACTGGGCACCGTCTGTGCCACCACGTATGGGCTTCACCTTCGGAGCCACGCCACATTCCTGCATGGCACGAAGCACCAGGTCAATGACGTGCATCTGTGGGTCGATCTTCTCTTTCATGTTATAGTACTGATCCTTCACCTCACAGGTGACCGTCCCTTCACCGTATTTCTCGTTCATCTGATCGGCGCATCTCCGAATGATACGCTTGCGGTTCTCAAAGCGTTCACGGTCATGGTCGCGGATGATGTAACTCATCTTCGCCCCCTCCACGTTCGATTGGATGCCCAGCAGGTGATAGAATCCCTGATAGCCCTCCGTCGTCTCTGGCGTCTCATCGGCAGGCAGCATCATGGCGAACTCGGCTGCCAGTGCATTGGCGTTCACCATCTTTCCCTTGGCATAGCCCGGATGCACGCTCACACCTTTTATATATATCTTGGCCGAGGCAGCGTTGAAGTTCTCGAACTCCAGTTCGCCCACGTCGCCGCCGTCCATCGTGTAGGCCCATTCGCAACCGAACTTCTCCACATCGAAGTGGTGGGCGCCCATGCCGATCTCCTCGTCGGGGTTGAAGGCGATGCGGATGGTGCCGTGCTTCACCTCCTTATGCTGTTGCAGCCACACCATCGCCTGCACGATCTCGGCAATGCCAGCCTTGTCGTCGGCTCCAAGGAGCGTATGGCCGTCAGTCACAATGAGGTCTTCGCCCACATGGCTCGGCAGCTCTGGGAACTTCTTGGGCGACATCAGAAGGGAATCACCTTCCTCGGAACCGCCCAGCGCGATGTCCGCTCCGTCGTAATTCCTGATGATCCGTGGCTTGATGTTGGCCCCAGAGCAATCGGGCGACGTGTCGTAATGAGAGATGAAGCCGATGGTGGGCACATCGTCCTTCGTGTTTGCCTTCAGCGTGGCGTAGATGTATCCTTTCTCATCGAGTTCCACATCGCTGAGGCCCTCGTCTTCGAGTTCCTTCTTCAGGTATTCTGCAAATATCAGTTGTTTTGGTGTACTCGGCACGCTGTCACAGTCTTCTGCCGACTGCGTGTCGAATTGGGTATAGTTCAGAAATCTCTCGGTAATGTCCATCTGTGTTTATTTTGTTCTCAGTATGAGTTTCCCATTTGCAATGATGATTCCGCGCGTGTTCTTGCCGACACGCTGTCCTAACAGGTTGTAATAGCACTCCTCTGTCTGCTTTTGGGCTGTGAGGCGCTCGATGCCAGAAGGGTCTACCACTTCTGTGAACAGCGTGGCACCGGCATGAGCCAGCGTCTCTGTGGGAACGACTTGTGCATCTGCCACCTCGTAGGCATAGGGCACCGTGACGGTGGCTCCCTTGGATGAAGGCTTGCTGACAGACTTCTCCGTGATGTAGTTGTTGTCAGCCCAGGTCACCGCTGTGGCGCCCGACTCGCTATAGCACTTCTTGACGCCCTCGCCGAAGTAGTTGCCTTCCACGAGAAACTCCGAGTTCTTACGCGGATTGATGCTGTTGCTGCATCCTGCGCTGGCGAAATAGTTGTTCAGCATGTGGATCTTACCCACTCGTGCCATCGGCATGCGGGCCCGGCAGTTCTCACCCCAGTGGTTGAAGGCAAAGGTGGTGTTCAGGAATCCCGTCGCCTCGCTGTCGCTGCTGCCGATGAGGTTCGTGTTCTGGTGCATGTACGAACGGTCGGTATAACTGAAGGTGCACCAACTGACGGTGTTGAAGTCTGACTTCTTAGTGATGTCGAAGTTGCCGTCCATGCCATCGGTAAACTCACAATGGTCTACCCAACAGTTTTTCGTGCCTTCGAAGGAGACAAGGTCGTTGCCCCCGACATCGATGGAACCAGGCCCGACGAACTTCAGGTTGCGGATGATGAGGTTCTGGCAGTTCTTGAAGTAGAAGATGCCTGACTTGCGGTAGTCTTCCTTGTCGTCACCAGTCATGTTGATGATGATCTGTCGCGTATTAAACTCTGCCTGCTCGCTCACTTTTATGCCGTTCGACAGGGTGCCGCCTCCACTGGTGGTGCTCATCTTTGGCACACCGGCCTCGTTGAGCGCGTCGATGATGTCCTGCGTGGCATACCAGGTGGTGCAGAGACGGGCATTGTTGATGCCGATCAGCGTCTTGTCGCTGATGCCTGTCAACGAGATGGTGCTCGACACGATGAAGTCGCCATTCGAACCGTCCAGGATAATCACACTGTAGTCCCTGATGGCTTTGTCGATGTCGCCCCTCATGTCGTCGCCGTTCGATGTCAGGGTGATGATGTCGCTGCTGTTGACACCCGTCGCGGGGTAGTCATAACAGCCTCCACCCGTGATGTCGTAGGGCGTATCGGTGGTGCGTGATGATTGTGTGCAGAAGCCAAAAGGCTTTTGCAGGTCATAGGTACTTGTCCCGGCCATCGCCGTGAGCGGGAGCAGCATGAGGCATAGCCATCCATAGTTACGTAGTTTCATAAGATGCGTTGTTTTAGTAAATATTCGACAAATCTGCTGCAAAGGTATGAATAGTTTTTGAGATGGCCAAATAAATGGAGAGTAAAAGTTTGGGATACTCAATAACAGGATTGGCTTTGTCCATCCCAAAAGTGATCCCGTTGGGATTCAAACCCAAGACCTTCAGAACCGGAATCTGACGCTCTATTCAGCTAAGCTACGGGACCGATGTGCTCGAAAGCGGATGCAAAGGTACTACTTTTTAGTGAAAAGTGAAGAGTGAAGAGTGAAGAATTTGCTGCCGCCGTGATTTTTTTAACGACTTTTCACGCTTTTACCTGCTTACTTTTTTACCTTTTCGCTTCTATGCTGTAAGTTCATTGCCTGTATAGAGCTGGTGGTATTTGCCTTTGAGGGTCAGGAGTTCGTCGTGGGTGCCCTGTTCGATGATGTGGCCGTGGTCTAGGACGATGATCTGATCGGCATTGCGGATGGTGGAGAGACGGTGGGCAATGACAAAGGTGGTGCGACCCTGCATCAGTGAGTCCATGCCTCGTTGTACGAGCCGTTCCGTACGGGTGTCGATGGAGGATGTGGCCTCGTCGAGGATGAGCACAGGGGGATTGCTGACGGCCGCACGGGCGATGGCAATCAGTTGTCGTTCTCCCTGCGAGAGATTGCCACCGTCACCATTGAGCATGGTCTGATAGCCGTTGGCGAGACGGCGGATGAAGTCGTCGGCCCCCACGAGACGGGCTGCTTCCACGCAGTCTTCATCCGTGGCTCCCAGACGACCGTAACGGATATTGTCGAGCACGGTGCCAGTGAAGAGGTGGGTCTCCTGAAGGACGATGCTCATCGACTTACGGAGCGACTCCTTGCGGATATCCGTCAGCGGTATGCCGTCGTAGAGGATCTTTCCCTGTTGAATCTCGTAGAAGCGGTTGATGAGGTTGATGATGGTGGTCTTGCCTGCACCAGTCCCTCCGACAAAGGCGATCTTCTGCCCGGGGTTGGTGTTGATGTCGATGTCGAAGAGCACCTGCTTGGCTTTCGTATAGCCGAAATCCACATCCGTGAAGTCCACGTCGCCCCTGACGGTTTGAGGTTTGAGATTTGAGGTTTGAGATTTGAGATTTGAGGTTTGAGATTTGAGGTTTGATGTTTGAGGTATGGTTTCCTCTGAGGGGACGATCCATTTCCCATTTTCTAGGATCCATTTCCCGTTGTCTACCTCCGGCTCTGCATCCATGAGACGGAACACACGCTCTGCACCGACGGTGGCATTGAGCACGGAGTTGATCTGTTGCGATACATGGGTGATGGGCTGGGTGAAACTCTTGTTGAGTGTCAGGAAGGCCACAATGGTACCCAAGGAGAGGTGAGAGGTCAGAAGTGAGAGGTGAGAGAAATCACCCAGGGCGAGGGTCGCACCCACGACGGCGATAAGCACATAGCCGAGGTTGGAGAGGTTGCCGTTGACGGGCATGACGATGTTGGCGATTCTGTTGGCTTCGCAGGCTGAGGCGCGCAATTGCTCGTTGATGCGTTCAAACTCCTCGATGGCCTGATCCTCATGGCAGAACACCTTGACGACCTTCTGTCCTGTCATCATCTCCTCGATGAAACCGTTCACCTTCGCAAGACTCTCTTGTTGTGTACGGAAATATTTGCGGCTGCGCTTGCCAAGCCAGGTGGTGGTAATCATCATCACAGCCGCCATCACGATACTGACGAGGGTTAGTGGAATACTGAGTACGATCATCGAGGCAAAGGTGACGCAGATGGTGATGATGGAGTTGAACACCTGAGAGATACTCGTGCTGATCATCTGCCGCAGTGAGTCGACGTCGTTGGTATAGACAGACATCATGTCGCCATGGGAGTGCTGATCGAAGTAACTGATGGGCAGGCGTTCCATCCGCTCAAAGATGCGCTGGCGCAGGCGGAGCATCGTACCCTGCGAGACGTTGATCATCAGACGGTTGTAGAGATAGGAACAGACCACACCTGCGAACAGGATGATGCCGAGTTTGAAGAGCGTCTGCAGCAGTGCTGTGTATTCAGGATTGGCGGCTTGAGTCAGCGGTACGATATAGTCGTCGATGAGGGTGCGTGTGAAGAGGGTAGAGGCGAGGGTAGTGACGGAGGTGATGGCGATGCAGGCGAGCACGGTCAGGATGCTGAACTTATAGTCGCTCAGCACGTATTTCGCCAGTCGCCAGATGACGGCACGCTGTTCCTTACTGGCTTTCTGGATGCCTCCCTGGTTCTGGGCGTGTGGGCCACGAGGGCCTCTGTCGAAGGTTGGCTGTCTCATCTTTTTCCTGTTTGGTTGTTCAGACCTCCTCTAGTTCCTCCTGACTGAGAAGGGGAAGAAGGCGCATCAAAGTCACCGTGGTCGGCCTCTTGTATGGCGCAGATCTCCTGATAGAGTTCGTTGGTTTTCTGCAGTCGTTCATGGGTGTCGAAGCCTGTGACGACGCCATTGTCCATCACGAGGATACGGTCGCAATGCTTAACGCTCGATATGCGCTGGGCGATGATGATCTTGGTCATCTCCGGCAGTTCTTCGCGGAAGGCCCGTTGTATCTTCGCATCGGTGGCGGTGTCACAGGCCGAGGTGGAGTCGTCGAGGATAAGGATCTTCGGCTGTTTCAGCAAGGCGCGGGCGATACAGAGCCGTTGCTTCTGTCCACCACTGACGTTGGTGCCGCCTTGTTCGATATGGGTATTGTATCCCTCAGGCATCTGCTCGATAAACTCATCGGCACAGGCCAGTCGGCAGGCCCTTTCACAGTCAGCCTGTGTCGCCTGCGGATGCCCCCAGCGGAGGTTGTCGAGGATGGAACCAGAGAAGAGAATATTACTCTGCAGCACCACACTCACAGCCGAGCGAAGCGCCTTGAGGTCGTAAGTCTTCACATTCCGTCCTCCCACGAGCACTTCGCCCTGCGATACGTCATAAAGGCGTGAGATGAGGCTGACGAGGGTGGACTTACCAGAGCCCGTGCCGCCAATGACACCGATCGTCTCGCCGCTCTCAATCTTGAAGGATACATTGAAGAGTGCTGAGCGCTTGTGTTTCTTCTCTGAGGAATCAGGGGATTTATGCATTTCTTTTTCAACACTTGTGTCGATTATTCCTTGATTCCTTGATTCCTTAGAATGATAATCAAATCTTACTCCATGGAAAACAACGCTGCCGTCGGCAATCTCATAGACGGGGTGCTCGGGATTCACGATGTCGGGCTGTTCCTCGATGACTTCGCAGACACGTTTGGCACTGGCGGCACTCTGCGTCAGCATAACGAAGATCATCGAGAGCATCATCAGTGACTGGAGGATAGACATGACATAGGTGAAAAGCGATGTCAGTTCACCCGTGGTCAGCGTACCCGAGACGATGAAATGTGCTCCCCACCACGACAGGGCGATGATACAACCATAGACCACAATGTTCATGATGGGGTGGTTGAGGGCCATCAGACTCTCTGCGCGTACATATAATTGATAAAGTCCCTCAGCGGCTCGTGAAAACTTTTTGTTCTCATAGTCTTCACGCACAAATGCCTTCACCACCCGGATGGCGTGGATGTTCTCCTGTACGCTCTGGTTCAGTTCGTCGTAACGCTCGAACACCTGTTGGAACAGTTTGGCCACGCGCGAGATGATCTGATAGAGCGAACAGCCGAGGATAATCATCGCCACAATGAAGATCAGGCTGAGGCGGGCGTCGATGACGAGACACATCACGATGGAGAGAACGAGTCGGAACGGTGCCCGAACGGTGATGCGGAGAATCTGCTGATAGGCGTTCTGCAGATTGTTCACGTCGGTGGTCATCCTCGTCACCAGTCCCGATGTCGAATACTTGTCGATGTCGCTGAAGGCGAAGCGCTGGATATTCCGATACATCGCCTTGCGCAGGTTGGCGGCAAAGCCCGATGAAGCATAGGCCACACTGCGGCCTGCGAGGATGCCGAAGGCCAGCGAGAGGAAGGCCATGCCGAGCATGATGGCACCATAAAGACAAACGTTCTCCATATTGCCGGCATTCAGTCCCTTGTCGATGAGTGAGGCTGTCACGTAGGGTATCAGCACATCCATCACCACCTCCATGGCCGTCCAAAAAGGTGTGAGGATGGATGCAGTCCTGTATTCCTTGATTTGTCTGGTAAGTGTCCTGAGCATCTTTAGTCTAATTCATCATTCACAATGCACAACTGCACTTTTCGCTGCAAAGATATAAAAAAAGTGGGAATTAAGAGTTAAGAATTAAAAAAATATGTATGGCGGCAGCAAATTCTTCACTCTTCACTCTTCACTCTTCACTAAAAATTTGTACCTTTGCAGCCAAATTTTAAAGAACGATGAAGTTTGTCAGTTGGAATGTGAACGGTCTTCGTGCTTGCGAAGCAAAGGGATTCAGCGAGGTGTTTCGCCAGTTGGATGCTGACTTCTTCTGTCTGCAGGAAACGAAGATGCAGGCAGGACAACTCGATCTGCAGTTCGATGGCTATGAGAGTTATTGGAACTATGCTGATAAGAAAGGCTACTCCGGTACCGCCATCTTCACCCGTCACCAGCCTCTCAGCGTGGCCTATGGTATCGGCATCGACCAGCATGACCATGAGGGGCGCGTCATCACCCTCGAGATGGCCGATTTCTATCTGGTATGCTGTTACACACCGAACTCTCAGGATGGTTTGAAGCGTCTGGACTACCGCATGACATGGGAAGATGATTTCCGGCAATACCTTCAGCGACTTGACGGGCAGAAACCTGTCATCCTCTGTGGAGACCTGAATGTTGCCCATGAGGAGATTGACATCAAGAACCCTAAGTCGAATCGACAGAATGCCGGCTTTACAGACCAGGAGCGTCAGCAGTTCAGTCATCTGCTGGCCAGTGGCTTTACTGATACCTTCCGTTACAAGTACCCGGAGGTCGTGAAGTATTCGTGGTGGTCATACCGTTTCCAGGCCCGGCAGAAGAATGCCGGATGGCGTATTGACTATTTCGTCGTTTCCGACCGTCTGCGTGAACGGCTAGACGATGCCGTGATCCATAATGACATCTTCGGTAGTGACCACTGTCCTGTAGAACTGGATATTCGCTGAAAAAAATACATGATTCGCTGAATAGATTTCCTTGACTCAGGATAACACCCTAACTTTGCAGCCATAAACGAATAACTTGACAACGTATGACAGAGATTCTAAGCCACTATGAGCCTATCACCTTGGAGCAGATGAAGGACATCAGACTGATGAACCGCATCGACACCAAGTTTGTGACGACGGAGCCCATGCTCCGACGACTCCTGGTGATGGCCTGTGACGACTACTTCGTGCAGGAGACGGATGGGCTGCGCATCTCACCCTATTATACGCTTTATTTCGATACCCCGGACTGTGCCATGTACAACCGTCATCAGGTGGGGCATCTGAGCCGACAGAAGATACGCATCCGTTCTTATGTCAAAGCAGGTCTGAATTTCCTTGAGGTGAAGACGAAGAACAACCATGGCCGTACGAAGAAGAAACGCATTGTCATGGAACAATTCGATGCCCTCCATCCGCAGCACGATATCCAGTTCCATCGGCAGGATGAGAATTTCATCAATTATGATGAGTTCCTGCGTGCCACCCTGAAGTACGACCCGGAGAATCTGACCGAGCAGTTAGAGAACCGTTTCGACCGTATCACACTGGTAAACAAAGCCCGTACGGAGCGTCTCACCATCGACACGAACCTGCGCTTCAACAATATTGCCACAGGACAGAAACGCGACATGGGCGACATCGTGATCATTGAACTCAAACGTGACGGAAACCAGCCTTCGCCCATCTTGGGTAAACTTTGCGACTTGCATATACATCCTCATGGATTCTCAAAGTACTGTATCGGCTCGGCACTCACCAATGACAGTCTGCGCCGTAATCGGATTAAGCCGCGCCTGCGCAGCATACAAAAGATATTAAGTCATCAATAGTAAATCGTAAATAATTATTATGTTAGATTCATTCTTATCTCCCTCATTCTCGATGATGCTCATCCGACTGGTCATCAACCTCGTCGTCGTCGGCATCATCATCGACCGTCTGTATTATCCGAAGAGCAAGCGACGTGACTTCTACTTCACGTTTATGCTCATCTCTATCGCCATCTTCTTCATCGTCTTCTTCATGATCTTTGTGCTTGAGGAGATGAAAGGCAAGACTTCCTTAGGTATCGGTATCGGACTCTTCGGCATCTTCTCCATCATGCGGTACCGTACCGACGCCATGCCTGTCCGTGAGATGACTTATCTCTTTGTTATTATCGCCCTGTCGCTCGTCAATGCCATTTCTGAAGGTGTGCCCATGATCGAACTCGGCATCACCAACCTGATCTTCCTGGTGGCCGTGTGGGTCAGCGAGTGGCATCTCAAGGTGCTGCCGTCAAAGATTATCCAGTATGATAAAATCGACCTTGTCACACCCGACCGTAAGGCAGACCTCATTGCCGACCTCGAGAAGCGCCTTGGACTGGAGATTGTCCAGGTAGAGGTGGGTGCAGTAGACTTTATCCGTGATATGGCCATGGTGAAGATTCGTTACCGTGGCAAGCGTAGCGACGGCGACGTGGCTGACAATCTTAAACTTACAAAAGACCAACTTAAAGATTTCTGAACGTGAAACGACTGGCTTTTTCATTATTCGCACTACTGCCGCTGGCAGCCAGTGCCCAAGGGGATGATTTCGGTCTCCTCTTCTCGCTCGAGGCACAGAAGAAACTCTCCCAGAAGTGGTCGCTCTCATTGGAAGGTGAACTGCGGACTCGCGACAACACGAAGACTGCAGACCGTTGGAGCGTCGGGCTGGGGGCTGACTATAAGGCAACCAAATGGCTCAAACTCTCAGCAGGCTATTTGTTCCTGTATGATCACAATGAGAAGATCAGTTACTTTGATGCTTACGACGATGAAGTGCTCGATGGCGATGTTAATGAGGGCGACCCTAAGAAGCAGGCTAAGTACTGGGCGCCCCGCCATCGCTTCAATGTCTCGTTCACCCTTGACAAGAAACTCATCGGCGACTTCCGTTTCTCACTTCGTGAACGCTGGCAATATACCTGGCGCCCGGAATACACCGTTAGTGAACGCTGGAGTTACTTCGATAATGCCTATGACGGAAAGTCGAAGACCTATAGTGGCATGGGCAAGAACATTTTGCGAAGCCGTCTGCAGGTGGAGTATGACAAGAAAGGCCTCGCCGTGACTCCCTACGCCAATGTCGAGTTCTTCAATGCCTGGAGTCTGCAGAAGACGCGTTTTCATGTCGGTCTCGACTGGAAAGTCTCCAAGCAACACTCCCTTGGTCTGTTCTACCGATACCAGAAGGTGCGTGACGACGAGGACGATGTTGAACCGAATCGCCACATGATAGGCTTCGGCTATAAGTTTAAGTTCTAAAATATAAGAAAACCCCGTTCGATTGAGCGGGGTTTTCTCATGCATTTCATGCTCTTGCTTATTTGAACAGTTCGTCGAGGAACGTGTAGAAGGCAGGATCTTCGCCGATGATGGTCTTCACGATCTTGCCGTCGGGTCCGACGATGATCTTCGTGGGGAACCCCTGAATGTCATACTGTTCGAGCACCCCCGAGTCGCGGGTGTTGTAGACATGCAGCCAGGGCAACTGATATTTCTCCACAGCGGCCTTCCATTTCTCTTCGGGGTCGTTGCAGTCGATGCCGAGAATCTCGAACTTGCCGGCATACTTCTGGTAGTATTCCTTCATCTGCGGGATGCCTTTGATGCACCAGCCGCACCATGAGCCCCAGAAGTCGAGGATGACATACTTGCCACGCAGGCTGGAGAGGGCGAGAGGCTTGCCGTTGAGGTCGTTGAGCGTGAAGTCGGGAGCCATCACGCCGTCGGCTTCCACGGCAGCAGTCTCCACGGCAGCAGCCTCCGCAGCGATGGACTCTGGCTCTGCCTGCTGTTTCTTACTGTTGTCCGCACAGCCGCTGATGGCTACGACGGCCATGGTCATACTTAGGAGAATCTTCTTCATATCGATAATGTCTTTATGATTTACTTCATGGTCATCTTTCTGGTCTTGCCACCCTCCTTCACGATATAGATACCGCGCGGAAGCATGGCATCATGAGGCATACGACGGCCCTGGAGGTCGTAGACCTGTACCGGCGACTGCGCATCGTCTAAAGTCGTACGGGGCTGGAGAATGGCTGTGGTGGCATAGTCCTTGATGTTGTTGGTGTCAAAGAGTTGCTTGCCGCCTGAGAAGGCAATGCTGCCAACCGTCTTGATGCAGTAGCCGCCGAGGTTGTTGATAGACAGCGATCCCCCCGACATGTAGAAGTTGCCGCTGTTCTCGTCCTCATGGTCCTTGAGGATGCCGGTCTGTACAGTGTCCTTCAGTTCCACCTGGATGCCGTCGTCTTCGACGCCGTTGATGTTCAGTTCACCGCTGCTCATGAGGAAATACTGCTGACAGTGGATACCGTCTTTCTTCGCACCCGTCACGTTGATGGTGCAGTTCTTCACCTCCACATATTCCTTGCTGTAGATGGCGTGGTTGAAACTGCTCGACACGTTCAGCGTGCCTTTGCCGGCGAATTCTGTATGCCCCTTGCAGTGGAAGCAGCCTTTCGATGTGGAGTCGGCGACACCGTCGCTCAAAGTGTTCACCGTGTTGGCCGCCATACTCACCTTGATGCGCTTGCCGTCCTTGATGTGTACGGCCGAACTGTCGGGATTGGCCAGTGTCAGTCCGTTAAGCAGCATGGTCATCTTATATTCTCCTGTGAAATAGAACTCACCATTCTCGCTCTGACCGCTCAGGGCGTAGATAATCTCGCCGGGGTTTTGGGTGGCAGTAGAAGACTGCAGAAGTTTCACGTGCGAGGATTCGCCGTTGAGATTGCTGACGTAGCCCGCAATGGCGTCAGGAATGGTTACGACAGCCTTTGTACCGTCGTAGGCTACGGTCACGGTGTAAGTCTTAGTCGAGTTATCAGCACTGGCTGCCATGCTCAGGAGTACAGCAGCCAGTGTCAATATAAATTTGTTCATCAATATTCAATATTCATTAAAGTCCCAGGGCATCCTTGGCCTTGTCGGCAGCAGCGTCGACGGCCTCACCTGCCTGCTCCTTGGCAGCGTCTTTCACTTCCTCAGCCTTCTCGGCAGCAGCGTCTGCAGCATCCTGGGCGGCACCCTCGACAGCGTCACCGGCAGCACCGATGGCTGACGACAGACTGCTCACGATAGACTCGGCAGGAGCAGCGGTCAGGGCCGAAATAGCAGCGTTGACAGTCTCGTTCTCACCGGCAAAAGCCTTGATCTTGTCGGCGTTCTCCTTCAGGAAGTTCTGAATCTTGGTCACATACTCCTTGGCAACCTCAGGGTTGTTGCCGATAATCTCCTTGATCTTCTCCTGAACGGTGGCGAGCACCTCAGCGAACTTGCCGGCATCCTGAGCCTCAATCTGCTCAGACAACTTGGATGTCATCTCACTGACGGCAGCCTCCACGTCGAAGGCGGCTGTCTCTGTGTTGTCGGCAGGAGCGGCCTGCTTGTTTCCACACGATGTGAAACCGATGGCAATCATAGCCATCACAGCGAATAATACCTTTTTCATAATGCTTTCTATTTTAAATTAAACAATAAACTTTGTGCGGTATACGCACTTGCTTGATTTTCGGCAACAAAATTACACCTTTTTTAAATATGTCAATGCAAAAAGAGGTATTTTTTACACTTATTTAGTAATTTTGCCCTCGTTTTTCAGAGATAACAAGATAAAATGACAACATTGATGACATTTCAGCCGAAACTCTTTTCGGCGCTTAAGCATTACAATCGTCAGCAGTTGACGACCGATCTGCTGGCAGGCATTATCGTGGGAATCGTCGCCCTGCCGCTGGCCATTGCCTTCGGCATCGCCTCAGGTGTCACCCCAGAGAAGGGTATCATCACCGCTATCGTCGCAGGTCTTATCGTCTCCGTCTTTGGCGGATCAAAAGTTCAGATTGGTGGCCCCACGGGTGCATTCATCATTATTATCTATGGCATCATCCAGCAATATGGCTTCGAGGGCCTGACCATCGCCACGCTCATGGCGGGCGTATTCCTTATCATGTTCGGCGTGCTTCATCTCGGCACGATTATCAAGTACATCCCGTACCCCATCGTCGTCGGCTTCACCAGTGGTATCGCACTGACTATCTTCACTACGCAGATCAAGGACCTGCTCGGACTCTCAATGGCGATCGTACCATCAGACTTCATCGAGAAGTGGATGGCTTATTTCGAATCCTTTGATACCATTGAGCGCTGGAGCGCACTTGTCGGCATCGGCTCCGTCGCCATCATCGCCCTTTGGCCCCGCCTCACTAATCTCCTACCTCATACATCTTACCTCTCGCCTCTAAAAAAACTGCCTGGCTCGCTGATTGCCATCGTGCTGATGACCATCGCCGCTGTGCTGCTCAGACAGTATGCCGGCGTCACCACCATCGAGACCATCGGCGACCGCTTCTCCATCACGGCCACGCTGCCGGGGGCGCAGGTTCCCGACCTCACCTGGGATATCATCAAGGGACTTGTGTCGCCCGCCATCACCATCGCCATCCTGGGCGCCATCGAGTCGCTGCTCTCGGCCACCGTGGCCGACGGTGTCATCGGCGACCGTCATAACTCCAACACGGAACTCATCGCCCAGGGACTGGCCAACCTGGCATCGCCCATCTTCGGCGGTATACCGGCCACGGGCGCTATTGCCCGTACGATGACCAACATCAACAACGGTGGGCGTACCCCTGTTGCCGGCATCGTCCATGCGGCCGTACTCCTGCTCATCTTCCTCTTCCTGATGCCGTTGGCACAGTATATCCCCATGGCTTGTCTGGCTGGCGTGCTCGTCATCGTGAGTTACAACATGAGCGGATGGCGTAGTTTCGTGAGTATCATGAAGAATCCGAAAAGCGATGTCATCGTGCTCTGGGTCACCTTCCTGCTGACGGTCATCTTCGACCTTACCATCGCTATCGAGGTTGGTCTGATCTGTGCTTGTCTGCTCTTCATGCGCCGCATGGCTGAGACGACTGATGTCAAGGTTATTTCTCAGGAGATCAATCCTGAGGAGGAAGACAGCGACTTCCAATTGGGCAATCTGGAGCATCTGACGATCCCTGAGGGCGTCGAGGTCTACGAGATCAACGGGCCTTATTTCTTCGGTGCCGGTAACCGTTTCGAGGAGATCATGGGGGTGTTGCGCCATCAGCGTCAGAAACCCCGTGTCCGCATCATCCGTATGCGTAAGGTGCCGTTTGTCGACTCCACGGGCATCCACAACCTCACGAACCTCTGTCTCATGTCTCAAGGCGAGGGCATTCAGGTCGTTCTCTCGGGTGTCAATCCCACTGTCCAGGCTGTGCTCCACAAGGCGGACTTCGACAAACTCCTCGGCGAAGAGAATATCTGTTCTCACATCAATGAGGCTCTCGAACGTGCCCGCCAACTGATATCCTTCAGCGCTTAGAGTAACCTTTTCCCCTCCTGAGTCAGGAGGGGTGCCCGTAGGGTGGGGTGGTTTGCGCTCGACCTCTGGTCGTTTGCTACCATCGGGACGCAAGAACAAGCGCTCCTTCTGCGCTCGTTCTGTCCGTTCCGATGCCTTGAACAGGTCGTTCCGATGCCTTGCACAAGTTGTTCCGATGCCTTGCATACCTGTATGGAGATGCCTTCCATGGGGCTTAGATGTCATTCGGACGACTTGTAGGTGGCGTTCCTTTGATTCACAATGCAATTGACATCCGCGGTCTATCAATTATTAACGCAATAATCCCGATGCGTGAGCACCGGGATTATTCGCTGTTTAACCAAATAGCCAGGTTGTAATCACTCCGCATATACTTCCTGTTCCAGAGGCCCGAAGTGCTGGCAGGAGTGGGAGCGCAAGTACAATCCTGTAAGTGGAGATGCCATATCTATGTTATTGCATGTCGTAGACCACTTGCATGAGTTGCTTGCCGAGGTCGTCGGCCTGTTTCATGGTCTGAGCCTCGCTGTAGACGCGGATGATGGGTTCGGTATTCGACTTGCGGAGGTGAACCCAACGGTCGGGGAAGTCGATCTTCACGCCGTCGATATCATTGACCATTGCGCTGTTGTCGTTGGCGAACATCTCCTTGACTTTCGCCAGGATGGCATCGACATCGGTACCTGGGGTGAGGTCAATGCGGTTCTTGGCAATCTGATAGTCAGGGAAGGTCTTGCGCAGTTCGCTGACGGTGCAGCCCTTCTGTGCCAGGCTGGAGAGAAAGAGGGCGATGCCTACCAGGGCATCGCGGCCGTAGTGGCTCTCGGGGTAGATGACTCCGCCGTTGCCTTCGCCGCCGATAACGGCGCCGACCTCCTTCATCTTCGTGGTGACGTTGACTTCTCCGACAGCGGCGGCAAAGTACTGACCACCGTGACGCTCGGTGACGTCGCGCAGGGCGCGGGTAGAAGAGAGGTTGGAGACGGTGACTAAGCCCGTGTTCAGACCACCCCGCCCTCCGGGCACCCCTCCTGACTCAGGAGTGGAAGATAATACATAGTCGGCGACGGAGACGAGGGTGTATTCTTCGCCGAACATGGTACCGTCTTCGCAGATGAAGGCCAGACGGTCTACATCGGGGTCAACGACGATTCCGAGGTCGAAACCGCCTTTCTTCATCTTGTCCATGATGTCGTGGAGATTCTTCTCCAGCGGCTCGGGGTTATGGGCGAAATCGCCCGTGCACTCGCCGTTGAGAATCTCGTAGTCGACGCCGAGGGCTTGGAAGAACTCGGGGAGGATGATGCCGCCGACAGAATTGATGGTGTCGGCACAGACGCGGAACTGGCGCTTGTGGATGGCCTCGCGGTCAACGAGTTTCAGTTGGAGCACAGCGTCGATATGGCGACGGTTATAGGTGTCGTCTATGGTGCAGGTACCGAGTTGGTCTACCTCGGCGTAGTTGAAGTCTTCTGCCTCTGCCATGCGCAGCACTTCGGCGCCGTCTGCAGCGGTCAGGAACTCGCCCTCGCGGTTGAGCAGTTTCAGAGCATTCCATTGGCGGGGATTGTGTGAGGCGGTGATGATGATGCCGCCGTCGGCTCCCGACATGCGAACAGCCAACTCTGTGGTGGGGGTGGTAGCGTAGCCGATGTCAAGCACATCGTAACCCATACCCATGAGGGTGCCGACCACCACGTTGCGGACCATGAGACCCGAGATGCGGCCGTCGCGACCCACGACGATCTTTTTGCCGCCAATAAACTGCGCATAGGCGGTGGTGAACTTGACGATGTCAAGTGGATTGAGTGTGTCTCCTGTCTGTCCGCCGATAGTACCGCGGATGCCGGAGATAGATTTGATCAATGTCATATTGATGGCGATTTATAGAATACGATAGAGTTTTCCTGACGAGATGGCGACTTACTGATTTGAGATTTGTATCTCGCGCTGGAACGTGATGGTGTAGAAGAAGGGCGTCACGTTTGACGAGGCATAGACATGCCCCTGGGTGTGAGGCACGATGAGCCGCACCTTGGCACACTCGTCATCCATTGACTGGGGACGGCCTACCTTAATATACGTGAGGGGTACAAGCCAGCCTGCGGGAACGGAAGAACTGTAGGCACTGGCCATACGGCCACTTAGGAAACTGGCCGTGAAAGTGCCTGAGGTACAGGTGACGGTCATCCGGTCTGGAACAGAGGCGTAACCCACGGTGTTGTTGAAGGTCCTCGTTGAGTCGTTAAGGATGTCATACTCGGTATAACGGCAGTCGAGAGTGACACTCTCTCCGCTCTTGATGTTGTCGCCACAGCCGGGACGGACAATCTGCATGTAGACGCCGCTCTTGTCGAGTTTGACGAACTCGCGACGCTGCAGGTCGGTCTTATAGCCGTTCTTCACGAACTCTTCTTCAGAGATGACGGTAAAGGAGGAGTCGGCGATGAACTTCGAGATGGCATTGCGCTCTTTTTCCTTCTTGTCACCATAGGTCTCATAGTCGTTGCAACTGGTGAGTACAACGGCGATGAGTATCAGTATGTATGCCAATTTCTTCATATCGACTGCAAAGTTACATCTTTTTTTTCAGACATAGGGGCAGATTTAGACATATTAACATAAGAACATGTCTCTAAAACAGTCCTTCTGTCTAACCCTTCAGCAGGTCGGCATAGGCGACTAAAGCCTGTCGGACCACTTGTACGGCCTCGTCGATCGTCATGTCGAGGTGTCCGCCAGAGGCGTTGAGGTGTCCGCCGCCGTTGAAGAACTCTGCCGCCATCTTGTTGCAGGGGAAGTTGTCGACGGAGCGCAGCGAAATCCAGATACGGGGCTTTTCGGAGTCTTCGCGCAGCGACATGGAGAGTTTCAGCCCGCGGATCTGCTGGGGGATGTTGACAAGACCCTCGGCATCGCCCTTGATGAAGTGGAACTTCTTCTGTTCCTCGCGGGTGATGGTGTAGAAAGCGGCATGGTACTCGGGCAGATAGACCAGTTTCTGATACAACACGAAACCCATCAGGCGGATTCGGTCCTCGGAGTAGTTATGATAGACATTGCGGTAGATGCGGTCTTTGTCGATGTGCTTGGTAAGCAGTTCGCCGATGATGAAATAGATTTCGGGGCGACTGCTGTTGTAGAGGAATCCGCCCGTATCCGTCATCATGCCACAGTAGACGGGAACGGCGAAATGCTTGTCGAGTTTGTCGAAGTCTCCTAACTGCCAGACGATACGGAACACAAGTTCAGAGGTGCTGCACGCCTCGGGCTCTGAGATAGTGAGCACGGCGGGCACGTCAGGGTCTAGATGATGGTCGATAAGCACCTTTGGGGCCGGGGAGCCAACGAGGGCTGCCTCCATGTCCTGGACACGGCTGGGGGTGTTGTAGTCGAGGCAGAACACGAGGTCGGCAATCTTGAAGAGCATGTCGCACTTCTCTTTGTGCTTGTCGTAACGCACGATCTTATCTGTATTAGGCAGCCATGCCAGGAAGTCGGGATACAGGTCGGGTATGATGACGACAGCATCCTTACCACGTGAGCGCAGGTATTCCGCCCATCCCAGACAGGAGCCGATGGCATCGCCGTCAGGACTCTTATGGCAGGTGATGAGAATAGTGCCAGCCGTTTCGATGAGTTGGTCCAATTGGCTGAGTTGGGAGTCGTTTAGGATATCGATGTTCATATCTTAATTTTGTTTATAGTTTATAGTTTATAGATGATAACCAGGCAAAGCCATTCGGAGAGATCAACCTATAGGAGTAATCAATTATAAACTATAAACAAAACAGTCTACGGAAGAATGTAATCATCTATAAACTATAAACTTTAAACTATAAACATAAAATTATTAAAATAGTTTGTTCGGATAAACACCCTCATCGACTAACTGCTGGATGCGGGCGACGGTTGAGTCGCGGTCGGCGGCGTAGGTGACGCCGAACCACTTCGATGTGGTGTCGAGTACCTCAACTGTGGCAGTACCGTCGGTGATGAGTTTGTTGACCATCAGGGGAATGAAGAACTCGGCTTTGAGGTTCTCCATGTTCTTCGGGTCAGAGAGGAACTCCTTGAAGTAGGCCTCAGAATACTCGAAGTAGTCGGGCGTGAAGCCCCACATGTTCATCGAGACAGGCGTGTTATCATCGACGACTACCCATTGTCCCTGCTCATCCTTGTAGCGGATAGGCTCTGAGGCAGCACCGGCATTGGAGCCGTCGGCTGCACAGCGCACAATCTCTGTACGCTCCACGACGGTGGTCAGATGGCCCTTGTCGTTCTTCGAGCAGATGCCACGGGCAACGGTACCGTTTTCGCTCAATGTGTTGCCTACGCGGAAGCCCACCATTGCATACTGGTTCTTGGCGCCCTCAGGCAGATTGGCCAGATACTTGCCGATGACCATGAAGGCATCGCGGTTGTAGAAGTCGTCGCAGTTAATGACGCAGAAGGGCTCCTTGATCACGTCCTTACCCATCAGCACGGCGTGGTTTGTGCCCCAAGGCTTCTGACGACCCTCGGGAACGCTGAAGCCCTCGGGCAGGGCGTCGAGTGCCTGGAAACAGAGTTCGCACTTCACCTTGCCTTCATATTTGGAGAGGATCTGGGTGCGGAACTGCTCCTCGAAATCCTTGCGGATGACCCATACAATCTTGTCGAATCCGGCTTGGATGGCGTCGTAGATACTATAGTCCATGATGGTCTCGCCGTTGGGGCCCAGACCGTCGAGTTGCTTCAGGCCGCCGTAACGGCTGCCCATGCCTGCTGCAAGCAGAAATAATGTCGGTTTCATAATGTTGTTATTTTGAGTTATATTCGATAATTGACTGCAAAGGTACGAAAAAGAAGTGAAAAGTGAAGAGTGAAGAGTGAAGAATTTGCTACCGCTCTACATTTATTAACGAATTTCTTTCATGGCGGCAGCAGATTCTTCACTCTTCACTCTTCATTCTTCACTCTTAACTTAGAACGGGTAGCCGATGGCGAAGTGGATGGTATTGGCTTTTCTGAAACTGGGTATGTTGAAGTAGCCTGACTTCCCGGTGTCGTAGGGGAAGTGGAGGGCGAAACCCCAGTCGAGGCGGATGACGAGGAAACCGAGGTTGTAGCGCAGGCCGATACCCGTGCCCAGGGCGAGGTCATTGAAGAATTCTGAAGGGGTGAACTCCATCATTTTCATGACTCTGTGATCATCTTCGTATTGCTCTTCAGGCGAATTTCCGTCTTCGTCATAGCCCCTTTCCTTGTATGCTTCGTAGTCTTCTAGCAGGTCTGTGGCATTTAATCTCCACACATTGCCTGCATCGAAGAAGAGTGCACCTTCGAGGTTGCCGAAGAGCGGTGTACGGTATTCAAGGTTGGCCACCAGTTTCAGGTCGCCGTTGCGGTAGGCGTAGTTGTACTGTCTGTTCTTGACGTCGAATTCGGACAGGCGTCCAGGGCCTATATCACGTATGGAGAAGGCTCGGAGGCTGTTGGCACCACCCACGTAGAACAGTTCGGTGACGGGGGCGTCGATACAATTTCCGTAACTGTAGATGACGCCGGCATTGAGATGTCCCACGAACTTCGATGCCATACCTATCGACCAGGTCTTCGTGAAGTCGGTCTCCAAACGCACGAACTGGGCGTATGGTGACTTGAACCACGTCTTGTATTTTTCATCGTAGCCTTTTCCACGGGCGAGGTCGATGAGCGAGGTGATGTTACCGCTCTCCTCGATGGTCGTCTCCCAGCGGATGGGGTGACGCAGGTTAGCGGGGCTGGTGTAGGTATAGGTGTAGCGCATGGTGGGGATGAGGTAGTCTGCCATCGTGATTTCTATGTAGGGATTCTTCTGGATGACAGAGTCGTACTTCTCCGTGGTGGTATTCTTGAACTGGTATTTCACCGTCAGCGGCGAGAACTCATGACGACTGGTGGCGGTAGGCTGCCAGCGGTAGGTCCATTCGCCAGACACAACGTGCATCTTGTAGAATTCAGGTCTCCTGACGATGTCGGTAGAGACTTTCGCATAGGTGGTAGGTGCTGCATAGGGACGTTTGCGGCGGATGCGACGACCGTTCTTGTCGCGGCGTACACGATCGCTGTTATAGAACGGAGCGATGATGCGGGGGAACTCGATGGCGATGTCGGCACCATACTGGTAGGTGTTGGAATTGTAGCCACCGCCATGCTGCCACTCGTAGGATCCGTGCAGGTTGATGTCGAGTTTCTCGCCGCCGCGGAAGAGGTTACGACGTGTGAAACCGATCTTTGACCCAGGACCGTAGCGATGGCTGCTGCGGCCGATGACATTGGCCTCGAAGTAGAAGTCGTAAGGCTTGTCGAACACGCAGTTCAGGTTGAGGTCGAGTGTATCTGTCCCCGTTCTGGGGGTGAACTGGAAGTCGGTGGTTGAGAAGACGCCTGTGGCATTGATCTTACTGGCCGACTCGAGGTAGTTGTCGTAGTTGAACTCCTGACGCGGACGGAGGCGGAGGTTCTTCAGGATGACGTTAGGTCGGATAGGCGGATTCTTGCCGTTGAAACGGATGATGAGATGACGGCGCTTGACACTGTCGGTGAGTTGTTCGCGCATGCTCTTGCGGAACTGTACGGCGATGTTGCCGATGTACCACTTCTGGAGGGCTTCCTGGGGCAGGTCGTTGGCCAGTTGGAAACGGAGTTGTGCCTGTCCGGCCACTTGGAAGGTGTCGGCGAGGTAGGATGCAAAATTGTTGTTGTAATAGTAGTAGCCGTTGTTGCGGAAAAGAGTGGTGATGCGGTTTCGCTCCCCGTCGAGAGCAGAGACGTTGAAGGCATCCTTCGACTTGATGAGCGCCTCGCTGCGGGTGGAATCGATGAGGGTCTTAAGGGAGTCGGGGAAGTTGACGTAGGCCACGCTATCGAGGGTGAAGAGGGTGTCGAGGCGGACGGTATAGCCGATCTTGCACTTCTTCGGGTTCTTTTGTGGCACCTTCTCGTAGGTAACCTCGCTGCGGAAGTAGCCATTGCTCTTGAGAACGGACTGTGCGACGGAAGCGCGCAGGGCCGGGTTCACCTTGCTCATCAGCACGGGGGCACGACCGAAGGACTTCTGCATCCAACGGGCGAACTTGGAGTCTTTGTTGGCGTATTTGTTGTAGACCCACAGCCGCCACGACCAGGGGGTGTGGTAGTAACTGCTGCCGAAGAGGGACCCGTTGGGAGCCATGGCCAAGGTGGCTTCGACTTCTTCCTTGGTCTCGTCGAGGTGATCCTGGAAGGGGTTTTCCTTTTTTTCGTCGATGTAGGTGATAGACGTCAGACCCGTGAAGAGTTGGTCGTCCTCGGGGATGTTCTTGGTCATGGAACAAGAGACGAAGAGGAAGATGGAAGAAATTAGAAGAAGACAGAAGGAGAGAGAGAACAATAGTCTGCCTGCAAACCGTTTTGGCCTGCTAGTCATTTGTCCTTGGTCTTCTTTTGTCTTCCTATATCTTCTTTTATCTTCTTTCATTTTCCACTATTTTTATACTGTCAACTTTTATACTGTCAACTTGTATGCTGTCTCGCCGCATCATGGGCTGACGCCCTGAAGACTGTTGCTCTGAGGAACGGCGCATGAGCATGGGCTGTGACTCTTTCTTCCAGAAGCGGAAGATATCCCAGAAGTTGTCGAGTTTACGTCGCCAGACGAAACCGACGCCGTACTCGCTGGTGTAGCCTTCGAGCCAGTCGTACACGTTCTGCTTGTAGAACATCTTCAGATTCTGGGTGCCGTTCTGATTCAGACGGTACTCCATCGTCACGTTGTCGAAGAACGACTGCTTCTGCCCCATGGCGGCATTGTCACCCGAGGATACCAGTCCGCCGATCTCGATGCGGAGGCGGTTGTCGAAGAACCGTTTGGCGAACTTGAACGAGTAGTCTGTATGGGTCGTGCCGGTGGCGTCGGTACTGTTGTCGATACCCACACTCAGGTCGAGGGTCTTCAGGGCGGAACCCGTGATGTTGTTGATCTCGCTCTGGAGGAACGAACTGAGGGCGTCGTTCATGGAGAACCTGCCCGTGTTGCCGTCGGCGAGATACATACCCGTGGTGAGCATCGTGACGGCGATCTTGCCGCGCTCCTCGGTCGACATCGCGGAGAGTTCTGAATTGACGACATTGTCCTCAGGGGCCTCGATGGTGAACTGCAGGCCCATATCGTTGAGGGTCTTGGTGATGACGACGCCACAGTCGAAGGCCACGCTACGGCCGATGCCGCTCTCGTCGGTGACGGTGGCCTTGGTGCGCTCGGTGGCGGTGAGGTTCAGTCGCGGGTTCATGGGGTCGCCCGTGAACTCCACATAACTGCCGTCTTTGATGGTGAAGGTCTTCAGCGGGATGACGGGCAACGAGTATTTCATCTCGCCGGTGGTGAGGGTATAACGGCCTGTGAGGTTGAGTCCGTCAGTGTCGTATTTCATCCGCAGGTCGCCTCCGCCCGTCAAGTCGGCATAGTTGGTCTGCTCGGGGTTGAGGTTGCAGACGAAGTGGGCACCCTCCGACACACCGATGGTGAGGTCGGCTTTTAGGCCGGTAGGCTTGGGACGCGTGATGACGGTCTTGGTGGAGTCGGAGAAGTCTGTGAACTGCACCAGTTCGTCGAGACGGTCGTCGGCCGAGAGGGGCGAGTCGAGCAGCATATAGGTGAGGTCTGTGGAGCCGAGCACGTCCAGCCGGCCTCGCACGTTGAGCATGTCGAGTGGTCCCTGCATCCTGGCGGCGAGGTTGACGAAGGCCTTGCCCCAGGCAATCGATTTGGTTTCCTGCTTGGCGTTGATGAGCAGCAGGTTGCGGGCGCGCACCCGTAAATCCATAAGGATATGGTCGAGGTCGGAGAAGTCGATGCTACCCATCATGTTCAGGGGCTCGTCGTTGTAGGCATAGAGTCCGAAGTTCTCCAGAAGCAACTTGCTGCCTACGATGCGGATGGGGTCGTTGTCGAAACGCATGCGGATGCCGTATGGGATGCTGAGGAGGTGGGCGTCATCGACATACACCTCGCCGTTAATGTCGGGGTGTCGGGTGGTGCCTCTGACGGTCATGCTGCCTTCGGCATAGCCGTCGAGGCCGAAGATCTGGTCTGGTGCGAAGCCGTTGACGAGCGACAGGGGGGTGCGCTTCATGTCGAGCGTGGCGTCGATCATGCCCTCGCCCTTGTTCCAGTAGGTGCCTCTGAACAGCCCGAACTCCTCTTCGTCGAGCATCAGTCGGGCTTCGATGGCGTGGGTGTCATCTTCCTTTTGCAGATAGACCATTTCTGTGCTGAGGTTGCCCATGTAGGCTCCTTCGTAGGTCATGCCGGCTACAGCCATGTCGGAGGCCATGGAGATATGCTCATCCTGGTCTTGCAGGATATGGTAGTCGCCGTCGAGTTTGCCGGTGATGCGGGGCAGGTAGGGTATCACCGCCGTCAACTCTCCCAGGTCGACGTGGTGCAGGCTGACGGTAAGGTCTTGCAGCATGGTCGAGTCTTGGTTCTCTGTGTAGATCTTCATACCGGTCTCGTCGTCGGAGATGAGGTCTACCTTGGCCTGTATCTTCTTGTTGCCGGCCAGGAAGATGAAGTTGTCCTTGTTCAGGTTGAACTCTTTATAGCCCAGGGTCGGACGGTCGGGCATCAGCCTGAAGCGCATGCCGTTGTTCTCCATCTCTGCTGTGGCTCCGATGCGTACGCCCATGCGCCCCTTGGCATCGTAGAAGCGCAGGCCGGCCAGCGCCCCGTGCTCGTGGAAATGGCCGTCGACGAGGGCGTTGAAGACGAACTGCGGATTCTTGCGGTTGTTGCACACCTGCCCCTGATAGGTCAGCCGCTCGCCTTTCTGTATGAAACTCAGGCGGACGGTGTCGATCAGGAGACTGTCGTAGTGGAGCGAGTAGAGGTGTCCCTGGCCGTTGATGCCGGTCTCGGGCGAGGTGGTCAGGTCGAGGGCCATCTCCTTGAAATCGGTGCCCATGACTCTCAGCAGGTGGGCTATCGGGTTCTCGCGTTGGCTCTCCAAGTGGAGTTTCATCACGGGCAGCAGGGCCTTGATGGCTGGCTGGTCGATGACTTTCTCATGATACTGTCTCATCACCGAGTCGGTAAGGATGCTGGCCTGGTCGATCAATTTCTGGTAGCCGCCTGAGGCATCGAGTTTCAGGATGAAGTCGCCACTCTGTACCCTGGCGTAGGTCGTATCGGGATTGGTCTTCAGCAGGATACCGACGTCGCCGGGGGAGTAGGTCTTGCGGGCATCCTTCACGTAGACGTCGTTCAGCCGTCCGCTGATGTAGTGGGTCGCTTTCATGTCGGAACTGACCTTGAGGCTGCCGTTCATGCCGATGGTGAGGGGACTCCCCACGAGCCGCATCTGGAAGAGGTCGGCCTTGCTGAAGTCGCCGCTGACGGTCCCCTCTATCTGGCGGGTGTCGAGCATCAGGTCGGCGCCGATGCAGCCTTCGAGGATCTGGTTGTGGCCATAGATGTCTACCTGTCCCCGTCCGTTGGACAGCAGCGCCGATGCCGTCAGGTTGTCCAGGTCCCACTTGCCGTATTGCAGTCTCTGGATGACGGCTTCGGCATTGAGCCGGCTCTGGGGCGACAGAAGGTCGGTGCCGTAGCCCGAGGCCGTAATGTCGGCTGTCAGGGTGTGGATGGAGTCCTTGGGCAGGAAGTGGTGCAGGTTCAGGTCGCGGATGTTGACGGTGGCGTCGTAGGTCGTTCTGTCTGGCACCAGCGAGCCGTTTGCATCGAGGGGGATGCTGGCCTTGCCGCTCATCTTGATGTTGCCTCGCGCCTCGCTGAGCGTCAGGTCGGTGGCGTAGTTCGTGCCGTCGGCGGTCAGCCTGCCGTCGAGGGTAATGCCATCGGGTATGCGGAGCGTGTTGCTCATCTGGGGGTCGATGAGGGCGGTCATGAAGTTCAGTTGCTTGGTCTGGGCCTCTATCTGGATGTCGGCCTTCATGCGGCTGAGGTCTCTCACGTGGTCGGCCGTGCCCTTGATGGTGGCATGCAGGGCGGTGGCCAGGTCGATGTCGATGCCCGTCAGGTCGATGTGCTCCATGTTGCCGTCTGCCGAGCCTCGGATGATGAGCGGACGGTTGGGGAAGTGCTCGGTGAATTTCTGTGGCAGCGGGCCGGCCAGGGTGAAGATGTCTTGCTTGCCCAACTGGGCGAACAGTCTCAGTCTGAAGGTGCCGGGCGTCTGCTCGTCAAAGGCGCTGAAGTCCATGTCGGTGTCGAGCATGATGTTCGAGTCGGGCGTCTTCAGCGTCAGCAAGGGTAGCCGGATGTGGTTGAAGGTGGAGTCGAGGTTCACGCCGCCGGTCAGTTCCGTCACCTGCAGTCCGCTCTTGTCTTTCAGCGCCGCGTGACGGATGAAGAGCGAGGTGCCGCCGGGGGTGTAACAGACGGAGTCGATGCCGATGGCGACGTCGCTCAGACCGATGGGCTCATAGCCGAACCTGCCGTCTTTCAGGTCGAGGCTTCCCACCTTGTATATGGGCTTGCCGAGGTCGACCAGTACCTTTCTGGCCACGGCCTTGCCCAGGGTGAAGTCCATGTCGAGCGTGTCATCAGGCAAATGCAGGGTGACGTCGGCCTGGTGAATCGTGAGGCTGTCGGCGTCGATGCGCCACCGCAGGTCTGATGTCGTCGTGTCTACGGCTGCCGTGTCGCTCAGGGCGATGTCGAGACGGGCCTGGTTGAGGCGGGCGCCGTTCACCTCGACGGTCTCCTGTCCCAAGTCGATGCCTCTCGACTGTAGCCACAGTTCGTCGAAACTGCCCTTGATGCGCAGGTCGCTGATGAAGCCGTTGGTGTTCACCTTCGCCTGATGCAGCGAGAGTTCCTTGATCACCACTCGCTGTCGCAGCAGGGGGAGCAACCGCACGTTGGCTATCAGTTTGTGGACGTCGGCGATGGTGTCTCTCACCTGTGGCAGAGAGTCGTTTTGCTTGATCATGCGGAAGTCGTTGATGCCCAGGTCGAGGGGCCACTCCAGGTTGACGCGTCCTACGGAGATGTCCATGCCTGTCTTCTCCGAGGCGATGGACGTCACCTTCTGCGCCACCCAGTTCTGAACGGGCGGCAGGTAGAGTAGGGCGGCGAGTATGACGAACAGCAGCAGGGGCGTGAGTACCGCTATCCCCAACCACTTGAGTAGTTTCTTCATCCGTTTTCACGTAAACCGATGCAAAAGTACAATAAAAAAGTGGAAAGTGATGGGTGGAAGGTGAAAAATTTTCTCTGGCGGTAGCAAATTCTTCATTCTTCACTCTTCACTCTTCACTTTATATGGGGTGCGCAATGGCGTATCTCAACTGGCAGGGTCTCGACGCTGAGACTGTCGGCGGTGATGCGCAGTCGCACCATCGCGGCACGGGCGTTGAGAGGCTTCGGCTGGTCGAAGATGAAGTTGCCGATGCTGTAGTAGATCTTTCGGCCGCCATAGTCCTCGACACTCTGCAAGGTATGGGTATGGTGGCACACGAGCACGTCGGCGCCGGCATGCACGATCATATGGGCATCGTGGCGCTGGCGGGGCACGGGTTCCAATTTGTGCTCCTGCCCCCAATGGAGGCTGACGATGATGACGGCGGTGGAGTCTTGCTGGCGCAGACGGTAGACGCGTGCCAGCAGCGAGTCCATCGGCTCCTGGCTCACGCAGGGCTTGTCCGGCAGGTAGGCATAGTTCTCCAGGGCGAGTCGCAGCGACGGCACGAGCCACACCTTCCTCGGCTCTGAAGCCAACAAGACGGGCTCAGCGGCCTCCTGCATGTTCTCCCCAGCCCCGATGGGCACCATCCCCGATGCCAGAATGTTGTTCCTCGTATCGATGAGGCCTTCGCGCCCCTGGTCGATGGAGTGGTTGTTGGCGAGGTTCAGGTGGGTGATGCCGTGCTGCCTTAGGGTGTCGAGCCACTCGGGTTCGCCCCTGAAGATGAAGCGCTTGAAGACGGGCGACTTGATCTTCGTGGCCGGACACTCGAGATTGCCCACGACCACTTGTGCCGACTGAAACACGGAGTCGATACCATCCGAGAACAGATGGCCGACTCCGTGCTGCTTTATCACCTTGCGCACCCCGCGGTCGAGCAGGATGTCGCCGGTGAGGAGGATGGTGGTTTCTTCGGGGAGTGTGGAGTGTGGAGTGAGGAGTGAGGATACTTCTGCAGCAGAAACTACAGTCGTATCAGAGGAAGAAGGTAATCTCACTCCACACTCCTCACTCCTCACTCCTCGAACCAGAAGAGCGAGGCTAACACCCAGAACTATAGAAAAACTCCTCATTCGCCTCGGGCAGTTTCTTCAGCGGCACGAACAGCGGATTCATCCACTCGGGCACACCCTTGCGGGCGTTCTTCTCCAACTGCTTCTGCCACTCCTCGTCGGTCAGGCGGGGTTCGCTGATGGGCTGGATGAACTCACGGTAACTGAACACGGCACCGCGGGTCAGATAGAGGTAACCGCCGATCTCGACCACGACATAGATCTCATCGGCATCGCCGACGGCCTCGAAGAGGATGGACTTCTCAGGATTGTTGTCGGCATTGGCGGTATAGACATCGGCCACGAGGGCTACCTTCTTGTCGGCTCCCTGCACGTCGCTCCAGCCCATGAGATACTGGTCTTCGCCGCGGACAAGGTCGAGGGAGATGTTCTCGAACGTGGCGCCGATGCACTTCAACTGGTCGTACTCCTCGTCGGCAGGCTCCTTTCCGGCCAACTCCTTCTCGCTGATGGCCAGCAGGAACTGGGCCTCCTCGCGCATGCGCTGGGTGACATCCTTCACTTTCTCCGTGAGCATATCTTCCTGTTTCAGCACCTTCTCCGTGTTGTCGAGCAGTTCGATGGCCTTCTTCCAGAAGCCTGTGTTGGGCTCCACATAGCCTTTCACCACGGGCTCGGGTATCTCGTCGCCGCCGCCACACTCGGCGCCCATCGGCTGCTTGGCGTAGAGGATGGCGTCGTGCTTCAGTTCGGCCCACGAGGCGAGCACGGCGTTCAGGTCTTTCTTGTCCCACTCGGGCGTCACCATGAAGTAGGGCATCTTCTCCTTGCCTTCCTTGTCGGTGAGCACCTTCAGTGTGTGCATCCATTGCGTGCAGGTGGTCTCGCTCCAGTCGATCTCGCCCATGCGCTTCTTCATGGCCTTGAGGCTGTCGCCGAAGGCTTTCCACTCGGTCTTCTCCTGCATCAGGATCTGCTCGGCTGAAGATACGCCCATGGCGGCGAAGAAGTCGAGGCCCTTGGGCACCGCCCGCTGGGTGGGCTTGCCGTCGTAGTCGACCATCTTCAGCAGCACCTCGGCGTCGGGCTGGTAGCGCTGGGGCATCACGTTGATCTTGTTGTGGCTGGTCTTCTCAAACTTCGGGCGGATGCGGGTCTGCTTGTTGCCGATGTCGGTGAGCGAGGCGGTGATCTTGGCGATGGCCTGGTCGTTGTGGATCAGGTCTTCCATCTGCAGGCCGGTCTTCTCCACCTCGGCCATCACCTGCGGCAGGCTGAGATTGTCAGACTGGCCCATCATCAGGGTGATGATGCCGTTCAGGGTGTTGTAGAGTTTCTGGGTGGTCTTGTCGCGACCCAGGGCGCAGGCCTGCTGGACGGCGGCCAGCACCTCGTCTTCGTTCTGCATGCCGAAGGGGACGGTCTGCAGCCACATCATGCCGCGGAAGTATCGCTGCAGTTTCTCCGTGCGGGTGTAATGGCCTCGCGGACGGAAGAGGCTGTAGGGGAACATGATGTCGTGATAGTCTTCCATGAACTCGCTGGTGTTGTTGACGGCCTCCGTCGCATTCCTTACTTCCTCGGCCTCGATGGAACCAGCCTCGCGGTCGAAGATCCACTCGCCGGTGAACAGTTTGTGGGCGATGTTGTAGAACTCGGCGTTATGATGGGCCAGTGCGTTGACCTTCTCGTCGGCGCCCGACCATCTCTCCATGTTGTAGAGCAGTTCGTGCATGTTGCGGGTGAACTTGATGATCATCGGCAGCAACTTCTGCTCCTCGATCTCGCGGAGCGCGCAGTCGATGTAGAGGTGGTAGAGTTGCAGATAGAGGTCGGTGGTCACGAAGTTGGGGAACTGCGAGTAGTCGTTCTGCTCGTAGATGTTGAACAACTGGTCGTGGTCAGCGGGCACGATGGCGAAGCCGTCCTTGGCCAGATGCTGGCAGAGCAGCGAGTCGAACTCCTTGATCTGCGTGGGGTTGGAGAGGTTCTGCATGTTCACGCGCAGACCTTCGCCAGCCGCGAAGTTCTCTTTCTGCAGTTCGGCCTCGCGGGCTTGCATGCGGTCGATGAAGGCTTGCTCCTGATCGGTGAACTTGATGGCCTCGGTGGCGATCGAGGCGCGGTAGTAGTAGTCGCGATACGATTCTTCGGGCTTCATCTCGACGGGGTCGAAATGGGTCGACTCGGCGAACTTGTACATCAGCGAGTCGTACCATGTGGTAGACTGGAAGATGCCTCTGAGGTAGGAGTCCTTGATGGGGAATCCCTTTCTGGCGGCAGGGGCGTAGCGCAGCAGGCTGATGTCGCTCAGGGGCAGGCCTGACACGTCCATGTCGTAGTCGATACTGTCGAGGAGGTTCTCGACGTTGATGTGCGAAACGGGCACACTCACAGCGCTCTGTTTCTGGCTGCAGGCCGTCATCAGCGCGGCCAGACAGACGATTAGGATAGATTTTGTCTTCATTGGCTTAAGTATTTAATGTTTAATGTTCAATCTTCAATGCTCAATCTTCAATGCTCAATCTTCAATGCTCAATGCTCAATGGTCAATGGTCAATGTTCAATGTTCAATGGTCAATGTTCAATGCTCAAAGTGCTTGAGGGCCGTCTCCTTGTCCACTCCTTTTATAATAAGGTGGTCGAACTTCATGCCGAAGCCGCTCCATTTGTAATCCGACACCGCAAAGAGCGAGTCGGTGGTCGATTCCAGGGCTCTTATCCTGCCGAGGCTGTCTCCGTCGGCTGGGGCCACAAAACGGAAGTCCTCGAGGTTGCCGCCTAGTTTCGACCCCAGCCACATCGGACGCACCAACTTCCTGCGGTGCATAGACGCAGTGGCTTTTGCATCAATCTGCTTAAATATAAATAGCCTTTTCCCCAAGGGATAGAACCGTGTCTTCTTGATGACCCCCACCATCGCGTCGATGCTGCCGTCGCCGTCGACGTCGCCCGTCTGGAACTGATACACAGGGTAGGGCAGTCGCCATTCGTCGGCCTTCCTTCCTGCCTCGCCTCTCATGGCCGCACGGTCTTGGCTTCCGCCCGTCGTACGGAGCCAGTACAGGCTGTCGTGCTCCTTGCGCAGTTCAAAGCCCTGACTCCTGTCTCCTGTCTCCTGACTCCTGCCTCCCATGGGCATTAACATCAGTAGCCATGCGGTGATAACGGTGATGATGGTTCGGTTCTGTTGCATATCGGTCACAAAGGTACGAAATCTTTTTTGAATTATGTATGCTTTTCCCTGACTTTTTTATTTTCCTCACGTGGCGGTAGTTTAAGGGATGCCTTCCACGAGTGTTCGGGATGGCACTTTACGGTCGTTAAGATGCCTGTTATACCCCCTAAAGTGCCATCCCTTACTGTCGTGCAAGGCATCTCCATCACTCGTACAAGGCATCAGAACGACCCTTAGAAGGCATCCCTATGAACATACCTCCTGTTTTGCCATGTCGAGATGGCAAAATAACGACTTTGGCAGAAGAACGGTCACACGGTCACAGCTGTGACCATGTGACCTCTGGGTGAAAAAACATAGAAAAGTGTAAACAATTATCCATGTAAAACATATATTAATTGATTTGTAAGTACCTTATTTTTAATAATTTATGTTTATTATCAAGAGGAACTGTGTGTTATAATCCGAATTTACTGTCTGACAAAATGGTCACATGGTCACACGTGTGACCGTGACCGTTTTTCCTGCCCAATCCCCATGCTTTCAGCCATTGCATTTCTGTGATTAATGCGAGAACCTCTTTTAAGGTTTTGGGAAGAAAGGTTTCTTGAGCCTCTGCAGTAGGAAGCGGCAGAGCCGAGTGAATTCTTCGTCAAAAGGATAAATTAAAACGGCTCCCCTGCATTAGCAGAAGAGCCGCTTGAACAATGTTTTTTATGGTTACAGAATCATTTTTTATTAATTTCATTCGTGACGACCACAATGTCTGCGGCATTCACCTTGCTGTCGCCGTTCACGTCGGCCTTGGCCTTGTACTCGCCCTTCATAATCAGTTCGACGATGGCCTTGACGTCAGCAGCATCCAACTTGCCGTTCTTGTTCAGGTCGCCAGATGTCTCGTCGGTGATCTTGAACGGTGTTTCCTCAATGGTAGGACCTTCATCATTACCTGTGCCCAGATTGACATTCCTCAGATAACCCGTCAGGTGCCTGCCCTTCAGGTTCTCATCGGCCTTGACCGTGATGTTGAGGATGCTCCCGCTGTTTCCAGAGATTGGAGTTCCTCCCGTGTATCCGATGAAGCGGTAGGCGCCCTCCGTCTCATTATCATCGACAGTCGTGCCTTCAGGAATGCGGGCGGTGGTACTGTATGACGTCATCTTGATGCCTTCAGGCAGGACGAGGTCGAACTGGAAACCAACGTATGTACCTTCGTTAGTCAACTCGACCTGCAGTTGCTTGGTCATGCCGGCTGAGATGGAGAGGTCGCTGATGGTCATCTTATCGTTGGAAGCCTCTGCAGTTCTCGTCCTCATTCTTGCGCCTCTGGTGGCATTCTTGATGAGATCGAGGCCGCTAATCACGTCGTTGATGTTCACCACATGATTCTTAGTGATGTCGGCAGCAGTCTTGTTGAACTTGTCGGAGGGTCTTCCGAGGATGTAGTTGACGGTAGCCACGAGGTCTGTCACGTTGACATTGTTATCGTCGTTGGAATCACCCAGCAACAGTGTCTTGGTCGTGATGGTGACGGTGGTAGGATCAAAGTTCACCTGCTTTTCCTCTGGTGTTGTCATGATGACATTCTTGATTTCAGCCTGGCAAGTCTTCTTACCCATATTCTCATTTGCAATGAGATAGACAGTCAGCAGCGCGCCGTCATTACCGGAGATCACGTTGTTCTTCGTAGAGACGCCGATAACGCGATAGGTGTTGTTTCCGCGATCCGTCACAGAGATGTTATGGTTGCTTGTGTTGCGCTTGCCTCTGGTGAACTTGATAGAATTTCCGCCTGTATACTTCTCCAATGTGATACCCTCAGGCAGCACGATGTCAAACTGGTAGGCTGTGAAGGGATCCCAGTTCTCCAGGTTGATCTCCATTTCAGTGGAGACACCTAGGTATGCCGTCAGATCGTAGCTATAGACGCTATTGTGCTCAGCCTCCACAATGCCCTTGAATTCCTTCCAAATGCTGGCAGCCTTATATGCTTTCTTGCTTCCTGCCGGCACATACAGCGTGGCGTTGGCGCGATTGCTGAAGATTTCGCCGTCACTGATGGCGAGGGGTGATTGATTATGGACAGTTACTTTCGTCAGCTGAGTACATTCCATGAATATTCCATCTTCGAGTGTCTTCAACGATGCTGGCAGTGTAACACTGGCCAGGTCAGTGGACCAGAAAGCCTCGGTCTCAATCTTCTCAACTCCTTCAGGCAATGTTATTTCCTTAAGGAAGCAGAATGCAAAGGCATGCATTCCGATTTCCTTAACCGTATTGGGTAAATTTATATGCTCTAATCCCCAGCGCCCCCAGAAAGCGTCATCGCCGATGCGGGTGGTTCCCTCTGGAATTACGGTATTCACGCAGCCAACACTGAGTTTGTTTGTGGCTGTATGGAAAATGGCGTTGCTGTTGCCTCTGGAGTCATAGACGGTATTAGCAGGATCTACGGTGATTTCCTGTAAACCGGCACAATTGATAAACGATGAACCGTAGAGCTTTGTCACCGTAGCGGGAATGCTGATGGAGGTCAGCGTCGTGCAGTCAAGGAATGCATTTTCGCTGATACTGGTCACAGTATAATCCTTACCATTATGCGAGACAGTCGCGGGAATGGTCACGTCACCCTTGTATTTGCCATTGTCATTTTTGATGACTTCTGCCGTATGGTCTTCGTCATTATAGTTGTATGCAAGGTCGACTGGATCGTCTCCTAAGTCTAAGATTATGATTCTTCTGATAACGCATGTGCCAGCAATGCCGCCACTCTGGAACAGCACATGACCATCCACAGCATCGACAGGGAAGTCTTGATAGGTGAATTCGAAAGTCTGGAAGTCGTTGCTTGCAAGAACAGGGATGCTTTGATCCCTACATTCACTATTATCCCAGCTACCCAACTGAACCTGAAGGTCACCTTTAGAAGGAATCTTTGCTTCGACAATCACGCTGTATGAGTGGTTCTTCTGAAGTTTGGCATCCTTAAGTACCATTGTCTGTGGCATCCAGAGATTATCCTGTACCTTGGGGTTGGTAATGGCCAAACCTTCATCTGTCATCGTGAATGTAGCAGCTGTTCCTTCATCTCCGAACCAGTAGGGGCCATCCCAGTTCTTTTCTGCAACAACTACCTCACCGTTAGTAATATCAAGTACCTGTACATTTTTGATGATGCTTGTTCCCTTGATGCCACCATTCTGGAACATTAAGTGACCGTACTGTGTAGTATAGGGGCAGTTCTCGAACAAGAATTCAAGATTCTGAAAATCGTTGCTTGCATTGACAGAGATGTTTTTGTTCCAATCGGTTCCCCAGTTGCTCAAGTTCAGCTGAAGTTTACCGGCAGAGGGAATCTTGGCATTGACAACAACCTTGTATGAGTGGTTTTCCTCCAGTTTCATAGTATTGATTTGCATCGCCTGGGGTTTCCATAATACTTCCTGCACCTGAGGATTGTAAATAGCCAAGCCCTCAGACGTCATATTGCATGTCGCACCAACAACGCCATCGTCACCAAACATTTCGGCGCCAGCCCAGTGATCATCGCCGACGCAATCGGTACCCAGGTCAATAATACTAATGCTTCTGACAACGCATGTGCCCTTGATGCCGCCATTCTGGAATAGCACGTGTCCGTCTTCATCGTTGCTTTGATAGAATCCGTACACGAATTCGTAATCCTGGAAGTCGTTGCTTGCTGTAACAGGTTTTTTTTGATCACATTGACCACCATGTTCAAAGCTACCCAACTGGACCTGAAGGAAACCATCGGAAGGAATCTTGGCGTTGACGACTACTTTGTATGTGTGGGAATGCTTGAGTTTGGCATATTTAAGAACCCACGTCTGGGGCTTCCATAATTCTTCTTGTACGTTAGGGTTGGTAATGGCCAAACCTTCATCTGTTATCGTGCATGTAGCACCTGTACCCTCGTCATCAAACCAGTAGGGAGCGTCCCACTTCTTTTCTGCAATGACTTTTCCGCTGTTGGTCATATCAAGGACCTTTACATTACGAACGATGCTTGTACCCTTGATGCCACCATTCTGGAACATTACGTGACCGCTCTCAGTATAATAAGGGCAGTTTTCGTACAGGAATTCGAAATCCTGGAAGTTGCTGCTCGCATTGACAGAGATGCTCTTGTCCCAATCGCTTTCCCAGTTGCTCAGGTTCAACTGAAGCTTACCGGCAGAAGGAATTTTGGCGCTGACGATGACCTTATATGTGTGGTTCTCTTCTAGTGTCATGTCTGCGATAACCATCGCTTGAGGTGTCCATAATAATTCCTGCACTTTGGGATTGTAAATAGCCAAGCCCTCAGACGACATATTGCATGTCGCACCAACGCCATCGTCGCTGAAAAAGTAGGGACCTGCCCAGTGATCGGTGGCAATGACAGTCTCACCTGCCCATGCTCCTATCGGCAGCAAAAGGGCAAGGAAAAAGAATAATTTTTTCATCATATCTTTGCTTTATTAGTTGTTTGCCTGCAAAGATATGCAATAATTATAAAATAAGGCTAAATCCACTTAGTCCTTTTGCTAGTCCATTTAGTCCATTTGTAAGTTCTGCTTAGTTGCGCAGTTCGTCCAAATAGTCCAAACGGCTGAGGTCGCACTCGTCTGCCACACGCTCCCAGACACAGTTGATGGTATCAGACTGTTGGAGGGAGAGACGGTAAATGCCGACGAACACGTAGCCCGTATCGACGAGATTCTTCATGAAAGTGATGCGCACCTCGTTTAACCTCCGCTCGTGCTCGTACTTGTCGCGATTCCTCATGACCACCATCAGGCTGTCTGCATCAGCAGGCTCCCAGTGCTCAGTGATGGTGGGCATCATGCTGTCCTTATTTCCATAGTTATGCCAGTGTGGATGATGGTATTCTGGACCCCAAACAACGATGTTGGGGTGGTGGGGAAGTACGCGCCCCCAATATTTCACAGAATCGCTGATGCCGAAGAGTTTGAGATAGTCCATACAGGTGGGGAAGTGTTCTCCTTGTTTTAGAACGTACGCAGTTGGAGGTTGAGACGATTGGCGAAGATTGGTCCAGGCAAGAGCAACGAGTACTATGGCAACAGCCAGCGCCGCAATGACCCATCTGGCTGACCATCGGCGTGGGCTTTGGATAGGATTCTCCGAAATTGGATGACTGTCATTTTGCCCGTCAGTAGTCTCTGCTTCCTGCTCGGATTCCCTTACAGATTCATCCTGGCAGAATGATTCCCAATCGTCAAAGCCTACAAACTGGGACAATATGTTGAGAGTGGAGATTCGTGGGGCGACGGCTTCTGAGAGATAGCCCCACATTCGTTTCAGCGTAGTAGGACTCACAGTCAGGTGAACCTTCTCAAATATCCGTTCCGACAGAAAGTCGAAATCCTTGGGAGTCCGCATTTCCCTCTCCGCTTGCGTCTCTATAGTTCTGCGTAATCTCTCTATATTTTGATTAAGATTGTCCATAGATGATGTTCGTTATGATAATACGACTTAATCATATTTGCACCCAACTCAGGCTTCTTCGGGCTTGAAGAAGAGCGTCCAGCGGTAGAGGTTGCAGCCGACGAAGTTGCCGAGCACCTCGCTGACGTAGACGATGAGGACATCAGTCTGGAGGAGCAGGTCGGCTGGCGAGACGAGGAAATAGAAGGCGTCGGCGATGGAGTGGGCGAAGCCGCAGAGGATGAAGACGGGCACGCCCAGGAGCAGCGTCAGCATCTTGCCCTTGCGGGCGAACTCGACGGCGGTGGTCATGATGAATCCGCAGCCGATGGCCAGCAGGAAACAGGCCCAGGGACCCTTCGCCAGCCGCCCGGCAAGGATCTTCGAGGCAGGCTCTATGCAGTCGGGCTGGGCGTAGGCGATCATCCAGGCTGAGAGCAGACAGCCCACGATATTGCCCAGGAGCACCACGCAGAGCATCGTCCAGTCGCCCTGACGGCGGATGAAGCCCGCGGTGCCGGTATAGAGTTTCAGACCATAATAGACCACAGTGGTGAGGCCGAAGGCGAAGAGCACGGCGCCTGCAACGCCGCCCACACGCAGGTTGACCACGCATCCGATGGAGATGCAGATGCCGGCGAGGATGGCCAGCGGGAAGGTTTCACGGAGAAGTTTTTTCATTGTTAGGGTTAGTTGTGACAGTTGTGACAGTTAATTCCTTGTGGTTAGACTTTGTGACTGGCCTATTTGGGGGCAAGCGCCTGCCAGAGGGCGTCGGCGGGTACGGGCGCCTCGACGACGAGGGGCTCCTTGGAGACGGGGTGGATGAACTCCACGCGGCGGGCCATCAGCGAGATCGAGCCGTCGGGGTTGGAGCGCGGAGCGCCGTATTTCAGGTCGCCCTTGATGGGACAGCCCATCGCCGCCAACTGACAGCGGATCTGATGGTGGCGCCCTGTCATCAGGTTGACCTCGAGCAGCGTGTAGTGGTCGGAGTGGCTGATGGCGCGATAATTCAGGATGGCCTTCTTGGCGTGGGGCTTCTCTTGCGTGTAGGCATAACTCTTGTTCTGCTTCTCGTTGCGCACGAGCCAGTGCTCCAGCGTAACAAAGCCCCCTAAGTTAGGGGGTTGGGGGTCTGAAGAACCATCAGCCTTATGCTTGTTCAGCCCCCTGTTGTCCCCTAACTTAGGGGATTTTCCCACAATCGCCCAATACGTCTTGTGCACCTCGCCCTCGGCAAACATCTTGTTCAGACGGGCAAGGGCCTTCGATGTGCGGGCGAAGACCACCAGGCCGGATACAGGACGGTCCAGGCGATGGGCTACGCCAAGGAAGACGGCACCAGGCTTCTGGTATTTCTCCTTGATATAGTCCTTCACAATATCAGAGAGGGGGCGATCGCCAGTCTTGTCGCCCTGTACGATCTCCCCGCTCTGTTTGTTGACGATGATGATATGGTTGTCCTCGTAGATGACTTCCATACTACATGTTCATTCCGCCGTCGACCTGAATCACCTGGCCGCTGACATAACTCGACATGTCTGAGGCGAGGAACGTGGCCACGTTGGCGATGTCCTCCACCTGTCCGCCGCGACGCAGGGGAATCTTCTGGATCCACTCCTTGCGGATGTCGTCGGGCAGGGCCTGCGTCATGGCCGTGTCGATGAAGCCTGGGGCGATGGCGTTGGCACGGATGCCCTTCGGTCCCATCTCCTGGCCGATCGACTTGGCGAGGGCGATCAGACCGGCCTTCGAGGCAGCGTAGTTGGCCTGTCCGGCATTGCCATGCACGCCTACCACAGAGGCCATGTTGATGATCGAACCGCCACGCTGGCGCATCATCACAGGCACGCAGGCATGGATGAAGTTGAAAGCCGACTTCAGGTTGACCGCAATCACGGCATCCCATTGCTGTTCTGTCATGCGGAGCATCAGCCCGTCTTTGGTGATGCCGGCATTGTTGACGAGGATGTCGATGGATCCGAACTCCTCTTTCACGGCCTTGACCACCTCTTCCGTCTGAGCGAAGTCGGCGGCGTTAGAGGCATAACTCTTGGCCTTCACGCCCAGGGCTGCGATCTCCTGCTCCGTCTCCTCATTGACTGCGAGGTCGGTGAATGCGATGTTGGCGCCCTCAGCGGCGAACTTTAGTGCGATAGCCTTTCCGATACCGCGTGCAGCGCCAGTGATCAGCGCTGTCTTTCCTTCTAATAATCCCATGTTGATTTACGATTAATTTATTTGTGATTTACTGATGTTTTATACCTTTTCACTTTTCCACCTTTTCACCCTTTCACCTTTACTTGTTAAGTTTTCCCAGGGCGCCGTAGACCACCTTGGCCACCTGCGGCTTGGTGTCCTCCTCTTTCATGCCGTGGGCGATGCGCCCGTAGATATAGGGCACTTCGAGGCCCTTGATACAATAGTGCGTGATGTCGGCCACGAGTTCGATGTTGTCAATGTCAAACTCGCCGTCCTCCTTGCCTTCGGTATAGACCTTGCGGAACAGTTCGATCTCGGCATCGTCGAAGCGCTTGCGAACCTTCTCCACCATCCAGATGTTACGGAAGAATTCGGCTCGCAGGTTACCGTTTCTGACCACCGTCTCGCGGATCATGCTCAGGTGGGTGTAGATGAGTTCGATGATTTTCTCCTGAGGGCGGATCTTGCGCGCTGCCACCTCGTCGAGTTTGTCGCTCAGGCGCTCCAACTCGCTCTCTATGACGGCATAGTAGATCTCGTCCTTCGACTTGAAGTAGGTGTATAGCGTGCGTCTGCCCTTGCCCGAAAGCATGGCGATGTCGTTCATCGTGGTGTTCTCCAGACCGTTCTTGGCAAACAATTGTCTTGCCACGTCCACGAGTCTTTGTCGCGTCTTTGATATTGACATGTCTTGGTCCTCCTTTGTTTGGTTTTATAATTGCACACTATGCTATCTGTGTGCAAAAGTACATAAATCCTTTTAATTACACAAGAAATTTGGGAGGAAATATTGCAATTTGGGCAAATTCTTAAAAAAAACGCATAAATATTTGCGTAATTCAAAAAAAGTTAGTACCTTTGCACCCGCTTAGAAAAAAATGACATCGCGGAGTGGAGCAGTTGGTAGCTCGCCAGGCTCATAACCTGGAGGTCGCACGTTCGAATCCTGCCTCCGCAACTAAGGTAAGAAGCGCAAGCCCGAGGGTCTGCGCTTCTTTTCGTATGGTGCCGCTTAGAACTGCTCAAGTATTCGGATGCGCTCTTCCGTGCTCGGATGGGTGGCGAAGAGTCCGCTCACAAATTCCATCAGTCCGTGGGCCATCTGCTTGGGGTGGATGATGTACATCTGCGCAATGTCCTCGCGCTCAACGTCGCCCAGGCCGGGGTTGTTGGAAATCTTGCGGAGTGCCGAGGCCAGCGCCAGCGGATTGCCACAGAGTTCTGCACCGCCTGCATCGGCCATGTACTCCCGTTTGCGGGAGATGGCAAATCGCGTGAGCATCACGAAGAGATAGGCGATGCCGGCGCAGATGGCTCCGATGATCATGATCGCCATCGTGGAGAGGCCGTTGTTCCGTTCGTTGCGATTGCTGCTGCCGAAGCCGCCGAACCACATGCGGTTGTAGATCATCCTGACCACCAGCGTCAGCACGGTGGAGATGATGCCCACGAAGATGATGCTCGTGATGAGCAGGCGGGTGTCGCGGTTGCGGATATGCGTCAGTTCGTGGCCGATCACGCCTGCCAGTTCCTCATCGTTCAGACGGTCCAGCAAGCCTGTCGTCACCGTGACGGTATACGAATTTTTGTCGATACCGCTGGCAAAGGCATTCAGTTGAGGATCGTCGACGACGTTCACCTTCGGCATGTCCATCCCGCAGGCCATGCAGAGATTCTCTACGATGTTATACACCCTCGGATTCTCCCTGCGCATCAGCGGCTGGGCGCCGACGGCCTTCTGGATCATCTTCGTGTTGCTGAAGTAGGCGATGGCGAACCAGATGGCCACGCCGCCGATCACGAAGGGGACAACCTTGGAAAAGGTCCAGTTGACGGAGTCGGCATCCAACTGGTTGACGAAGTAGCCTGCCTGATCGTAATAGCCCGTGCTGAAATAGTTGACGATAGCGAGGAACACCCAGATCATTCCCAGCAGGATGACCGGGAAGGCGATGAGCAACAGCGTGCTCTTCATGTTGTTGCTCTTGATCTGGCTCTGTATGCCTACGTATTTCATCCGCCCTTAGAATTTGATTTCGGGGGCCTTCTCGACGGCGGCACGCTCTTCCTTGGGGATCTCGAACATCGGCTCCTTCTGGAATCCGAACATGCCTGCGAAGATGTTCGACGGGAAGGTCTGCACGGCATTGTTCAGTTCGCGGGTGGCGGTATTGAAGTAGCGGCGGGTAGCGGCGATCTTGTTCTCGATGTCGGAGATCTCTTCCTGCAACTGGAGGAAGTTCTGGTTGGCCTTCAACTCTGGATAGGCCTCGACGGAGACTTTCAGTCCGGCGAGGGCACTCGACAGGGCGTTCTCGGCCTGGATCTTGTCGTTGATGCCTGTGGCGCTCATCGCGGCGGCACGAGCCTGCGTCACGCGCTCCAGCAGTTCCTTCTCATGCTGGGCATAGCCCTTCACGGTGGCCACGAGTTGGGGAATCAGGTCGTGGCGCTGCTTCAACTGCACGTCGATGTTGGCGAAGGCGTTCTCACGATTGTTGCGTAACTTCACGAGGTTGTTGTAAATGCTGATGCACCAGACGACGAGGAGCACCACTACTACGAGGATGATGATAAGTGTCATAGTCTAAAATGTTTAATGTTTGATGAATCTGACGGCAAAGGTACAATCAAAAGTTGTAAAGTCGTATATATTTTAAGAAATATTACAAAATAAAATCTGGTCGCCAGGTCTATGCCCTGACAACCAGACTTGTATAGTTCTGAAAATAGAATGCTTACTTCATCATCGCCATAACCTTTTTGTAGTACCTGTTGGTGGCACGAATGCTGTACTTGACACCACCATTCCAGGAACGGATAGCCTTTTCGATGCTATTCTCCGGGTTATAATGTGATTGAATTAACAGGAACATCTCCTTCGACTTGGCTACGCTGTAGCGGTCGGCCATCGTGTAGCGCTTCTTACTCTTCTGCTTCTTGAGAATCTCATTGCAATCCTTCACCAGAATCGGAGTAATCTGCATGGCGCCTACTGAGTTTCCACTCACGGCTTTGGGATTTCCTTCGCTTTCTACTTGAATAATCGCATCCATTACTGGATTCCAGTTGACACCTGACGCTTTTGTGCTCTTGCTGGTGTTGCCTCCTGCTGTTGCGGCTGTTGCAATCATAGCCAGAGCCATCAGGCTCACACTTACTTTCTTAATAACTTGAATCATATTCTCTATACTTTAGACGGTTCTCATCACGAGTACCGTGTTATCCTTTAGATTTCTCTTAAAAAAGCGACATCACGTCGATTTCGGGTGCAAAGTTACGGAGAATCAATAAGTTAGCCAAATATTTTTGGGATTTTTAAGAAAATTGTGTGCGCACACTGATTTAAATCAATTACTCTAAGTCGACGACGGTGATGCCTGCGCCGCCGAACTGCACATGCTCGTCGCGGTAGTGGACGACGTTGGGGATGGTGGCCAGATACTGGCGTATCAACTGTCGCAGGACGCCTGTACCCGTGCCGTGCAGGATCCTCACTCTGGGCATGCCTACGAGGATGGCATCGTCGATGAAGTAGGTGACGGCATTGATGGCCTCGTCGCCCCGCATGCCTCTCACGTCAAGGTCTTGGCGGAAGTTGATCTTGCGATTGTCTATCACGTCGCGCGTATCTTTCGATACCATACCGTACGAGCCTGCGATGTTGCTGTTGCGCTCTTCGGCCTTCGAGAGTTGGGGCTTCGGCTTCTCGGCATGCTCCAGGCGGTCGGCTCGCATCTTCGTGCGCATGCCGCCGAAGATGACTACCGCCTGACTGCCGCTGATGCTCTCGATCTCGCCTACGGAGGTGAGGCCCTTGATGCGCACGGTGTCGCCGGGCTTCAGTGGTGAGAGGTGAGAGGTGAGAGGTGAGAGGTTACCATCAGCGTTAAGTGTATTCTCATTCCTCTTTCCACTTTCCTCTTTCCTCGCAAGTTTCTCTGCCTTCCGCTTCTCGCGGCGCTCCTTGCGCTCCTGTATCTGGCGGATCTTGCGGGCGATGGCCTCGTCGTTGTCGCGCGTGTCGATGTTGTCGAGTTCCTCCTTGAAGGTGTTCAGTTCTTCGCGCGCCTGGCGGGTGCGCTCCTTCTCGGCCTGTGCCTCGCGGATCTCGCGGATGGCGTTCTCGATCTTCTTGTTGCTCTCGCGCAGCAGTTCCTCTGCCTGCTCCTTCGCCTTGCGCAGTATCTCCTTGCGCTGGCGCTCTATCTCGTTCAGTTCGTCCTCATAGCGGTTGATCTTGCTCTCCAACGATTTCTCGTGCTGGTGGATGGTCTGCCGTTTCCCCTCCCAGTAGCGCTTGTCGCGCACGATGTCCTGCAGATACTTGTCGCTCTGGATGTAGTCTGAGCCCACGATGTCGCTCGCGTCTTGGATCACCTCCTCGGGGATGCCGGTCTTGCGGGCAATCTCGATGGCGAACGAACTGCCGGGCTGTCCGATGGCCAGTTGGAACAGTGCCTGCATCTCATGGCGGTCGTAGAGCATCGCGCCGTTGACCACACCCGGATGCCCCTCGGCAAACTGCTTCAGGTTCTGGTAGTGGGTGGTGATGACGCCGAACGACTGTCGCTGCCAGAACTGCTTCAGCATGGCTTCGGCGATGGCGCCGCCGATGGTGGGCTCCGTTCCGCTGCCGAACTCGTCTATTAATAATAATGTGCGCGCGTTGGCCTGACGCATCATCTGCTTCATGTTCATCAGATGGCTCGAGTAGGTCGAGAGGTCGTTCTCGATGCTCTGTTCGTCGCCGATGTCGATCATGATGTGCTCGAAGATGCCCGTCGTCGAACGGTCGCCAACGGGGATGCTGAGGCCGCATTGCAGCATGTACTGCAGCAGTCCGACGGTCTTCAGGCATACCGACTTTCCGCCGGCGTTGGGTCCGCTGATGATCAGCAGCCGGCCGATATTCTTCGGAGGTGCGGGGGTGCGTGGGTGCGTGGGTGCGAGATTACCTTCTGCGGTTGGAGTATTCTCACTCCTCCCTCCTCCTTCCTCCTTCCTCGAAAGTCTGATGTCCAGCGGTACCACCTTCTTCCCCTGCTTCTCCAGCGACAGTTGCAGCAACGGGTGGATGGCTCTGATCCAGTCGATGTGTGGCTCGTCTTCCACCGTCGGCTCGTAGGCCTTGGTCAGTTCGGCCCATTGTGCTTTCGCCTGAATCAGGTCGATGGCGGCCAGGAGTTGGTAGGAGTCGAGTATCTCTTTCGCGTGGGGCCTCACCTCGTCGGTGAACATGGTCAGGATGCGGATGATCTCGCGGCGCTCGGCGGCCTCCAGTTCGCGCACCTTGTTGTTGGCCTCTACCACTTCGGTAGGCTCGATGAACACGGTCTTGCCGGTAGCCGACTCATCGTGAACGATACCGTTGATGCGTCGCTTCACCTGGGGCGCCACGGGTATCACCAGCCTGCCGTCGCGCATGGCGGGGGCGGCGTCCTTGTCCACGAGACCGTCCTTCTGTGCGGCGTGCAGTATAGTATATAATGTGCGCGAGATGCTGCCCTGGGTCTTCTCCAGGTCGTGGCGGATGCCGGCCAAGGTCATCGAGGCAGAGTCCTTGATCTTGCCGAACTTGTCGAGGATCGAGTCGATGCGGCGGATGATGGCGGGGAAGGTCACCACGCCCTCCGTCAGGCGATAGAGTGCAGGGTAGGGGTGCTCGGGGGTATCCTCGTACCCCCCCTCCGTACCTTCGTGCCCCCGGCTAAGGTAACTGACAATATCTGCTATCGTTTGCATCGAGCGCCTCAGGTCCCACACCTCGTCTTCCTCCAGGTGCGTACCCTCCAAGCGGATACGGGCGACGGCCTCGCGCACGTCAAAGAAATACTGCATCGGGAAGTCGCCTTTCTCTTCCTTCAGGCGGCGGAATTCACTCACCTGAAGGAGCCATTCGTTGATCTGCCGGGCATCTGTGGAGAAGACCATTTCGTCTACCTTCTCCTTGCCCAGCGTACTGAGGCAGCGCTCTTTCAGCAGCCTCCGTATCTCGTCGAATCCTAGTTTGCGTTCGAAGTTATTCGGATAAATCACGGGTGCAAAGTTACGAATAAACGGGCGATTTTCCAAATAAATTATAAAAAGTTGCCATAAAATTTGCTTATTTCACAAATTCTCTGTACCTTTGCACCCGCTTTCGAGACAGCGAAGCACTGGAGAGATGGTAGAGTGGTCGATTACAGTAGTCTTGAAAACTACCGTACCGAGAGGTACCGGGGGTTCGAATCCCTCTCTCTCCGCTGATAAATCCGCGTAACTAGTTGCTTGCAATCAGTTACGCGGATTTTCTATTTCTCCGTTACCCAAAATCAGACCCAAATCTCATCCAGAACTCGGAGAATCCTGAAAATAGCGATTCCTAAACAATCCAAGGAGATGTTAAAGTATGTATCTACAAGGGCGAATACCAGATGAAACCACGTGGCCGCGTGTTCTACCAGCCCCGCGAGAAGACCATCGTCAGGAAAGCCTCTCACTGGGACATCGGGCAGACCTGGAACGATTGACAACTCTTGTAGTCATGGGGACAGGCCAGAAACGCTCGCTGCAGATGGACGTATTTCCCGCCAATGAGAGGCAAAGTAAAAGGCAACCAACATTGATGTGAAATCTACTATCGGCTGCACCCACATGCAGCCGAACAAAGGCCATAATGCATTCATGACAATGAGCAGGGGAATATCGACAACGCCTTTTCGCAGGATGCTGCAGATAAGGGCCTCTCGTGAACGCTCCATAGCTTGAAAGAGAGTGATGGAGGGATAGCACACCGCCATGAATGGCATGGCTACTACCTGTATCCGGAGAAAAGGTACGATGTATGATACCGTGAGCGACTCCTGTGTGAACAGCATTGCCAATTGGTATGCCCAAATTTCAAAGACAGCAAAGCACAGCATGGCAAATCCGAACGAAATGATGCAGCCGCACTTGAACACGTGATTGCGCCGGGCAACGTTGCCCGACGAGTGGTTGTAGGCAAGCAGTGGCAGGATGCCTTGAGAAAGTCCGATGGTAAAGTAGAGCGGCAGATAGTCGAGCCGTTTCACAATGCCAAGGGCTGCTGTAGCCTCAGTGTTATATTGGGCAACAAAGTGTGTCAGGGCTGCTACGGCAACCACCGTCAGCATATATTGTATAGATGAGGGGAAACCTACCTTGGCAATGCTGCCTATATAGTGCCTGGTGTAGCGCAGGAGCTGTGGTGCAAAGGTCAGCACACCAGTCTTTCGGCGACGCCAGATGACGACAATCAGCCACAATACTGAAACCATGTTTGATACTGCCGTGGCGATACCTGCACCAACAATACCCATATTACCCATGCTCGGCAGCATGAGCAGCGGATCGAGCAAGCAATTCAATATACCTCCTGCCGAGATGCCGATGGAAGCCTGGAGTGCCATGCCCTCTGCTCTGACCAGATTGGCAAGCACGAGATTCATGATGACCGGTATGCCGCCGATTGTAATCACCCAGAACGCATACTCCTGGGCTGGGGCAAGGGTTCGTTCGTTGGCACCGATGAGGCTCAGTAGTATGTCGCTATACAACGGAAAGGACAAACAGCATACCAATGCCAGTATCATACCCATCCAGAAGGTGACCGATGCCACGCGTTGCGCCCCTGTATAATCGTGTTTTCCCAGATGATTTGCGAACTGGCTTCCGCCGCCGACTCCAGGCAGGTTACCGATAGCGGTCAGCATCAGATAGAGGGGCAGTACAATGGTAGCCGCCGCCACCAATTCCGGTTTGTTCAGACGTGCCAGGAAAAAAGTGTCGGCCCAGTTGTAGAGAAGAGCTATCAGTTGAGCCACAATGGCTGGGATGCTTTGGGCTAGTACAGCCCTTGCAACAGGCATTCGCTCAAAAACTTCTATGTCAACCTTATAGGAGCGCATTCTGATATCTACACATGTTCATTGAATACTCCCAGTAGTCCAGCCTGTTCCACCCGCTGTCTGATGGCATCAATGTCGGTGGTGTATAGATGCTTTTCGTTCATGCGTTTGAAGTAGTTTCCCCCCGAGAAGGTAAAGCGCTCCATGGTGTCGTGCCTTTCCTTGATAGCGCTGTTAGCCGCTGCAATGAGGTCGCCTACGGCAAGAGTCTGCGGCAGTGTCAGCAAGGGCTTGTCGGCAGCCAGTCGTGCAGCGTTGTGACCAGCCAGGGTACCTGTGGTAATGGCCTCTGTGTGACCAATAAACAGACCACTCTTCTCACCGGCGCAAAGCAGGTTGCTGATACCATCCACAGTCATGGTATTTGAGCGGTAGGCTACTGAGAGGTAACGTATGGAGTTGCCCTTGCTGCCAGCACATGGATCTACGTAACGGGCGTTTTCCATGCCGGGTAGCCGCCTCAACTTCTCGATGGGATAGCTGCTGGTCATGAGCTTGGCGTCGCCAGTGTCGAGTAGAATCATATTTTCAGAGAATTCCTTGATGGCATATTGCTTACATGCCTTAATTTTCAGTTTGTCGTAGTTGATCTCCTCCTTAGGAAGTGGTATCAAGGCTACACCTTTGCTGTTCAATTCTTCCTGCAACGCTGCCGACAGACTCTCTTTTGACACCTTGCATGATCCAGAGAATACACCGAATATGTCGGGTTGGCGTTCGCCCTGATAATCCTGGCCTCCACAGCGCTCAGTGATACTGATGCGCGGACCAAAGGCTGGGCAGCGCAGCACGCACATGCAGCAGCCATTGCCATATTTCAAGCAGTTACCCATAGGACCGGCACTGCCTGTGGTTTCAATGAAGACATCACCTTTGAAAAGGTCGCCAGAGTCGGAATAGACACCTTCCAACCGATTGTTATCACACGCTACATCGCAGATGTGTGTGGAACAGCGAACATCAATGCCCATTTCCAGAACCAGCCGACGAACATGTGCCTCGATGGTATTGACGGGATAGAGTGTGGCGTGATGATGACCTGGGAACTCCACGTTGCGGTGCAACGCAATGCGGTCAATCAACTGGAACAGTTCGCCGCCTCCCAGTGCAATCATCTCTTCGGCAGCCGTGAACCGACCGTTGTTACGCATGATTCCACCTGCATTGCCACATCCCAGCAACATATCTGTTTTCTCTATCAGACAAACCTCAGCGCCAGCTTTTCTTGCTGCTATCGCAGCGGCTGTACCAGCCCATCCGCCTCCTATGATAATAACTCTCATATTACGTTTTTTATTTTATTTTTACTTGTTCTTTACAATGATGAATGACTCGTCTGTCGGCAGTTATTTCCGTGCATGCGCCGCACACACCTTCGCCGCAACACATTTTGGCATTGTTGCAGGCAGAGAGCTTTACATGACTGCTGCCGATATAATGAAGATAGGTGGCTACCTGGTGTATCACATATTCCGAAGCACCCACATGAATCAGACTGCCGCCATCGGCCACGAACCGTCTGATGAGGTGCTTGGTAGGTGTGCTGAGCTCATCATCGTCATCAAGCAGAGTCAAAGGCTTAAATGGGAGTTCAAACAGATCGAGCTGGAACTTTAGGATAGAAGGTGAGAAATTTCCTTCGTCAACATACAATTCTGTTTCGTTGTGCCTGGATTGAAGATACCTGACTGCGGATACCGATGGCAATAAACCAATGCCCTTGGTCAGTATCAGGCAGCGACTCGACTGTTGCGCTTCCAGATGCTGCAATCCTAACAGACCGTTGCTGTACGGGCCGCGTATCAGCAGCGTGTCGCCCTCGGCTAAGTCCTTGAGCTGGATCGTCTTGACACCACTAAAAAGAACCGTCATTCCTATGCTGCCTACCATCATCTCCTCAAATTGTACGGAGATGGGGACATCGTACCAGGAAGCCGCATCTTTTCGGCGTACAAACACAAAGCCGCCCGGACGTTTCACCTCCCTCTCTAATGATAAAGGAACCTTAACCCTAAAAAACACCAGACCGTCGTAATGAATTACCGACATCACTTCGCATTCATACGTTAACCGACTGGGTTTCGCCTTCCCACCATTTCTGAGCAGTTCCTGCTTGATGCAGATACCACCACTGGCCTTACAGTCGCAAAAGGCCATGCCATTGACCTGACTGCAAACTGCACAACCACCCGTTACTGCCAATATACATGGGCAGTAACGGCTACCATAATCAGCACATAAACCGTTTATAATCACAAGTTTTCAATTACAAGTTTTTATTCCTTCAATTAATAGATGTTGCAAATATAAGAGGAAAAATCTGAATTTGGATTGATTCGATTGTTAATAATTATTAAGGCAACATCATTTCCTGACTTCGTCAGTTTGGTTCATAGGAAAAAAATAGTTATCTTTGCACCAAACTGAAATATAGATTATAAGCTGGAGGACAATGAAAAAGATGATGCATTGGTTGATGGCTGCTGCCCTCATCTGCGGCGCAAGTGTATTCACGGCATGTACGACGTATATCGCCGACAACCCCATAGTGAAGGAAGACAGCCACGCGAGGAAAGCACTTCTGATCATTCTCGACGGTTGGGGGATCGGTGACAAAGGCAAGGGTGACGTGATAGAACAGGCTCCCACTCCCTACATGGACTACCTGAATGCCAACTATCCTCACTCCGAGTTGCAGGCTTCGGGAGAGTACGTCGGTCTTCCCGACGGCCAAATGGGCAACTCAGAGACGGGACACCTCAATATCGGTGCCGGGCGCATCGTTTATCAGGATCTGGTGAAGATCAACCGTGCCATTGCTGACAACTCCATTCTGGAAAACCCGGAAGTCAAGTCGGCTTACAGCTATGCGAAGGCTAACGGCAAGAGCGTTCACCTCATGGGCCTGACATCCACTGGCGGCGTCCACTCGTCATTCGACCACCTCTTGAAACTCATCGACATCGCCAAGATGTATGGCATCGAGAACTGCTACCTGCATTGCTTCATGGACGGCCGTGATACCGATCCCAGATCGGGTAAAGGCTTCATCGCCAACTTGCAGAACTACGTGGATGAGGCGGGTGTAGGCGCTATCGCATCGGTCATTGGCCGTTTCTACGCCATGGACCGCGACAACCGCTGGGACCGCATCAAGGTGGCCTACGACCTACTCGTAGAGGGCAAGGGTCGCGAGGTGGATGACATGGTGGAAGGCGTGCAGTCATGCTACGATTCGCACACGGACGAGCACAAGAACACCGACGAGTTCATGGAGCCGCTCATCAACAGCTGCGTCGACGGCCGCATCAAGGAAGGTGATGTTGTCATCTTTTTCAATTTCCGCAACGACCGCGCAAGAGAACTGACGATCGTGCTCACGCAGAAGGACATGAAAGAGCAGGGTATGAAGACCATCCCTCATCTCCAGTACTACTGCATGACTCCATACGATGCATCCTTCACTGGGGTACACATTCTCTTCCCCAAGGAGAATGTGGAGAACACCCTCGGCGAATATATCGCCAGCAAGGGCTTGAAGCAGTTGCACGTCGCTGAGACTGAGAAATATGCACACGTGACCTTCTTCATCAACGGGGGGCGTGAAGAACCATTCGAAGGTGAAGACCGCATCTTGGTGAACTCCCCAAAGGTGATGACCTACGACATGAAGCCCGAGATGTCGGCCTTCGAAGTGAAGGATAAACTGGTCGAGGCGCTCAAAACTGACCGGTACGACTGGATTGTGGCGAATTTCGCTAACAGCGACATGGTGGGTCATACGGGTGTCTATACGGCCATCGAATCTGCCGTGAAGGTGGTTGACCAGTGCGTGAATGAGGTGGTAGAAACAGCGAAGGAGATGGGTTATGAAACTGTCATCATCGCTGACCACGGCAACGCAGACCATGCCCTCAATGCAGACGGCACTCCTAACACGGCGCACTCAGTCAACCCGGTTCCTTTCATCTACGTGACAGAGAACAAGACTGTGAAGGTGCAGAACGGAATCTTGGCAGACGTAGCTCCTTCCATCCTCCACATCATGGGCCTGGAACAACCCAGGGAGATGACAGGCAAGTGTCTCATCAGCGAATAACCCTGAGTTCACGCAGAGTGTCCTGACCGCCTTCATTCAGAAAACCGCGCAGACCGTTTTACTTAATCGTATCTTTGTATCCGTATTGTTAAACTAATTATTCTGACAATGATCAAAAAACTATTTCTTGTTATGGCTCTATTAGGATTGTTTTCTGTCTGCAATGGGCAGGAGAATGCAGAACAGCCAGCAACTATGCCGCAGGGGAAACTGCTGCGCGTGAAGTATGACTTCAACGGCATGAGGATGGCCGAGAATCGTGACTTCGACCTTAAACGAAGTGCAGAGACTGGCAAAAGCGAATTCAGGTTCAAACATAGTAGCAGCGAAGTTATCATAGACGGTGTAGCCGATTCGCTCTTCACCGCTGCTTGTCGTATTATAGAGGAAGAGCACATGTTTGAATATAGTAGCTATTACGGCTTGTCACCCGAACTTGAGAAAGGGATGCTTGACGGCTTCAGATGGAGTTTCGATGCCTACTTTGAGAATGGTGAGCGTATCTCGTCGTCAGGACGTCATGTCATGCCTGATGGCGATGGGTTGCGCAGAATCGAGAGACTGCTCAATCATGCCGCCGAGGCTGCTATAAATATGACCTTAGACAGGCATAAAGATTGAGTTATGCAAGACAATAATAAGGAACAATTTCCGATTGTAGACGAGGAGGGACGAGTAGTCGGGACGGCCACAAGGGGTGAGTGCCACAACGGTTCAAAGTTGTTGCATCCTGTGGGGGAATGCCCCTGAAGACCGTGATATTATCCGTCTTTCTGCCGACAAAAGTACCGTTGATGCACTTCACGGCCAGCGACTGGTCATAATGACCATCGGTAATCGGCTTGTTCTCGCCGCCGTACATCTCTTTCAGTTTCTCTCTAATCTCATGTAGTTCCATAGACTTGTCCGCTTTTAGTTATTGGATATGACTCACGGGGCTGCCCCCGTGAGTCATATATACTATTTTGCCATATAGGCTGCAATACGCTTAGCCACGTTCTCCTTGAGGTTGCTGTAGAAGAACGAGTAGTCGTTTTCGTGGAAGCTGGCTGGTCCGAAGAATTCGGCCCCCTCGGTGACGGGAGCTGTCGTGTTAGTCACGATTACGCCGCGGGCGAGGTTTATCTGTGCATCGACGCCGAGGTCGACGAACTCACGTTCGCCTGTTTCTTTGTTATGCTCGAGCGAACCCTTGTTCTCGCTGGCGGATGCGTAGGTTTCGTCGAGCTTCCAGTTCAGCGGGTTGATGCTCATAGCACCCGGCAGCACCACGACGTTCCTGGCGTTCTCCTCTATGTTCTTGGGGCCCTCGGTGTTATAGCTGACGATGACACCCGTGTCGCTCTCGCCTGTCGCGAACTTCAGGTATGGATATTGCTCGAGATCGTCTTTCGTGATGGAGAAGCCAATGGGATAGGCGGCTACCATGCGCTTATAATAGTCCTGATGTTCCTTGAAATAGTTTTTCAACACATACCTGACCATGGCCGAACCCTGGCTGTGGCCCGCAATGATGAACGGCCGACCGTTGTTGCAGTTCTCAAAGTAGTAGTCGAGTGCGGCTTTGATGTCAGTATAGGATAAACCTGCAAGTGCTGGCTCAATACTTCCATATTTCTTTGAAACTTCTCCAGCATACTTCATGCCAACCTGACGGTACCACGGCACAAACACGTTGCAAGACTCGTCAAATACGGTTGCATTCGTCTCATATTCACCCAGCGCACGCAGAATCATCTCGGGGTTGTCGATCGGTACGTAATTGGAGGCACCATCGTCGAAACTCGACTCAATGTACGAAGTTGAGTAGATGTAGATAGCATCAACGTCTTTGGTGATTTCCGGAAACGCAAGCCAGTTGACATCATCGCTGTAATCGATAGTCTCCGGCTGTACTCTCGTCATCTGGAATGAAGCTGTGTAAGTCGAACCGTCCTCGCGAACACGCAGGGCCGTTGCTTTCATCACATCATCCTTGATGCTTTCAATTTCCCACCACTCACGCAGTTCCTCGCTGTTTTTTGTATCCTGCCAGCGGGTGCAGAGCAATGTGCCATCGACGAAGTAGTCTGCCAGGTAGTGGGGAGCTTCTACCCACTTGTTGTCCACCAAGTCGTAGAATGCGTAGTTGCCGGCGGCCATACATTCCCAACGGTGTACCTCATCGTTAGTTGGGTCACCCAAATCTCTGGTCACCTTGCCTTCCCATGTGCCAAGGAAAGCTGACTCATAGTCTTTTGTCACGCGTTCCCAGCGCTCCTCATCATAGACCTCCTTATGGGCCTCTTTGCCATCCACAAGGACAGTCCAGTCGGAACTCAGCACCATATCCTCATCTGTAATGGAGTAAACGACAACATTCAGCACATGTGTGATGTGGTCATCTTCCTTCGCTGTAATGACCATTTTGTTTCCGTCGATCTTGACGTCGGCCTCCACATCGACGTTCCACGACTCGCTGTAGAAGTCAGAAAGGCTGCCGGATGCCTTCGTAGGTGAATCGAATGTGACAACTGCCTTCAAATTGGTTGGACACGCTTCGCCGTCCAGTTCGGCAACCATCCATTTGCCGACGATTTTCTCAGCAAGGTTGAGGTCCGGCTGGGGAACAGGCGCGGGGTTGTCTTCGTTCGACGAGCACGCCATAAATAAACTTGTGCCGCAAATAAGGATGGCGGCAAGCATCCACTTTTTCAAATTTCTCATGATTACAATATTTATTTGTTAAACAATAATATTCAAGTTTCGGAATTACGGATGATTCTGCAAAGTTAGTCATTTCGCTTTGAAATCACAATGATCAAAGGGCAATAACCAGTAAGTTTTGATAATTCTGAAGCATTTTTTACGATTCTGAAGTTCTTAGAACTCAAAATATATTCAGTTCCTACTCTTTCATATTACGCATCCACTCAGTCGCAGTCATTCCCATGCTCTGCTTGAAGACAGCATTAAATGTACTGTAACTGCGGAAACCACTCTGGAGAGCCAGTTGCTGGACCATGATAGGCTGATGGGTAGCAACAGTCTCATGGTAGAGTTTAATAAAATGCTGGATGCGCAGTCCGTTGATGTAGGTATTGTAAGTCATGCCCTGATTGGAGAAATGCTGACTCAGATAAAGACGATTGGTTCCAATAATATGAGCAAGTTGGGAAAGGGATACGTCGTGCTGCAAATAGAGTTGCGGTTCCTCGCAATACAACTTTAGCAATGGCCCGATGTTGTTACGCATGGATAAAGAGTCACTATCTTCCACATCCTCGGAGGCGACCTTTTCTTCTTTTGAATCATTAACGGGGATGCTCAGGTCGCTTAATGTTTCCACTCGCCACAGGAGATAACAGATAAGTACGATGTTGATGACCTCCATAGCATATTCGTATATCAGTTCACCTACATCAAACGAATAGATAGTATATACCAACAAAATGATGGCCAGCACCACGAAGCTCTGCCAAACTTCCTTGTGCTCCAGGTCAGCATAGTTGTCGCGCAACCAGCGTCCGTATTGCCTTATCGCGCGCACCATATTGATGACTAAGCCAAGCCACATCAGCAGGAAATAGACATGCAACACTGGCAGGAGGGCATAACTACGGGTGGCAATGCACCACGCCAATCCAGCAATGAGCGGTGCTACCGCCAAGGCAACAGGCCACAGTGGTCGCCTGCGGTCTTGCAGCATAGCGAGAAATACGACAATCGTCAGAGGAATAACCGTCATGCAGTCGAGCAATCCGGCTATAAAACTGCCCAGCATCATATCGTCGCTTGAGGTGAGAAAACACGTCGGCAGATACCACAAGTGACACAAGGCAATGGCGGCAAAGAAGGCTGCTGTCCAGCGGCGAAGGCGTACTGGCGGGGTAATGCCAGGAGCAAATGCATTACCCCGTCGGAACAGCAGATAACAACTTGCCTGCAAGGCCGTAACTGTCACTACGGCATAAAGCACGATATAGAGCGTATCTTGCCCGATCTGGTCGTACATGACGTGATGGCGTTAATACTCAAAGAATCCAAAGCCGCCGATAGCGGTGAGCATACGCTCCACATAGTCCCACGACGTGGGCGACCAGGCGAAGCCGAGGCGGAAGAGCACCTGCGTGGTATAGTCGTTGTCGCGTTGCACGTCGGCGGTCTTCTGTCCGTGGGCCATATCCTTATAGGCCAGCAGGGCAGCCATCTGCTTGGCTTTCTGCGGGTCTTGTCCGGCCTCGTCCATAGCCTGCTGGAATTCTTCCTGCTCCACAAAGCGGATGCCTCCCGTGACATTGGTAAGTCCTGTGAGTACGTCGCCGAGGAACTGGCTGTGGATGTTATAGGGATGGAACACAGTACACTCCCTCGGGGTGGTGGCCAACAGGACGATGGCATGTGACACCTCATTGATGGGCGAGAACTCCACACGCTTGTTGCGCATCGCATAGGGACAACAGCCAAGCATGTTGTAGATGCGGATGCGGCCCATGAACGAGTTGGTCGAGAAGTTTGCCTGGAACTCACCGTCGGTAGAACGGGCAGCGAGGTTACCCACACGCATGATCTTCGCACGGAGGCCATGCAGGGCAACGGCATCAAGAATCAGCCGCTCGGCCATGTACTTTGAGTAGATGTACTGGTTGCCGAGGTACTGGCCCATATAGAGACGCTGCTCGGTATAGACATCATCTTTGATCTCACCAGCCCACATGCCTCGGGTGCTGGCAGTGGAGATGTGGATGAGGTTGGCGCCTGTCTTGATGCAGAACTCCACACAACGCTGTGCACCGCCAATGTTCACGTCCTCAATCTCCGTGCCCTCTGAGAAGTGCTTCACGATGGCGGCACAATTGAAGACGGTATCCACCTTCAGGTTCTCATCAAAGTCCTGCGTCACATCGCCAAGAATGATGTGCAGTCGTTGACCAAACAGTTCCTTGAAGGAGTTTGCGAAGTAGTAGAACAGCAGGGTTCTCAGGCGACTCTCTGCTTTCTCCTGCGTCTTGCCGCGCACCAGACAGTAGATGTTCTTTGCATCGCTGTCGATGAGGTCGCGCAGGATGTGGATGCCCAGATAGCCTGTAGCACCGGTGATTAGCACATCGCCCAGTTGCTGGCGCTCACCGGAACGGAAGAACCCTAAGGTGTTGCGCTGCAAGAGGTTGTTGATGGCGGTATAGTCGAAGTTGGCAACAGGGTCATCGGCACCAGCGCCGTCATTGACGGCTACGTCTGTAATCAGCTCTGCCAGTTTGCGAGGTGTCGGGTTGGCAAATACATCACCATAGGCAACGTGTAGTCCTGCCTTGTCGGCCTCGATGATGACACGGGTGACGACGAGCGATGTACCACCGAGTTCAAAGAAGTTGTCGGTAGCGCCCACCTGGTCCATCTGCAGGATCTGTGCGAAGATGTCGCAGAACGCTTTCTCTGTATCGTTGGCAGGTGCCACGAAGGCAGAAGTGACGGCAAGCTGCGGCTCTGGCAATGCCTTCACATCGGTCTTGCCATTAGGCGTCATCGGCATTTCTGCCAATTGCAGATAAGCCGTGGGCACCATATACTGCGTCAGGCGCTTGGAGATCTCAGCCTTCAAGGCATCGGGTGCTATCTCATGATCGGCCGTGTAGTAGGCACAGAGGTGTTCCTTGTCATTCAACTTGCGAATCATGATCACCACCTTCTTCATACCTTCAACGGAGAGCATCACATTCTCAATCTCACCGAGTTCGATACGCAGACCACGCAGCTTGATCTGGTGGTCGGTACGTCCGAGGATAACCACATTGCCATCAGGCAGCCATTTCGCATAGTCACCCGACTTATAGATCCTAACGCCGTGATACTCCACGAAACGTTCGCGGGTCATCTCGTCGAGGTTGTTATAGCCACGTGCCACACCTCGGCCGCCGATATAGAGCTCACCGACAACGCCAGCTGGCAGTTCGTTGCCATCGGCATCGACGATAAACTCCTTGACGTTCAACTGCGGCTTACCGACGGTGACCATCTGGGCATTCGTCAATTCCGCATTGTTCGAGGCGACAGTAATCTCCGTAGGACCATAGCAATTGAAGATACGGGCCTTGGTGACGCTACGCATCTGTTGCAGGAGCGCATCACTGAATTTCTCACCACCGGCACGACAGATCTTCACCTGCGAGATGGCCTTGCAGAAATCGTCGCTCGTGAGCCAGGTCTGCCAGCGGGATGGTGTACCTGACACCATATTGATATGCTGCTCCTCGATGAGGCGAGCCAGGTCGAGCGGGTTATTGGCCTGCTCCTCAGTAGCCATAATCAGCGTCTTACCGTTGTAATAAGCCATACCGATATCCTGCAGGGCAGCATCGAAGGAGATGGTCGTCACACTGAGTACGCGGTCAGCATCCGTCAGTACGCCGTTGGCAAAGACATTGGCAGGATGGCCATAGAGGTAGTTACAGATACCCTCATGGCGCAGCATGACGCCCTTCGGACGACCTGTGGAGCCAGAGGTATAGATGAGGTATGCCAGGTCATCGGGAGTGATTGATAATTGATAATTGATAATTGATAATTGACAATTAAGCAATTCTTCCACGTTGATTGCTTTGTCGGCAGGCACGCTGTCCATGCGGTCGGCTGTCGTGATGATATAACGGGCCTCACTGTCCTCAAGAATCAGTTTGATGCGGTCTGCGGGATAATCCGGATCGCAAGGGATATAGGCAGCTCCAGCCTTCAATACACCGAAGAGCGAGAGAATCAGTCGGCTGGTACGCGGCAGCAGCAGGGCCACACGATCGCGCTCCTTCACGCCCTTCTGACGCAAGGCAGCAGCAATCGCATTCGTGGCTTCATCCATCTCCTTGTAGGTGTACTTCGCATCGATGGCCACCAGAGCCTCATAGTCGGGCTGGGTCTGTGCGAAATGGCTGATACACTCGTGGAAGAACTTGAAGGGCGCATCGCCTGTTGCGGTCTGACGCAGGTGTGAGAGTTCTTCTTCCTGGCTCTTGCTGATGATGGAGAGCTTGCGAACCTTGGCATCGGGGGCTGCCATTATGCGTTCAACAACGGCCACAATACTTTCGGCTATCGCGTTGCCTAAAGTGTCTGAATAGAGGGCATCGTCATACTGCACCACTACGCCACGCGACTCAATCTTGATATTGATCTTGAACTTGGGTACATTCAGCTCCAACAGTTCCTGCTGGATGGGCTGACCATTGACCGTATACTGCGACAGCACGCCCACCTGATAGGCGTAGGCGATGGCAGGCATGAAGCCAAAGTCGGTAGCGATACGGGCGAAGGGATAGTCCTCATGACGCAACGTCTCGTCGAAGGTCTCACTCACCTGTTTCAAGTATTCGCTCACCGTCACATCGTCGATCTTCAGACCAAGGGCGAGGGTGTTGACGAACATACCCACGGTATCGGCAATCTTCAGATTCGAACGTCCGCTGCTGATGGTGCTGAGATACACCTCGCGGTTGTTGGTGTAACGCGAGATGACATAGCTCGTGGCTGCGAGGAAGAGGTGAGCTGGCGTGATCTCCTGCTGACGGCAGAAAGCGGCAGCCTTGTCGTAATCCGCCGGGCAGACAGCCTCGCCGATAAGGCCCTGCTGGTCTGTCTTGGGCAGGTCGGCAGGAATCTCACTCGCACCTTCGCAGGTCTGCAGTTTCTCGGCGAAGAACTGCTGGGCGGCCTTGAAAGTATCACTCTCCTCAGCTTTCTGCTGGTCGCTGACAAAATCGAGATAGGTATAGTTCTCCTTCTCGACAGCCGTTCCTTCGAGTGCTGAACCTATCTGACGAATCAGCAGATCAGCAGAACCACCGTCGAACACCAGATGATGAACATCCAAAAGCAGATGGACCCCACTTCCGGTCTTCACGACCTCGAAACGGTAGAGCGGTGCTTTATTCAGGTTGAACGGGCGCACGAACTCATTCTTATAGGCCGTCAACGCCTCATCGCTCATCTCCGTGACGGGCACCTCCACAGGCAGACTGTCGGCTAAAGTCTGAACGATCGTATCGCCCTCTGTGGCGAAATGAATGTTCAGTTCCGGATGAGCCTCAACCACCTGTTTGACGACAGCAGCCAGTTTGTCTGCCTCGATGCCAGCAGGATAGCTGAGCAGATAGGGGATGTTATAAATGGTCGAAGTGGGATTCTTCAGGCACTCGAAATAGACACCCGTCTGGGCGTAGGAGAGCGGAACGCTCTCCAATTGAGAATTGACAATTGAGAATTGAGAATTATTGGCATCCGCAGAACTTTGCGCAGCTGATTGTCCATTATCCATTGTCAATTGTCCATTAAGCATATTGCTTAAAATTTCATTTTCGATAGTCTGCAGGGTGCCACTCTTCACCAGCGACTTTGAGTCAAGCATGATGCCAAAGCGCTTGTTCATCTGGACAGCGAGTTTGATGGCCGAGATGGAAGTCAGTCCGGCATAGCCGAGAATGGTGGTGATGCCGAATTCCTTATTGTTCACAATGCCCGCAATCATCTCATGCAGCTCCTCTTCGAGGACGTTCATGGGCACATTGCTTTCCTCTACCACCGCAGCCTTCTTCTCTGGCTTCGGCAGGGCACGCTTGTTCACCTTCTGGTTCTGATTCAGGGGGATGGCCTCAATCTGCATCGTCACAGCGGGCACCATGTAAGGCGGCTTCTGATCCATAATGAAATTGTTCAGGGCCTCGATGTCGATCTGCTGATCACTGACGATATAGGCAGCAATGAACTTACCTCCACTACCCCCTTCCTCATCGAAGGCCTGTACGGTGGCATCCTTGATACCCGGGAACTCACGGATCACAGCCTCCACCTCTTTGAGCTCGATGCGGAATCCGCGAATCTTCACCTGACCGTCGCGACGACCCACAAACTGGATATCACCTGATGGGAGATAGCGCACGATATCGCCAGAGCGATAGACTCGTGCGTACTTCTTATCATCTGTAAAGGGATTGCCGATATACACCTCTGCCGTCTTCTCAGGACGGTTCAGGTAGCCCCGGCTCACCTGCGGGCCGCTGACCCACAATTCACCTGCAGCACCCACGGGCAGACGATGCCCCTGCGGATCAACCACATAGAGATGGACATTGTCGAGCGCCTTGCCAATAGGGATGTCCTTCAGCTTCTGGTCGACGTGATACCTGGTAATCAGGACGGTTGTCTCCGTAGGTCCATACACGTTATAGAACTGGAAATCTTTCGGCGGTGTCAGCGATGCCAGTTTCTCACCACCGGTGGAGAGGAACTTCAGCGAGTGGTTCTCAATGTTTGAGGCAAACTGGTAGCCCACCTGCGTCGTCATGAACGAGTGGGTGATCTGGTTCTGCTCGAAATAGTCATTGAGGGCAATCAGGTCAAGGCGCAGCTCCTCAGGGACGATATGCACCGTCGCGCCACAGGTCAGGGCTGGATACATGTCCATCATGCAGGCGTCAAATCCATAGCTGGCGTAAGCAGCCACCTTGTTCTCAGGCTTCAGGTCATAGAAGGTCTGATACCAATGACAGAAGCAGACAAGATTGCTATGCATCAGCTGACAGCCCTTGGGTACACCCGTAGAGCCGGAGGTGTAGAGCAGGATGAATAGGCTGGAGGGGGAGAGTTGAGAGTTGAGAGTTGAGAGTTGAGAGTTTGCTTCCGCCGTGAGAGCGGGCAGCGACAATAGTTCTTTCGTCAAGAGCACATCGCCTTTGTATTCATCTACAATAGGACGTAGTTCCTCGTCGGCTATCAAAAGTTTGGCATTAGCATCCTGCATCATGAAGTTCAGACGCTCTTTGGGATAAGTGGGATCGAGGGGCTGGTAGGCACAGCCTGCCTTCAGCACACCGAGCGAGGCGATGGCCATCCATTCGCAACGAGGTATCAAGACAGATACCACATCCTCTGCACCCAGCCCTTTGGCAGCCACAAAGCCTGCGATGCGGTCACTGATCTCGTCCACATCTTTATAGGTAAATCGTTTGTCCTTATAGACCACAGCGATGTTGTCGGGTGTCGCCTTGGCCTGACGGCGGAACAGTGAGACGATGGTCTGTGTGTCATCGTAGTCCACATCGGTCTGGTTGAAGCTATCGAGCACTTCCGTCTGACTGGCCGTTGTAATATCGACCTCACGCAGATACTCCTTGCTGAGGAATCCTTTTATCACAGCCTCATAGCTCTCCAGATACTGACGGATGATCTCCTCGGAATACTCGTTGCTATTGTATTCTGCCTTCACCTGATACTTGCCGTTGAGGATGAACGCCTTCAGATAGAGCGAAGCCTCCAGCGTGCTGTTGCAGAGGCGGATGGTCTTCATCGGCTTGCCGCACAGTTGCTCGTCGGCAAACATCATGCCGTGCCAGGCGAACATCGAGTTGCTTTGGATGCCCAGATCGTTCACAGCATCGCTGAAGGCATAAGCCTCATGCTTGCGCACACCGCCCATCTGATCCTGACCAGCCTTCAGATAGTCAAGCACCTTGGTCTCATTGTCAAATTTGGCATAGACGGGCAGCGTCTTCACCGTCATACCCACCGAATGCAGGAAGCGCTTGTCGGAACGTCCGTTGTAGATGGTGGTGAAGAGCGACTCCTGTTCATTATTGTATTTAGCCAGCAGGAAGCTGTAGGCCGTCGTGAAGAAATTGCTCTTGAAGATGCCTTTCTCCTTACAGAATGCGTCCACCTCGGACATCTCCACGTCGAGCGTCCGCACCATACTGGCCTCGCTGTGCTCCGGCTCCTCAAGGTCGGGCATCAGCTGGGTGAAGCAGTCGCCACAATCGAAGTTCTGTGCATACCACTGCTTGCCTTCGTCGAAGGCTGCCGTCTTGCGCAGCTCTGCCTCAGCCGTCGCCACCTCTGCCATTGTCATCGCCTCGGGTTCCAGTGTACCGCCACCATATACCTTATCTATGTCGCTGAGCATCACCTTCAGGGTGGTGCCGTCGCCGATGATGTGGTGGATGTCGAGGAAGAAGTAGAAATGTTCCGCATCCTTCAGCAGGCGGATATGGAACAGACGGTCCTTGTAAATGTCGAAAGGCGTGATGAGTGGCTGACCATTAAATGTCCAGCCGCCTTCTGACTCCTGACTCCCGACTCCTGAATCCTTCAACCTCCCCTCCTCAACGCTCAACGTAAAGGTCTCGCTGTCGTCTATGGTCTGAAGGGGATCGCCCTCGTTATTCAGTTCGATGCGCGTGAACAGCGTGGGATGTGCTGCCACAGCGGTCTCAATGGCCCGGCAAAGCTTGTCTCCGTCCAGCGTGCCGTCGAGCACGTAGAGATAAGGAAGGTTATAACAAGGCTCTCCCAGATGAGCGACACACTCTACATAGAGACCGTATTGTACTTTTGATAATGGTGCAGATGTCTTCATTGTAATATCGTTTTTAGTTTGTTACTTCAGTTTCTTAATCAGCGTCAGGAAGTTCTGCCCTTCTGCACGCTCATAGTTGATGGAGTCCATCAGTTCGCGGACCAACAGAATGCCCAGACCACCTATCTGACGGTCTTCGATTGAGAGCGAGGTATCGGCTTTCTCCTTCGCGGTCGGATCGAAGGCTACGCCAGAGTCGATGATGACCGTCTTCAGCGTCTCGCCGTCGAACATCATGCGTACCTCGATGTCACCCTCTTGTCCGGCAGGATAGGCGTAGTCGATCACATTCACCACAGCCTCCTCGACAGCCAGACGGAGCTTACGGGCAAGCGATGTCTCAACGCCCATTTTCTCCATCACCGACTTCATGAACGCACTGAACTTCGACACTTCGTGTACGTCGTTCTTGATCAGAAGTGTTTCCGTCAGTCTGCTCTCGAAATGCTTCGGTGTATAGTGGATGGCCAGCATCGTCAGGTCGTCGCTCTGCTCGGCATCACCAACAAACTGATGTACTCGCCGAGTGATGGTCTCTATCAGCTCTCGCGGCTGAATCGGGCAATCGCCTCGAAGCACCTCTTCCACTCGATTCATACCAAACTGCTTGCGCCCGGAATCCTTCGCCTCTGTCAGTCCGTCGGTATAGAGGAACAGCGTAGAGTCTGGCTCCAACTGCATCTCCTGCACACCATACTTCACGTCATCAAACACCCCGACAGGCAAATGAGGCTCCACCGGGACATGAACCAATCTCTCCTGACTACTGACTCCTGTCTCCTGACTCCTGTCTCCTGACTCCTCAATAACAATCGGCGCGTCGTGACCGGCATCGCAATATCTCAAACGACCCGTCGGCAAATCGAGCACACCGATAAACATGGTCACGAAGATATTCGACTCATTGCCCTGACATGAAATCTCATTGATGGCTTGCATCATGCGGGCAGGATTATTTTCGTGAGCCGAGAAGGCACGGAACAAGGAATGCATGACACCCATGACCATCGCCGATGGGGCTCCCTTGCCGCTGACGTCACCGATACAGAAGAACAGTTTTTCGTCGCGGATGTAATAGTCATACAGGTCTCCGCCCACCTCACGGGCAGGTACCAGCGACCCGAAGATATCCACATCGGCATGCTGTATAAGGCTGTGGGGTAGCATACTCTGCTGAATCTGACTGGCCACGCGCAGTTCGCCGCCAATGCGATCCTTCTCGGCGTTCACCTTACGCAGACGCTCCAGGTTGCGTGACGTGCGCCACACGATAAACCCAATCAGTATCAGACCTGCAAGTACAGGCAGCAAGAGGTTTGCGCGTATTTTTCCCAGTTTGCTGAACACCTCCCTATCATTCTGGATGCTCACTAGGATCCAGTTTGTATTACCGCCGACGGGATGGAAATACACATGACGCTCATCACCCTTCTCATCTATAATGGTTTCTAAGCTCACCTTATCTTCATCTGCCTTTACCAGTTGAAGCGCCCTTTGGAATAATTTACTATCCTTACCTGCCAGTAGGTGTCCTTTCTCTGTCACGATATAACGCTGGGTGCTCTTGTAGAACTTTCCTTCTTCCACCACCTCCTCGAGCCAGTCGAGGGCAATGTCCGCACCCACGACACCCACCGTCTTACCTTTGTCGTCGTGCACCGGCACACTATAGGTGGTCACCATCGCCCGTGCTCCGTCTTTGTCATAATAAGGCTCGCACCAGTTGCCGCCGTTCTTGGCCATTGCCTCGGTGTAGAAAGCAATCTTCGTATAGTCATGTTCTGCCGAGCCCAGCTGCATGGTCTCAATGGTTCCGTCAGCCCTTCTCACGGCATACGGTTCAAACCAGTGTCCTTTCTGCGGGAAGTAATCCGGCACGAAGGTTACCATACATCCCAGGATCGAAGGGTTATTCTCCACCAACCTTTGGGTGATCGAATACATCCAGTCCGGATCCTCCAGATCGTCGGCCACCACCCACGCCATGTTATCCACCGTCACCTCCACCTTAGCCAGTTTGTTCCGGATACAAAGATAGATGGCGTTCATCTCGCGCTCAATCAGTTTCTCCACCGTCCTGTGGATAATATTCTGCGCCGAGTAATAGAGCACCCCCGATGTCAGTTCCAGCAGCAGCGCCGCCCCGATGATGAGGGTCAGCGGCAGATTATTCCTGACCACTCCGCTTAGCCTTTTCCAAATTGATTTTTCACTTCCCACTTTTCACCTTTTTCTTTTAGTCGCTACGCTTTGTAAAAGCGCTAAAGCGAGTCCTTTTTTACCTTTTTATTGTTTTACCTTTAACTCAAACCTGGCGTGGCTCAACTTGTGGAACAAAACGATGAGAGCGACTTCGATGGCGTAGGCGATGAGGTAACTGTACCACAGATAGTCGGGAGCTGCATGCGACATGATCCACAAGACGGGGATCACCGTCAGCGAAAGGGCCAGCGAGATGAACAGCGCCATATTGTGATGACCGTATAGTTTGTAGACCACCATGATGGTGTAGATATAGCAGAAGGGGATGAAGCTAAGCGCAAAGATACGCAAGGCGCGCACACCCTCGGCTATCATGGCGTCATCTTGGGCACCGAAGAACTTCGTGATCGTCTCTGGCGCTATCCAGATAAAGACGCAAGTGATCAGCATGGCCATGGTGATGAAATGGAAAGACTTGCTGATGACAAGACGAAACTTCTCCTCGTCTCCTTTGCCCACCTGTATAGCACCGAGCGACTGGACGGTACGACAAGTGCCGGAAAGGAAAAGATTGTAGATGTAAAGGATGTTCATGCAGACGGAGAAAGCAAAGATACCTATCCGGCCCATGGTGTCCAGAACGATGCTGTTGGCGCAGAAGAGGAGTGCAGTAAGGCTGATGGAAGCAAGTGCCAGGGGCGCTCCTTGCGACACCATGCTCTTGAGGGTTGTCCAGGCCTTCCCGTCTCCCAACAATACGCTTAAGTGATGACTGGGGTAACGGAAATGCCAACACATGATCACAATACCAACGATATGTCCGACAACGGTGGCTGTGGACGATCCTTCGATACCCCATCCAAAACATTGGATGAAGATGATATCGCAGCCGAGGTTAACGGCATTGTCGACGAGGATGGCGATCGATACCAGTTTCGGACTGCCGTCGACGCCTACCATCGTGCCTAAGGCCCATGACATCATATAGGTTGGGGCACCTATCATCAACGGGAAGAGATAGTCGCGCGTAGCCCCAAAGAGCTCTTCGTGGGAGCAAAGCCATCCCGTGATGTCATCGGTGAAGAAAACACCGGCTACCGTCTGCAGCAGTCCGAAGGCCAGACAGCCTATGGTAGAAAGGGTATAGATATAGGAAGCCCGCGAATAGTCCTTCTTGCCTAATTCCATGCCCACGAGCATACCTGCCCCTGTAGAGAGCAGCATGCTAACGGTAAACATGAACTGTATGACGGGCTTCGAGAGGTTGATGGCACTCACACCGTCCTCTCCGATCAGATTGCCCACGATGATAGAGTCTACCACATTACCCAGACACGCCGACAGCGCAATGAGTATCGAAGACCACAGGAACACCCAAAACTCCTTATTGAAACCTTTCTTCTCTTCTTTATTCATATCTCCTTCTCTCCTTACTCCTTCTCTCCTTACTCCTTCTCTCCTGTCTCCTGACTCCTGTCTCCTGTCTCCTGACTCCTGTCTCCTTAAATTACCACTTCGTGGTGAACAGGCTAGGCGAGATGACCAGCGAGAACCAGCCCCAGCGTGCCTGTAAGCTGCTGTCATCTTGTTTCAGACGCTCCATCGTCTCTGTTCCCATCATCTGCGTATAGCCAGCCGAGAGAGCGATGTCCTTTGTGAACTGATAACTGGCCTGAAAGTCGATGCAATGACCCAGAGTCTTGTCGAGTTTGCCAACCTGAGTTGCCACAGCCATATAGTGATACATAGCGCGACAAGCGAACTCGCCGTAGGTTTTACCTTTTGACTTTTTTACAATTTTACTTTTATAGTAGGGGCCGATAAAGACATTCTGCAAACCGGGGGTGAAGCCGTGCGTATAGGCACTCTCATAGAAATAGTCCATGATGCCATAGAACTTCTTATTCGAACCATAAAGTGGAGTGAAACCACGGATTACATCATGCAGCGGCATGCCAAACATACCCCCGTAAAGGTCTGGCACATAGTCGTCACCGCTCAGATAATCGTAGCCCACTGTAAAACCATATTTGTCAGTAGGAGAAACCGTCGCTTTCACACTGGCCATCCAGGCATCGATTTTAGCCGCATCCGTTTTTTTTGATACCGTCTTTCCTGCCTGCCGATAGTACGAGCCTTCAACCTTCAGGAGATCAGAGTGGTAGTTCACGTATCCACCATACATCTGCTGATATACAGTACGGGCCGAATTAGTTTTGTAATCCCATTCCTTGGTGTTGTTCGTTCCTGCCTGCAAGCCCATGTTCATAAAGAGCAGCGAGACACCCAACGGGAATTTGGGCACGTCGTAATGATACCACACGGTCTGCATAGTCTTGTAAGGCTGTGCACCGTCAACATAATAGGTGCCGTTATACACATTCCCGCTATTCTGGTTATAAGCCAATATGACATGTGCCTTGTGACCATGACCTTCATAGCCCAACCGAGCCACGTCGTGAGTCTTGGAAGCCACTGCAAAGTCGTTAGGACCAATAATGCGCTCGTCATCGTATGACAGCGCCACACGGCCCAACTGACCAAAGAGACCGTTCTTGGCGGTGATCTTTGCCCAGCCCTCATAAAGATTGAGAGCCTGATTGCCGCTCGCGCCCCATACCGCCTTGTTCTGGATGATAGCGTGCACCTGCAGTCCACGCCGCTGGTAGTCCGCGATGAGGCGTGTACGTCCTAAAAGGAAACGCGACTTGTCTTCCACCTCAATATCCTTCGCGTCAGTTTTCGGCATACCGCCACCGCAGGCTTCACCGTGAGTCATGAAGTCCAGCCCCACGCTCAACTGATTAACTTTCGCCGTCTCCTGACTCCTGACTCCTGTCGCAAATGCCAGCAATAGCAGCATCATGCAATAGCATCTCATAGGCTGCTACATCTTATTCGAACTCGAAGATACTGATGAATCCTGTCAGCTTAAAGACGTTCTTGATGTCGTCGTTCACACCGCGCATAATCACCTTGCTGCCTGTTGACTTGGCGCCTTTCAGGATGCTCAGCAGGATACGCAGGCCGCTGGAGGCGATATACTCCAGGTTCGTGCAGTCGATGATGACGTCCTTACCGTTGCTCTGATAGAGGGGTTTCAATACTTCTTCAGCCTCAACAGCTGCTGCGGTGTCCATTTCTCCTTCTAACGTGGCAACGAATTTGCCGTCGATCTCTTCAATTTTAGTTTTCATAACCTTCTTTGTTAATTTATTAATGTTAGATATTATTCCGTTTTAGCGTCGTAGATGATGATGGGCACGTCGTGTACGTGCTTCTTAATCAGATATTACAAAGCAATTGCAAAATTAATAAAAAAAACGAATTACCGCAAATATTGATGTATTTTTTCACATAATTAACATTAGCGTTATTAGTCGTAACTACTCAGCCCCCTATAGGTGTGAGTAGTTACCTATTAGCTGACAAAATAAATCATTTCTCCGCAATAAGCCAACACTTTTCCAAAAAAAGTCACAATCTTTAACAACTAGGGGTGATGTCCAACCCATGGCGACCGAGGTCTTTTAGTACTCAATTGGAGTTCAATTAGAGTTTAGTTGGAGTTTAATTGGAGTTCAATTGGAGATTAGTTGGAGATTAGTTGGAGATCAGACGGAAGGCATCCGCTTTTATGTTCATGCACCGTAAACTTATGTTCGCCGTCCGCGAACTTATGTTTATGCGCCGTGAACTTATGTTCATCGCCCGCGAACAAAACTATCCACGCTACGAAGATATATTTTCTGCTAATCTGCTTCTTTCTTCATTGCGGTAGCGAATTTTACACTTTTCACTTCTCACAGCATAGAGGTAAGGCGTGAGTTGAGTGTTCATAAAATACCCTTTCGTTTCAGTTCGTTCTTCAATTCTTCGTATTTCTCTGTCTCTTCGGCAACCACCTTGTCGCGCAGCCGGAGCAGCCGGCGGCGCCGCTTCATTGGATGCAACACAGAAAAACAAGTTTAGAAATTCTTGACCAACCAGATGGCAAAGAACAAGTCATAGACTTTATACACTCCTTTGTCCTGAGTAAGCAATCCTTTGTCGATCAATGCTGGGATGGCCGATTTGACGGAGTTGGGTGATGCTAAGCCATGGCGCTTTGTGAAGTTGCCACTTGTCACGTTTTCCGCAATTCCGTCCTTGGCCACAGCAATCAGTACACGGCTCTGCTTCTCGGGCAACTGGTACATCAGATCTTCATAGATAGTAGATGAAACGGCAATAATCTCATCAACGGCAATTTTGACGTCTTCCACTGTGCATAAGGAGCCAACCTCTGTCCTGCTGAACAATTCATTCATGACTCGCTGCATATAATAGGTAACACCGTCGAACTGATTGTACAAGCTACTGACGACAGCATCATCCAAGTTCTTACCACGTTTCTTGAAATGAGAGATGCAGAAATCCGAATACCGCTCTAATGGCAGACGATTCAGATGATAAAGTGTGACACTCTGATAGAATGGTCGTGCAGGCGAAGTGAATATAGCACCCATCAGCTGCCTTCTGGAACCAGAAAACACGAAATGGGCATTACTGCAATATTGCACATGGGTGCGAAGTTCTGCTTCGATGTTCGGATCACCGTACTTTGTTATCTGCTGAAATTCGTCGATTGCCACCAGACAAGGGCGATCTGCGCTCTTCAGATAGGTGAATATTTCATCAAGCGTTGCTGTCGGGGAATGAATATCACCAACACTCATCGTCCAAGACGGCTGTCCGTTGATATCGAAAGATATGCCGGAACGTACCGACGAAAGAATCGCAAGAAACTTCTCCCACGTTTTCTTTCCCTTTGGTTTCAAGGTTTCAAGAATGGCGCTACCAAGTTTTGCAACCATCTCAGCAACAGTCTTGGTGGAATAGATGTCGACGATAAACGTATAGTAATTGTCAGATATGATCTTCTGTGAAAAACAATGTCTCAGCAAATCGCTCTTACCATATCTGCGAGGTGAAATCAGGGCAACATTGTTACCATTGGTCAAAAAACGGGTTATGTCCTGAGTCTCTTTCTCCCTATCACAAAAATAATCTGCTCCTGCATAACCTGTAGTTACGAAGGGATTATCAATCTTTACTTTATCCTTTGCCATATGCCGTCATATTTCTTGCAGCAAAGATACTATTTTTCCATAAAATGGAAATCATAAAATGGAAAAAGATGTACTATTTAGCATTTTTTATGAAAATTCCCAGTCCACGGCTCTCGGAAAAGAGCAAACTTTAATTATAAAGCTGTTTACTATCGCGTCAGGGAGAACTTGAGGGAGAGGCCGAAGTCGTGGGTGGTGGTGGGATAGCTTGACGAGGAGAGCAACGGGGTGTTGGTCTGGGAGTCGAAGTAGGCCGTGAGGGTGAGGAGGCGCGAGAGGGTGTAGTCGGCCATGAAGGAGAGCTTGAAGGCGCTGTTGCCACTGGAGGCATTGGAGGTGCCGGTGGCGATGTCACGGGTGATGGAGGCCTGACTGCGGAGGGAGATGTCGAGGCGCAGGTTCAGGTCGTGGTTCACGCCAGACTTGGAGGTCCGAGCGGTCTGAGTGGTCTGTTCTTTCTGATCCTTCTGATTCTTCTTGCCGCTCTGGGCCTTGCCGATCTTACGGTTCATCTTGTTGCCGAAGATGTTGAAGTCCTGGATCTTATAGCCGAGGCCCACGACCCAGTCGCGGCTGAGCGCCTCGTTGAGCTGGACACTCGTCATCGAGAGGTTCATCACACGGGTGGTGCGGTATTCGATCTTCGCCGTGAGGTTGTTCTGCAACGTGGCGTCGATACCGAGCAACGGGGAGAACGACTCGTTGATGCTGACGGTCGACACATTATACATCGACGAAGGCTGCAAGGCATTCGTGGTCGTGTTGACAATGAATCCCAGGCCGTTCATATATTCCTGCCACGTGCTGTAGGAGGCATAACTGCCGACGGCATAGACGGACTTATAGGCGTGGTTGATGTTGATGCTCTTCAGATGGTCGCGGATCCAGGGCAGTTTCGAGAGTCCTGAGTAGCGAACGGTCCAGTTGGGCAGCATACGGCTGATAGCGGGGAAGATGTCGAGCGAGTTGCCAGCGCCTACGGTATAGGCCGAAAGGAAGGCCGGCACGAGGACATCAGCGCCATAGGGGTTGACGTCGGAGAAGGTGCCTGGCGCATCCTTGTACTGCTCTTGCACACGCTGCTGGAACTCGGGGATGAGTTCACGGAAATGGTCGAAGGCGTCAGACTGATAGCCGTTGGAGGCATCACCCATACCGGCCAGCGAGCCACTGAGCGAGATGGTGGTCATGTTGAACGTACCGCTATGGGTGGTGGGCATCCCTTCATACATAAAGTGGATGCTGCGGGCACGGTTGTCGGTACGGGAGGCATTGAGGTCGATCTTCAGGTCGCGGACCGGCTCCAGTACAGCGCGCACCTGCAGGTCATTGTTGTCGTTGACAGTAGCCGAGGTGGTGGCGACGGCATCGTCCCTGAGCAACCAGTCGTTGTCGAGGGCCTTGTTGATGTAACTGTCGCCGATGAATCCGAAGGCGAAGTCAAGACCCGGGGCAAGAACGCTGCCCGTACGCTGGCCGAAGGCATCTCCGATATTGGGGATGAAGCCCGGTAGGTTCATCGTGTACTGGTTGCGGAAACTGATGTTGATGCTGCGCACCATCATCAGCAGACGGGCTGCCGTCTGGGCAGGCTTATACCACCACTGGTTCTCGAGCGGCTCCTTGGGCACGACGCTGATCATGATCTGGGCGGTATCGAGATTTTTGATGAGGATCTTGTTCTGGTCGATCACCTTATATTTCACCTCGTAGGGCTTGCCCTCCTTCGTGCGGGCCGTGACGATGAGGCGCTTGGAGTTCTTGTTGTGGGCGACGATGGTGGTGGTGTCAGGCTTGAGGGTGATCTCACGCTGGTAGCTTTGCTTCACCTTCGCGAGGGCCTTCTCGTCTGAGGAAGGCTTTTCGGACTTGGGATCCTTAGGGGCTTTAGAGTTCTTAGGATCTTTAGGGTTCTTAGGATCGGAAGAATCCTTCTTGGACGCATTGCGACTGTTGCGCTGGTTCTTGGTATTCTTCGAGGTGTTGCCGGATTTCTTGAAACGGTCGTTCGCAGCCTTCAGGAAAGGCACGTGGTTGTAGAGCGTCTCCATATTCAAGGAGCCGTTGATGGTGAGGTT
>JAEEGJ010002357.1_pt1 | contig 103215 bp, 80 predicted proteins | sample 8958761 | NCBI WGS metagenome assembly JAEEGJ01 (sample SAMN16246546, study PRJNA631951) | gut metagenome | biome: gut microbiome; feature: rumen; material: RS-attached | host: Bos | place: Iran: Karaj | collected 2018-10 | reverse complement strand
AGAGGCAGCATCCGCACTCCATACAGTCCATCAGGTGGTTGTCGGCGGCCTCTTGGAACTTGCCGTTGTTGATGAGGCTCGAGAAGAGGTAAGGCTCCAGTCCCATGGGACATGCCTTGACGCATTTGCCGCAGCGTATGCAGTCCTGCTCCTCGAAACGGTAAGCCTCTTTCTCACTGATAAGCAGCATGCTCGAAGTACCTTTCACGATAGGTCCGTCGATATTGACGATGGCTTTTCCCATCATGGTGCCGCCGCTGATAATCTTGCAGGTATCCTCGGGCAGACCGCCGATGTAGTTGGCAAGGTCGCTGAACGGAGTGCCGATACGCACCACGAAGTTGTGTTGCTGCTGCTGGCCGAGCGATTTGCCGGTAAGCGTCATAATAGTTTCGATAAGAGGTTTGTTTTTCTGCACAGCCTCGTACACCGAGAAAGCGGTGCCGATGTTGTTCACCACGCATCCCACGTCGATAGGCAGCTTGCCGCTGGGCACGCTGCGACGGGTGATGGAGTAGATAAGCTGTTTTTCGGCGCCTTGCGGGTATTTCACCTTCAGGGGAACGACCTCGATGCCCTCGAACTGTTTGGCCATCTCTTGCAGACGGGCAATGGGTTCGGGCTTGTTATTCTCGATACCGATATAGGCTTTGGGCACTCCCAGGGCTTTGCGCAGAACGCTGATGCCGATAAGCACCTCCTCGGTGTGGTCGAGGATCACGCGGTGGTCGCTGGTGAGGTACGGCTCGCACTCGGCGGCGTTGATAAGCAGGTATTCGGCTTTCTTGCCTTCGGGAATCATATATTTGATGTGCGTGGGGAAAGTGGCTCCGCCAAGTCCCACTATGCCCATCTCTTTCATCTTGTCGATAATCTCTTTCTGCGAAAGGGTTATCTCTCGTTTGATGTCGGGTGTGGTGTCCACTGTCTCCACCCATTCCTCGGTCTCGGCCACGTCGATGACGATGGCGGTTTTGTTGTAACCGAAGATGTCTTTCATGGTGTCGATTTTGTTCACCGTGCCTGTTACGGGCGAGTGAATGTTGGCACACACAAAAGCCTCGGCTTTGGCGATGAGCTGTCCGGTCTTCACGGCATCGCCTTTGGCCACCACGGGAGTGGCGGGGGCGCCAAGGTGCTGGTTGAGGAATACCACAGCCTGTTTCGGCAACGGAAAGACCTCTATCTTTGCGTTGGTCGATATTTTGTTTTCTTCGGGGTGAACGCCACCCAAACGAAATGTTCTCATATTATTTATGCGTTATTAGTGGTGTTTTCGTTGTTAATTACGGTGCTTTCGTCCTGTTTGGGGGCGGCGGCGGGAGCAGGCTGTTCAGCGGGCTTGGCAGGTGCTTCGGCGGCGGGTTTCCTTGGCGGGAAATTCACCGAAACGATGGCTCCTGTGGGACATTCGCCCTCGCATTTACGGCACAGCTTGCATTTGGTGTAGTCGATGTAAGCCACGTTGTTTTCCACCGTGATGGCCTCGAACGGACATACCTTGGCGCATTTTCCGCAGCCTATGCAGGCGTTGGTGCAGGTCTTACGTGCGGCGGCACCTTTCTCCTTGTTCACGCACGACACGTACATGCGGCGGTTCTTGGGACCTTTGTTACGCAACTCGATAACCATACGCGGGCAGGCTTTGGCGCAGGCTCCGCAGCCGACGCATTTCTCCTCGTCGATGGTGGGGTAGCCCGTATTGGGGTCGAGGGTGATGGCGCCGAACTGGCACACATTGTAGCAGTCGCCCAGGCCCAGACAGCCGAAGGCACATCCGTTGGTGCCCACATACACGCTGTTGGCGAAGGCGCAGCTTTTCATGCCTTGGAACGACGATTTCGGCGGGTTGTTGGCGCAACCGGCGGCACAGCGTATCACGGCCACCTGAGGCTCGGCCTTGGAGGCCTCTATGCCAAGGATGGCGGCCACTTTCTCTGCCACGGCATCGCCGCCGGCAGGACAGCGCAGGCCTTCCATATCGCCTTGTTTTACAAAGGCTTCGGCCAAAGCGCGGCATCCGGCTTTTCCGCATCCGCCACAGTTGGCTCCGGGAAGCACCTCGGCAATCTCGTCGATTTTAGGATCTTCGATAACTTTGAATTTTTGTGCCACAAAGTACAGCACGACTGCGAAAATCAGCCCTACAGCACCCAGTATCACAATAGCTGAAACGAGAGCAGTAACGATTTCTTGCGAACCGCCTTTCTCTACAACATTCAGTATCACAATTGCTGAAACAATTAATTTACTCATGTTATTCTCCTGTTATTTTAATGCGAAATAATTTGCAAAGATACGTTTTTTTCACGGAAAAAGCCACTTTTTTGTGCGATTTTTTGCACATTTATGTGTTATTTTTGCGTATAGTACTGAAAAAGTGATAATTAGGATAATAGTCTAAGGTCTAAGGTCTAAGGTCTGAGGTCTGGGGTCAATGGTATGGTAGATTTGTTAAGGAGTTAAGGAACTAAGGAACTAAGGAACTAAGGAGTTAAGAAATTAAGAAGTGAACTGTAAATGTATTTCAACTTTCAATTTTCAATTTTCAACTCTCGGAGGGTATCATTAACATAAAAAAAGCGCAGGTCCAAGCCCGCGCCTATTTTTCGTTGCGACAAAACAAGCCATTTGTTATTTTCTGCCTGCACGCACGGCACGCACGGATAGTCCAGTGCTGCGGCTATTGTAGTAGTCAATCAACTCTTGAGCTCCCGAATAGAAGTAGAAATCACAAATGAAGATCGGATTGTTCCCGTTGAGCGAGGCGGAACTATAGTAGCCATAGCTTTGCTCACCATCGATGAAGTAAATATCCGAGTCTTTGAAATAGCCTGCGGCGGGCAGGAAAAGGGTTTTGCCATTGGCGCTAAACTGAAGTCCGTACACGCCGTTGAGGGTCGTCCACTCCGAGGTTGTGTTGTCCAGCAGTTCCTGCCAGTCCTCTCTGGTGGGAGTGCGTGCGCCGTTGCCCATGTTGGCGGTGGCGGCATCGTCGCCAGGCTGGAGAACCGTCAGGCTGTCCGGTATGCCGTAACTCGCCAAGGTGTTGTACTTCGTCAGCGTGTCAGGGTCTCCTGTACTTTCATTCACTGAGCAGTAGATGTAGTTTCTCCAGTCGTACACGCTCTTGGGCTGCGTTTCGCCCCATGCGAAGTAGTCGCCATACTGCTCTGGAGCTGTTGCTCCGACGTTGCATTCGGCCCACAGCAAGCCGCTCGGCAAACCCAAGTCGACCCATCCAGCTGGAGTTTCATCACCACCATTGCCCGATCTATTGTCGTTGATTTCCTCTTCGCAGGATGTAGCCATGGCCAATCCCATCAAAGCCACCGCTAACAGCGGTAAAACTTTATAAAGCATTATCTTTTTCATTTCATTATGTTTTTTACTATAAATATGTTATTCTTACAAAAAAAGTAAAATATTTCATGCGAAATAATTTGCAAAGATACGATTTTTCACGGAAAAAGCCACGTTGTTGTGCGTTTTTTTGTGCATTTTCGTGTTGTCTTTGTGTATAGTGCTGAGAATATGGAAATTAGGATAATGGTCTGAGGTCTGAGGTCTGAGGTCTGGTGTCGGAGGTCTATGGTATGGTTGATTTGTTAAGGAGTTAAGGAACTAAGGAGTTAAGGAATTAAGAAGTGAACTGTAAATGTATTTCAACTTTCAACTGTCAATTTTCAACTATTAAAGGCTTTTTGCACAATAAAAACGGATATGTTTACGTTTACGAAAGTCTTAATCAACCAACGACATTACGTTATGGAACACGCCCACGACTTCGACTATATCATCATCCGCGATGCCAGCGAGAACAACCTCAAACATATCAACGCAAGGATTCCCAAACGGCAGATCACCGTGGTTACGGGCGTGTCGGGCTCGGGCAAGTCGTCGCTGGTGATGGACACCATCGCCGCCAAGTCGCGCCGCGAGCTCAACGACACTTTCCCCTCTTTCACGCAGCAGTATCTTCCCAAATACGGACGGCCCCACGTTGGCGACATCGAAAATCTGCCCATTGCCATCGTCATCGAGCAGCGCAAGCCCGCCTCCAACTCGCGTTCCACCGTGGGCACCTACACCGACATCTACGCCTTGCTACGACTGCTGTTTTCGCGCATAGGACAGCCTTTTGTCGGCTACAGCGACGCTTTTTCGTTCAACCACCCGTCGGGCAGCTGTCCGCGCTGCGGCGGATTGGGGGAGATCCGCGAACTAGACATCCACAAACTAGTGGATTTCGACAAATCGCTCAACGACGAGGACACCATCCATTACATCGCCTTCGGCAAAGGCGGCTGGCGATGGATACGCTACGCCCACAGCGGCTTGTTCGACCTCGACAAGAAAATCAAGGACTACACCCCCGAGGAACTCGACCTTTTCCTTAATTCGCCACAGATAAAGCTGAAAAATCCGCCTTCGAACTGGCCAAAGACTGCCAAATACGAAGGTCTTATACCACGCATGTACCGCAGTATCATCAACTCGGAGGAGGGCCTGCTCCACGCCGCGGCCATCAACCCCATGCTCACCATGGGCACCTGTCCCGACTGCGGAGGCACGCGTCTGAACGAGAAGATACGTTCTTGCAAGATTGACGGACACAACATCGCCGAGGTCACCGCCATGAGCATAAGCGACTGCCGCAGGTGGATAGAGACCATCGACAACCCGTTGACCGAGGACATCAAACGTGCCACCGCCGACAGGCTGGCAGCCTTGGAGGAGATAGGTCTGGGCTATCTCACCCTCGACCGCGCCATCGGGACACTCTCGGGCGGCGAAGCGCAACGTTGCAAGATTGCCAAATACATCAACTCGCCTCTCTCCGACGTAATGTATATCATCGATGAGCCTAGTGTGGGACTGCACAACCACGACATACTGCTGATGCAGAAATCGGTTCAGAAACTGAAAAACCACGGCAACACCGTAATCCTTGTCGAGCACCACAAAGAGATAATCAAAATTGCCGACCACATAATCGACATGGGTCCCGGTGCGGGCATGAAAGGAGGCGAGATAGTGTTTGAAGGCAGCTACGAAGAACTGCTTCGAAGCCAGACACTTACAGGCACGATGCTCAGCACCACTACCGAGATGAAAGAGCAGGTGCGAAAGCCCAAAGATTTCTTCCTTTTGAAAAACGCCAACCTCCACAACCTGAAGGACTTGACAGTGGAATTGCCCTTGGGCGTGATGTGCGGCATTGCAGGTGTGGCAGGCTCAGGAAAGAGCTCGTTGATGGAGTGTTTCATGAAAGCTGTTGAATCATTGAATGTTGAACCGTTGAATTGTTCTTGCGGCAGCGCCTCAACAATTAAACAATTAAACAACTCAACACTTAACAAGTCCGACATCGTATATATCAGCCAGAAAAGCATTGGCATCAGTCTGCGCTCCACTCCGGCTACCTATCTCGACGTTGCCGACGATATCCGTAAGCTGTTTGCCAAAACTAACAAGACCAAGTCCGACCTTTTCTCCTTCAACGGCAAGGGTGGCTGTCCCGTTTGTCAGGGCAAAGGCGTGATTGTCAACGATATGGCCTTTATGGATGCCATAGAGACCACCTGCGAGGCCTGCGGCGGTCTGCGTTACTCGCCCGAAGTGCTGTCGTACAAGGTGAAAGGGTTGAACATCGCCGAGGTGATGGACCTCACGGCCAACAAAGCCTCGGAGCTGTTCGCCGACAGCGTGATTGCCGAGAAACTGGAGCCACTGCGCAAAGTCGGTCTGGGGTATCTCCATCTCAACCAGTCGCTTTCGACACTTTCGGGCGGCGAGCTGCAACGCATCAAACTGGCCTCCTACTTGAACACATCGCTCAACACAAATCGGCCATCACAAGATACGCATATCAAATCACTAATCTTCATTATGGATGAGCCTTCCGACGGTCTGCATGCTGGCGACATCCGTCGCATCCTCGACCTTTTCAACGGCATGGTGGAGACCGGCAATACCGTTTTCCTCATCGAGCACAACATCGATATGCTGAAAGCCTGCGACCACATAATAGAGCTGGGTCCCGGCGGTGGCGCGATGGGCGGCAATGTCATCTTTTCGGGTACACCAAAGGCAATGGCGGAGAGCAAAGAGTCCGTCACAGCGCCTTATCTGCGGTAGAGATCATCGGAAATCCGTTTTTTAATCTCTTTTTACTGAAAATGTGGAGTTTAGGAAAATCCTTGCAAAAATTGTTTCCAAAAACCAAAAATAAGTCGTACCTTTGCACGTTTATTACACATTAATATTGAAGATAACAAATACATAAAACGATGAAAGTAAAAGAACTTGTAGAAAAACTGAACCTCACCGTTATTTCGGGTGAAAAGGGCTTGGACCGCGACATCGACGGATGCTATGTCTCCGACCTTCTGAGCGACGTTATGGGCAACGCCGACATGGGCAACGTGTGGGTTACCCTGCAGACACACAAAAACGTGATGGCCATCGCCTCGCTGAAAGAGCTGTCGTGCGTGGTGTTTGTAAAAAACCTCAACCCCGCCGAAGAGACTATCGCGCAGAGCAACGAAGAGGACATCCCCCTGCTTTCCACCTCGATGCAGACCTACGAAGTTGTGGGCAAGATTTACAACCTGCTCAACAGCTGATAACACCCTGTTGCCGAGCCTGATATGGAGCTGAAGAGGTACAAGGCCGACCTGCACATGCACACCGTGCTCTCGCCCTGCGGCGATTTGGAGATGGGTCCACAGAACATCGTCCAACGCGCCAAGGAGGAGGGCCTGGACATGATTGCCATCTCCGACCACAACTGCACCCGTCAGGTGAAGGTGATACGGAAACTGGCAAGCGAGAACGGCATACTTGTCATCGGCGGCGCCGAGGTTACGTCGCAGGAGGAGGCGCACTGCCTATGCTTTTTCGAGACCGACGAGCAGCTCGACACCTTCCAGCGGTTCCTCGACGAGCACCTGCCGCACATCCCCAACGACGAAGAGCGTTTCGGCTACCAGCTGGTGGTTGACGAAAACGAGGAGATAGTGGGCGAGGAGCCTTACCTGCTTATCAACGCCATCGACGTGGATATCGAAGGACTTTACGACAAGGTGCATGAGATTGGCGGACTGTTCATCCCGGCACACGTAAACAAGCCCTCCACCAGCCTTATGAGTCAGCTGGGATTCATCCCGCCCGACCTCAAGGCCGACGCGCTGGAGATTTCCAAACACGTCACCAAAGAGGCGTTCCTCAAGAAATTCGCCTACCTCAAACGTTTTGCCTTCATACAAAGCTCCGACGCCCATTTCACGCACCTCATCGGTGAGACTTACTGCTATTTCCACATGTACGAACTCACTTTCGACGAGTTCCGCCGCACCCTAAGGGGCGAGGAGGGTCGTTTCATAGAAATGAAGGAGTAGTTTATTATTAGTAGTGAGTAATTAGTAATTTGTAATTTGTAAAGTTTAGAATCATGAAAGAACTTTCGATGCACGTTTACGACTTGATGGAGAATTCCATAGCAGCCAACGCTTCGGAGATAAAACTCACCATCCGCGACAGCATAAAGGACAACATATACGCTTTTACCATCGAGGACAACGGCAAGGGCATGAGTCCGGAGTTTCTGGCCAAGGTCACCGACCCTTACACCACCACCCGCACCACGCGCAAAGTGGGACTGGGACTGCCGTTGATTAAGATGAACACCGAGAACTGCGGCGGCGGCATGAAGATTGTGAGCGAGGTGGGCAAAGGCACACGCCTCGATTTCTGGTTCCAGCACAACCACTGGGACCGTCCCCCGATGGGCGACCTAGCCGGGACGATAGTGATGCTCTGCTCGCAGCACGAGGACATACACATTGTTTACCGCCACATCACCGACAAGGACGAGTTTGTGTTCGACACCGCCGAAGTGAAGGAGGCCCTCGACGGCGCCTCGATGAACGACCTCTCCATTTTCCGTTACCTCAAGGATATGGTGAAAGAAAACCTCGAAGAAATCGGATACTCAGACTGATTAAAATTGAGAGTTGAAAGTTGAGAATTGAAAGTTTGCGGGGCTTCGACAAGCTCAGCCACCGCTGAATCACTTTGGAATTAGTTGAAAATTGATAGTTGAAAACCTACATAATTATGAAAAAAAACAACAAACCGCTGAAAATCATAGCTCTATCGCTTTTCGTCTTAGGAGTGGCGATAATTTTTGCCGTGGCCGTTTTCTCGTCGTGCAAGAAGGACTACGAGGAGGTAAAATTCTCGGGCACCGTGGTGGGATGCCTGATATGTAACACAAAGACATGGGGTTACATCATCGACTTGGATTCGCCATCGGGCTACGGCGACGCTGTGGAATTCGACGGACAACAGCTGAAAAATGCCGTTGTGGCATACGAATCGCCGAAACAGCTGAGAGACTCCTCCTCGGTTAGCGGAGTGTGCTATAAGACAAAGGATTACGGCAAAATCAACTGCCAACTGATTTATAAGGACGATATGCCGGAGGTGATAATTTTGGACATAGATTAATTTTTAGTTTGCAGTTTTTAGTTTGCAGTTGAATGATAGTTGTAGAGACGTGGTGTACCGCGTCTCAAAAAATAATTGAAAATCAATACAAAAATAATTTGCTGTTTTGCATTTTTTTGTGTAATTTTGCAAAACTTTTATACAAATAAAAAAACGATAACAATGAAAACGAAAATCACAGCTATACTTCTGATGGTTGTCCTTTCGGTGCCCGCTTTTTCGCAAATACCCGGCACTCCTTACAAGGCCCCCGCCCCCACTCCGCAGAAACCCAAGAAATACTGCGACGAGTGCGGCATTGAGATGCACAACGTAACCTACGCCTACCAGCACCATTCGTGGTGCCCGTACTACCGCGCGCAGTACGGCGACGGCCCTGTAACCACGCCCCATCCGCATCACCATCCGTCTACAAAACAGGTGGTTGCGGCGGCAGCCGTAAGTGCGGCGAGCGAGGCCCTGGCCAACGAAATCGCCAACGAGATTAGTCGTGCCGCCGATGAATACACCGCAAATGCCAACAAAACCTACACCAACAGCCGTCCGGGCGAGAGCAACGGCAAATACATTGTGGGTAAGGACGAGCTGTCGGGAAAAATCGGCGTGTTCAACAACTTCACCCACGACTGGCTGCTGAAACCCAAGTACAGGGAGTTGAAGATTTACAGTCTCGACGCTGCCGTTGCCAAAAACAAAAAGGACAAATACGGCCTTGTGAACTGTTACAGCGGCAACGAGGTATTGCCCTTCGAATACGACGACTACAACGTCTATGCCCAAGGCAAGATGGTAGCCCTCGGCAAATACACCGGCACCGAGAAAAAGCCCTCCTACGCCGAACGCAAAGCCCACAGCGTGTGGGGATTGTGGGACACCAAAGGCAAACAGGTGGTTCCCATGGAATACGACAGCATCAAATACTCCGAAGTGAGCTACAACAGCGGTCCTATCGGCTCCGTGTTCGTATATAAGAACGGTAAAGTGGGCGTGCTCGACGAAAACGGCGCCACGGTGCTGCCAATCAATTTCAATTGGACTTCCAACCGTCTTAAAGCGAACGGCACCCCATTCATCACTGCAAAGCAGGACTCTTTGTACGGACTGTACAGCGCGACCAACGGAGCGCAGATTATGCCGCCGGTGTTCAAAAATGTACGATGGACACCCTTCTTCATCACAATCCAGCACCACAAAAGCATGAAATGGGGAATGGTGGACGGCTCCGGCAACGTGGTTCTGCCCTTTGAATTCGACGACATGATTTATATGACTCCCTCCGCCGACGCCATCAAAGCGTTGAAAGTGCCTAACCGTCTGTGCAAAGCCAGTAAGAATGGCAAATGGGGCGTTTACGACCACAACGGCGTGATGCTGCTGCCGCACAACTATTCCGGCAACGACGCCGACCTCAACAAAGCCCTGATGCTGATTCCGCGCTACTCTTTCGCACACTACCTGCGCTCGAGGGCGGAAATCCTTGTGAGGACCAAAGGCGAGTTCGAGACCACCTCCGAATTCGAGGCACGACAGAAAGACCAGAACCTGCAGACCAAATACATCGAGGCCGAGCTTGCCAACGCCGACAAGGAATTCCTCGCCGCCCAGCTGCGCAAAAACGCCCTCGACCTGGTGCTCTCGCCCTACGACGCCGATGCCTCGTGTTTCACAATCACCACCCCCAACCTGCCAACGAACAGCTACAAACTCGTAGTGAAACGCGACGACGCACGCACTTTCAAAGAGAATTTCCAGACAATGAAAGCCGCTGCCGCAAGCACCATCAAATGCTTTATCGACAACGACGCTTTCGCCATTGCCGAGATGACTTTCACAATGCCCGACGGCAACGTGATAAAATACACCAACCCCGATACCGAGGGCTATACCGACAAAATTTTCCCGATAGAAACACTTAAATAAGACAACAATATGAAAAACATTTTCAAAACCCTGATTATTACTGCTTTAGTGGCAAGCACCTTTGCCGCACAGTCGCAGACAGTTATAGAATACCGCCGTCCGGTGATGATAGGCGTCAAGGCTGCCGCCAACTATTCGTCGTTTTTGAAAGGTTCGGCCAACGACGCTGCTCTGCCCTCACCTCCCGACCCTATGTGGGGCTACAGCTTCGGCATATCTTTCGACATACCCGTTACCTCCATGTTGGACCTGTATATGGAAATTCCGGGCTACACCAAACACGGATACAAACTTTCGGAATTCAACAACCAGAAAGGCACTTCGGAAGTGGTTGACGTTCACACAGTAAGCATGTTGCTTGGAACGAATATGTACCTCGCCAAAAAGCTCTTTTATATGGGTGCTTTCTTCAGCATGGATTTCGACGTGGCGGCAAAACGCCATCTGTACGACACTCCCGACTACAGCGGTCCGGTTGCCGAGGACATCAAGATTAAATTCAGCGACTTGAGCGTAGTCAATTTCGGCATAGGAATGGAGATCGGTTTCAACATCGCCGACCGTGTGATACTGTACGGCCGCGGCACCTTGGGACTTCTGCGCTGTCCTTACGACAAAGACTACCAAGAACATAACAACGTGCCCTACGTAACCCCCGGCGGCTGGCAGTTCGGCGTGCGCATCCCGTTTGTAAGAGGAAGAAGCTGATTTCTAGTTCGGAGTTCGGAACCTTTAGCTCGGCGTAGCCAATTCGGAACTAATTGATAATTAACAATTAACAATGGACAATTAGTTGTCAGTGGTTAGTTGTCAGTATTCAGAAATGAGCCCCGAAGGGGCGACAGAATATAGGCGGGGGCGTCAGCCCCCGTATAAAAAACACCACCCAACCAATGAGCCCTGAAGGGGCGACAGAATAGAATCCGGCGAACAGAACAATAAAAAAAACGGAAACCATGAACAAAATTTCACGACATATCGGATTTGCGGTTTTGGCGGCGGCGGTGTTGGCGTTGGGCGGGTGCGTTACGAGCAAAGTTGACAACAAAGTTGCGGAAATTGAAGGGCATTACGCATACGAGCGCGGTTGGAGTTACGACCTCGACGGAAACTGCGTGGCTGTGGTGCGGAAAGGCACAATAACTTTCTATAATGACGGTTACGCCATCGACTATGTAAGACAATCTTATGTCGTTACCTTACAAAACGGATGCAAAGCATATTGGACATATTGGTATTTCAGTCCCAGCAACTGGCGTGTGGAGGGCGACGATTTCTATTTCGCAGGAATCAACTCACTTTTCCGATTGAATAAGGAAGGGCGTATCAATTTTTATGATGACAGTTGCGACAATGCTGAAATAAGAAAGATGGCTGGAGAACTGGAAGATCGCATCAGAACAAGTGTGAGGAAAAACATAGGGCGTGAGACCAAGTTCCGCTATTCGAAACCCACCGAAAAAGAGCTTGTTTGGAGCTACACCTACCCCGACGGCCACACCGACACATGGGAGTTCTACTATGAAAGCGAGGCCACAGAGAAGTTCCGCCGAGAACCGAGCCTCAAAGTGTACAGTGGCGTTGTGAAGGAAATCCCCCCATGCCCTTGATATAATCGAACAAAACCATGGACAAAATTTCACGACATATAGGATATGTAGTTTTGGCGGCGGCGGTATTGACGTTGGGCGGGTGTGTTTCGACCAAAGTTGCCAACAAGGCTGCGGAGATTGAAGGACATTACGCATACGAGCACAGCTGGAGTTACGACCTCGACGGATGGCATATCTCCGTGCACGAGACCGGCACCATGGATTTCTACGACGACGGCACCGCCTTGGACTATGCCGTGCAGGTGTATGAGTTTACGTTGCTAAATAGCGGTTGCAAGGCATCACGTCCGTACTTTTATTTCAGTCCCAGCCGCTGGCGTGTGGAGGGCGACGACTTCTATTTCTCTGGAATCAAAGAATCTTCCTTTATTACTTGGTGGATCCCTGTTGCCGTTGGGGATGTGTCTTCAACAGACAGTTGTTTAAGCGAAGAAGATCTTAAAAACATGCACAAATTAGCAGATCGTATTTTCAAAAACGTAATGGTCAACATAGACAAGGAGACCAAGTTCCATTATTCGAAACCGTCGAAGAAAGTGCTTGTATGGACTTACACCTACTCCGACGGACATACCGACACGTGGGAGTTCCATCGTCTGCACTCCGCAAGAAAGAAACCCCATTTTCAAGGATACGGATGCGTAGGCGGCTATTATTATTATGGATTCAAAGATATAAACACCTTTGACTCTATATCAGACCAAAAAATCCGAGTGGAAAATCCGGTCGAAGCTCCCGCTATTCATACAAAAACCAAATAGTTAACGGGGATTCATCTTATTATATTGACCACTGATTACTCGGATTAAACAGATTGTAATGTGAATTGTCATGTAAACATGACTGCGGATTTCACGAAATATTAGAAAAACCACCTTCCACTTTTAGAACGGGTAGTCGATACCGAAATTGGTAACAATGTTTTTGAATTTCAGTTTGGTGAATGTCCACGGCTGTCCGTCGTCGGCGCCGGGGTCGTAGATAGGCACGGCGAAATCGACACGCAGTGTAAGTATGGATATTTTCACACGCAAGCCCAGACCTGCACCGAGGGCAATCTGCTGATAGAACTTGTCGAAACGGAACTCGCCTTCGGGGAACTCGTCGGAATGGCGCAGCAGCCACACGTTGCCCGCATCCACAAAGGCGGCGCCTTCGAAGATACCGAAAATCTTGAAACGGTCCTCGATATTGGCCGTGAGCGAGATGTCCCCCACCCTTTCGAAATTGGAGCCGGAGGTGTTGATATAGCCGCCCGGACCGAGGGTGCGTATGCGCCACGCACGCATGGTGGTGGGACCGCCGCCGTAGAAACTCTTCTCGTAAGGCATGGAGATGGAGTTGCCGTAAGGTATGCCGATACCTCCCGAAAGGCGTACCACAAAGCAGTTGCGGGGTGTGAGGTAGAAATAGCGTTTCCAATCGAAATCCAACCGCACGTACTGCGAGAAAGGTATGTCGAAGATATGGTAAATGCCTGAGCTGTCGGGAGTTTGGTTGGAGAGGTTATAGATACCGTAAAGGAGGTTGCCGGCCGTCTCCACTCCCAACGAGAGGTACGAGAAATTGGTCTTGGCGTTGATCGACTGTGTGCTGTACACGTAGTTGTAACGCATGTCGAAGATAAGGTGGTCGCTGTACTGGTATTTCAGACGCAGGTCGTTGAGGTTCTCGATGCGGTGGCGGAAACTCTCGTCCTGATTGAAGAACTTGACCAAGGTGAACTCCACCGGCAGGAACTGATGCCGTGTGGTGCGGCTGCGCAGCCATGTGTAACCGAAGGAGGTGTTACCTATAAGTCGTTCGAAATAAGTGCGGTACTGATAGTTGATACCAGCGCTGAACAAGGTGTGCGGACGTGTGTTGCCCGACGAGAGCTGTCGCGAGAAAGGCGCGAGGAACTTGGGTATGTCGAGCGACATATCCAGCCCCGACTCGAAGGTGGAGAAAAGGTCGTAGAAATCGTCCTTGTTGTTGAAAATGGCAAACTTGGAAAGCTCCAAGGCAAGGGTGGTTTTCACGTTGAAAATCTCGGCGCCGCCGAACACGTTCTTGTTCTGGTATCCCAAACCCAGCTCCAGACCGAAATTGCCCGTATTCGAGGTGTTCTGCGTGTTGAGCGGCGAGGTGTTGTTAAGCTCCAGCGACAGCGACATGGAGCGGCGCATGGCGTTCATCAGACGGATACGCAGGTCAAGGTAGCCGGCGGTGTCGGAATAACGCTGGGCAGGCACAAACTCCATATCCACGAACTTGAAATTGCGCAACGCCCACAGCTGTGTATATGTACGCTCCATAGAGAGATGGCGGTACAGCCCACCCGGATACATCGTAAGCGTTTGGCACACCGTTTCGGGACGCACACGCATCTTTTTGTCGGTAACGAAATGATAGGTCACGTCATTGTTACGCACCGTAGTTTGATAATGCACGGTGTCGCTGTGCAACGAATCCACAGGCATAAGTGTCTCCAAATCAGGATAGATATACACATTGTTGATGTAGTATCGTGCCAGCGGCGGCACCTTCGACGAGGTGTCGTAGGCAAGGTCGCGGATGGCCATGCGAACGTTCATCTTGCGTCCACCTATATTAGTGTCTATCAGGAAGTTGATATTCTCTTTCACTGCAGTAAAATAGCCTCTGTTGCGCAGACGTGTCGACACTCTTTCGCGGTAAGCGGCAAGCACCTCCTGATCGTAATAGCTGCCGGGCTTTATGTCCGACTGCTCTATCCACTGTGCGGTGAGATTTTTGATGCGCTCGCTGGTGCGGCACACCGTCCCCACCTCGTTGATGACATAGCGCGGCTGTGGCTTAATCTTGTAAGTAACGCTGATGCGGTTGTTTTTCACCACCTGAGTGTCGTAAACCACCTGCGAGCCGAAACAGCCTTTGGATTCGAGCAGGAGCTGAATCTGACGTGTGGAACGCTCGGCAAGTTCCTGACTGTAGATAACCGGCGCCTCGCCCTGACGGCGGATGGTGCGGTTTATCCAGTTGCTGTCGGTAGGACTCGAAAGGCAGTAGATGCGCATTGCCACAGGGACGCCCAAAAGTTTGGCGTTTGGCGTCTGCCGGATGTAGCTTTTGACGCCCGAAATAGCCTGCTGCACACCTTTGGCCTCCTCCTTGTCCAAATCGGAATAATCGATTTCGACATTGTTTTTGGTGAGCAGGTACTCGCCCTGGGGGATAAACTTGTCCACGCCACAGGAACAGAAAGCGACCACCGCCACGACAAACACCGTGGCGACGAGGCAAATCCGTTTTGTGGTTGACAAATTCATCTTTTTCTATTTCAGATAGTTAGACACCGTTTCAAAAATCTTTTCCGCCGAGCCGATGTTGGCCTGTGTATATTGCCGACAGATGTCGGAAGTCTCTTTCCATAACTCATTGTCGCTCAGCCAATTATTCACTATATAAGAGAAACCGTTGGCGGAGAACACAACGGCTCCACCGCCCAGCGCGATTATATCCTTGGCTTCCTGAAACTTGGAGTGGTTGGGACCGAAACAGACGGGAGTGCCGTACACCACCGCCTCGAGAATATTGTGTATGCCTTTGCCGAAACCGCCGCCTATATAGGCTATGTGCGAATAGCGGTAGAGACTCGACAGCATTCCCATCGTATTGACAATCAAAACTTTGACGTCGGAAAAATCTGTCTCGGACGTAGCTTCGGTATAGCAGACGGCCATCTTGCCGAAAAGTCTTTTTATCTGACTCACATGGCTTTCGTCGATTTCGTGGGGGGCCACAATCAGCTTCACGTCGTGAGGCGTGGTGGCGATGAACTGCTGCAGTATCTGTTCGTCGGGAGGCCACGAGCTGCCCGCCATCACCACGGGCTTGCCGTTTATGAAACGCTCCACAATGTCGTCGCTCTTGGCTGTAGAGGCAATCTTTGCCACACGGTCGAAACGGGTGTCGCCAGTTATAGTAACATTTTCAAAGCCAATACTTTGCAACAAAGTCTTGGATTCCTCGTTCTGCACAAAGAAATGAGTGAATGTGCCGAGCTGACGGCGGAACCAGAGTCCGTACCACTTGAAGAAATACTGCGAGGGACGGAAGATAGTGGAAAAAATGAAGGTCGGGACGTTGCGTTTATTCAGTTCCGAAAGGAAATTGAACCAGAAGTCGTATTTCACGAAAAGTGCCACCTGCGGCTTGACGATGTCGAGGAAACGGCGGGCGTTGCGCGGGGTGTCGAGGGGCATATACAGCACAGCGTCGGCGAGGTCGTAGTTCTTGCGTATCTCGTAGCCAGAAGGCGAAAAGAAAGTTACCACAATCTTATGGCTAGGGAACTGGCTGTGTATCAGTTCTATAACAGGACGTGCCTGCTCAAATTCCCCCATCGACGAGGCGTGTACCCATACGCACGGACGTCGGTCGTCGGGAATAAGCTGCCGCATACGCCCGAACTGCTGTCGGCGGCCACGCACCCACAGCCTCGCCTTGCCGTTGAACAGCGAAGCCACCTTGATGCCGAAGCCGTAGATGAAGATGCCTAAAGTGTAGAGTGTTCGCATTGCCGAAGGTCAGAAATAGTAGTATTCTTGCGTTTTTTTGCCAGTGAGCGGGAACATCCACACCAGTTTCAGCATATAGATGGGCGTGAAATAGCGGTTGTCGTCCTTACCGCTGATACCCATGTAGTTATCTATCACATAGTCGCGTGTGGAGCGGGTGAAATGCTGCTGCATCTCGAAAGAGAGGACGAAGTTGAAATAGGTGCGGCTGTTGCTCATAAACCAGTAGCCGAGATTCTCCATCAGCACCGGGCCGCGCTGCTGGTGGTCGTAGAGCAGGGCGTAGTCGCCAGTGAGCTGGGGGGCCTCCTCGGCCTGCACGCTGTATATTATCTGACTTTGGGTGAAACCGCCACCAAGCATAAGAAATATCCCCGAGTTGGGATTTTTCTTCGACACAGGAATTATCTTGCCCACCGAGGCCACGAAACTCAGTCCGCGATTGAAGGCCTCCACCCCCGCGTCGCCGCCGCCGCCGCCTATCACAGCGCCGTTGGCGTAGAGGTGCGACAGACGCTCCTCGCGGTGTTTGAGGTTGTCGTTGCCGAAATAGAGGTCGCCTTCGACACCGAGCACCCAGTTTCTGCGGAATTTGTACATAACATCGACACCGAAATTGAGGAAAGGATTTTTTACGAGGTCGGTCTTTTCGCCGCTGCTCATAATCTTCTCGCCCGAGGAAAACATGGTTCCGAAATTAAATCCCACGGTAAAACATTGCAGAGTGTCTTGCTGCGCTGTTGCCGAGGACACAACGGCCATCACTATAAGCGACAATATCAAACGTTTAGCTTCTTTCATATCTGTAATACGTGCAAAATAACATATAATAACGAATATTGTCGCGAAATAGTATTTTGAAAATGGGATTTTTTTATTTTGTTGGTGACCTGTGAACAGTGAAAAAGATCGTTGGTGGTCAATAGCATGCAATTTCAACTTTCAACTTTCAACTTTCAACTTTCAACTTTCAACTATCACTGTCCCATTCCTCCGCCGGTGTTGGCGCCGGGCTGCTGCACACCGCTGTTAGAGCCGGCACGGTCGTCCATATCATCGGATTTGATACGTTTGAGGGTGTTGTTGTTGGCGGTTTTGCCGAAGGTGTATTGTATCTGCAGGGTAAGGTAGGGTTTTTCCCACAGAATACTCATTTCGTTGCGGTAATTGTTGTAGCTGCCTTCGATTTCGAGTTTGCGGCGCGGTATGTTCTGCACTCCTACAGATACCTGCAGCGCCCTGTTGAAGAAATATCGCGACAGCGAGGTGTTGAAGGTCAGCATGTCGCCCATCTGCATACCCTCGCGGTACATACCCGAAAGGTAGAAACAGTTGGCCGATAGTTTCAGCTCCCAAGGCAGTTTTACGGCCAGCGACTGCCAAGTCATAAAGCTGAAGGTTTCCACGTTCATGGTAAGCTGCGGGCTGTCGGCTTTGGCCTGATTGTAAGAGCCTTGCATCCAGAAAGTCCACTCCACAGGGCCGAGTGGAAGCATACCGCTGAGTCCCAGCGAGGCAAACTGCTGATGTCCGATGTTGTAGGGCTTCTGTATGGTGGCAATATGTCCGGGCATGGCGGTGGTGATGTTGTTGATTTCGTTGTTTTCGTAGCCGTAGCTGGCGGTGATGAAAAACATATAGAACAGGCTCATGCTGAGGTCCACACGGTGCGAGTACTGCGGCAGCAGGTCGGGGTTTCCCGACGAATAGGCGTAGATGCTGGTTTGGGTAACAAAGGGGTTGAGCGAGTTGTAGTCGGGACGGGTGATGCGGTAGGCGTAGCTCAACGAAAGGCTGTGCGCCTGCCCTAAGCGGTAGCTGACGCTGAAGTTGGGGAACAGGTTGAAATAGTTGTTGAAGGTATCGATGCCGCTTGTAACCGACTCGATGTTGGTGTAAGTGTGTTCGAAACGCAGTCCGGCGCGGTACGACAGTTTGTCGTTCACCTTGTGGGAGAAATTGAGGTAGGCGGCATTTACGTTCTCCTTGTATTTCAGATGGTTGGAAATCGGCGAAAGCAAAGGATCTTCACTTGCATAGTGGCGGAAATTGTTATCCACCAACGAGATACGCGATTTAAGCCCGTATTCCAGCCCCATTTTTTTGTTGAACTGCTGCACGGCATCGAACTTGAGGGCATAAGAGCTGTAACGGTTTTCGGTGCTGTCGCAGGGGTCGTCGGTGCTCGTAAGGCTGTCGAGATTGCCATAATAGTAACGGGTTTTCACCATGCTGGCGACATCGTTGGCGTTGTTGTCGAAATCGAAAGAGAGCGACATCTGGCTGCCTATGGTGTCCAAACGGTGGTTGTAGTAGATATTGCCCACGTAGCTGTTGCTCACATTGGGATTGTCGGTGTGGCTGGTGTACGACGAAAGCACGTCGGTATAGGGGTATTGCGAAACGAGGAAAACCCTGTCGGGGTTGTCTTCCACAACGGGGCTGCGGTGACGGTTGAAGGAGAACATCCCTCCTACCGAGTTGTTGGAATCGATTTTGTAGTCGGCGGAAAAACTGAAGTTTGCCGAGCGGAACTTGTTATGCTCCTCCACGGGCTGCAGGTGTATCAGCGTTGTGTCGGCGCCCTGCCACAGGTATTGCTTGCTCTCGCTTTGCATCAGGCTGTTGAAAATGCCGAACCCGCCGTTGGCCGAGAGCGTCCAGCGGTCGTTCACATACTGCAACGAGGCGTTGTTGAAAGTGCGGAAATCTTTGGTGAGTCCGCTCCACGACGACACTGTGCCTGAAAACCCCTCGGTTTGCGCCTGAGCCATTATAATGTTGATGATGCCCGCTGTGCCTTCGGCCTCGTATTTGGCCGACGGATTGTTGACGGTTTCTATTTTTGCCACCGTGTTGGCCGGCATGCTTTTCAGGATGGCTTTCATGCTCTCGAAGGGCATACGTATATCGCGGCCGTTGAACTGGAACAGTATGCCGCTCTTGCCGTTGAGGGTGATGTTTTCGTTGTTGTCCACCATCACCCCGGGCACTTTTTTCAGCATTTCGAACACGTTGGCGCTGGTGGCCGTAACGCCGTCGTCCACGTTCATCACAATTTTGTCCGCTTCCATGGTGTAGCGTTTGCGCAGGGCGGTGACGGAGACCTCTTTCAACGCTGTGGCACTCTGGCTTATGGCTATGTCGCCGAGGTCGATGGTGCCGCCGGTCTTGAGCCGCGACGAAAGGTCGATGAACTTGGTGTCGTAGCCCACGAACTGTATTTTAAGCACTTTGCCGTCGGCCTTGCCTTGCAGCAAAAAACGGCCGTCCATGTCGGTAACGGCACCGGTGAGCAGACGGGCGTTGGCCGAGGTGTCGGTCATAATCATCACGTTGGCAAAAGGCACCGCCTCGCCGTTTTTCTTGTCGGCAACACGGCCTTTGACTGTCTGGGCGTTGAGACAAACGGCGGTCAGTGTCAGGAGAAATATGGTTGTTATCTGTTTGAGTTTCATTGTTGATTATTTTGTGATTAGTGATTAGTTGTTTATACCAAAAATTTTATTCATTTACTACAACTTGTTAATTACAAACACTTTACAATTGCGAAAAATTTCGCAACGAAATTTTTCGCAATCACTGTATTACATTCTTAACAATCCATTGGTTGAAAAACGGGTCCTCAATCTCATAGTTTGTTGTTTTAATTACAATACCCGATTTTATCATTCTTTGCAGTGAACTATAAGATGTGCTGGTGGCCTTGTTTCGGTTTTGTAAAGGCTGTTTGTTTTCTGCCAAATCGCGGAGAGTGTTGCGATCGGTGCGGTTCAAGTTTTGCCAAAGACGCTCATAATCAAGGTCGTGCATGGACACCAACGCCACAATAGCCTTATTCACCACGTCGTCTTTGATTTTTTGATACTCCATCATCTCCCAAACCTGCGAAGCCAATTGCTGTGTATAATATGGATGACAGGAGGTGAATTGCAGAATCTCCTCTGCAACAGCTTCGGCATTGTAAGCAAGACGTTCGGTAATGTAGTTGTGAAAATCGTCGTATGGTATTTTTTGAAGACGTATCAATTGCCCAAAATGATAAAATGGAGATTTTTTCTTTTCAAAAATGGCCTCCATCATCGACTCCTGACTTCCCAAAAGGATATAGTTCAGGTTTTTCTGTCGTTGCATAAGCGAGCGGAGCTGTTTATCGAAACCTTTCTGGATTTTTACAACTTCCTGAAATTCATCAAGAACAACAATCAGCCTGCGTTCTGGCGACGTTATCTTTTCAATCAATGCCATTGCATCCTCCAAAAGCACACTGCCGTTTACAGTGGGCTGAAAAGTTACATCCACAGTGCCAGTAACCGCATTGGTCGATATTATCGGATATATGCGGAAGTGCGACATGGCGTGACGCACTTTTCTCATTGGGAATAACTTAAAGACGGCCTTCAGAAGCTGGGATGCAAAATCGTCAACACTCAACACATATTGCAGGTCGAGTTGTATGGTGGGGCGTCCTGTTTGAGACAGCACCCGCTGCACAAGACTGCTCTTGCCGAAACGTCGCGGACTGATAAGAATTATATGATTTTCGCTGTCCAGTTTCTGTTTCAGCATCTCGGTTTCGGCTACCCTGTCGGTAAAAAATGAGCCTTCGACTATTGTTCCAAATCTAAAAGGATTCATATTATCAATGTTTTACAATTGCGAAATTTTTCGTTGCGAAATTTTTCGCAAAGATACATTTTTTTTCCGAATTGGCAAAATATTTTTTTAAACCACAATAATATTTGTTTTTCGCAACGACCGCAAATGTAGAGACGCGCTGCAGCACGTCTCTACACATTCCACCACATTTTTCACAAAAATTCCCGTGAATGTACCATTAATTTATTTATGGGCAATTATTCACAAATTTATTTATTTTAGCGGTGTTCATCAACCTTTCAGGTGTTATGGCAATTCGCGTTCAAAAAATGTATTCGGACGCACGCAGTGCGTCCCTACGGGCAAAATCACAATTGGCTGCGCCGAGCTAAAGGTTCCGAATTCCGAAATCCTAATTCCGAACTCACATACACATCCAGCTGACTATCCAGAACAGGGTGAATACGCCCAAGGCTATCAGCAGGACTTTGGTCGTTGTACGTATTTTCATTGTTGATCCTCCTCGTTTTTGGTTAAAGACTCGTTGTATTTCTGCGCCACCTCGTCGATGGAGATGCCGTTCTTCTTCATCTCAACAAAGAGCTGCGGAAGTATGTTATCGTAGAAATTCCGCCTGCGGCTGTCGGTGATGAGTTTCACGGCGCCTTCCTTGACGAAATAGCCCTCGCCGCGACGCTTGAATATTATATCCTTCTCGGTAAGGTACTCGAAGGTGTGCAGCGCGGTGATGTTGTTCACCTCGTAGGTGATGGCCAAGTCGCGCACCGACGGTATGCGGCCGTACTCGTGGTAACGGCCCGACACGATGTCGTCGCACAGGTTCTCAGCCAGTTTCACATAAACAGGCATTGGTACGGTACTCATTGCTGTCCCTCCTCTTCTTTAAGACGGAAATATGTCCACACTTGCAGGAACGCCGACACCACAAGGGTTATCACCGCTATCGCCGTGGCAGTGCCCCACCACATGCCCACATCCACCGATTCGACATATAGTTTGAATTGGCTTATATATTCATCGGTGCTGAAATACATTGTGCCGCCCCCATCTTCAACGAAATGGCGGAATTTGAACAATATAATGGCTATCATCACAAAGAACATCACTATGGCGTAGGCGGCCACGCATGCCCACGTCTTTAGGGCACCGTTCTTTCTGAAAAACAACGCTCCGGCAAAGGCTATGCTCTCCAAGCCCAACAGTCCTACCAAAAAACTGGGCCAATTTACCGAAGTCAGCCACGATGCCCAGTGCCATTGCCCCCAGCTGAGCCATTTAAGACCCACTCCGAGCGTCTCGCCAAGACTCACGGCGACCATTACGGAAACAGGGACAAAGACAAAGGACAACAGCCACTGCGAAGCATATTTCTCCGCTGTGGTGGCAGGAAGCAGCAATACTCCGATACGACGGTTTCTGTCGGTATATTCGGCAAAAGTCATCATGCCGAGGGCAATTATCATGCCGAGGTAAAAAATTTCGCGAGCGGAATGAATCTGAAAAAGTCCGCTGCTTATCAGTTGCACCATAAAGAGCACCGCCATAAGTATGAAATAGTTTTTACGCACCGAAGTCCAATCGTGACGGACAACATGTTTTAATCTATTGAAACTAAACATTTTACTTTCCCTCCTATTATTTGTTGAACAATTCCATGATTTTCTGTTTGGCGTTGAAAGCCGCATTGAAAAGCAGCTCCACGTCCACGTCGCACTCCTCGCCGCCACGGTTGGGACGCACTATCTGCGTGCCGGCCACCGAAGGCTCGGAATATAGCACCTCGTCGGGGTTTTCGCTGCCGTCGGCGATGCCGAAATAGAGCTTGTCGCAAATGCGCTCCACGTCGGCGTTGAGCAACACATGGGTGTCGTCGAGGATAACCACCGCGTCGAGGATGTTCTTAATGTCGCGCACCTGATGGGTGCTTACCACGATAAGACGGTTTTCGGAGGCTTTTATCCGTAACAGCTTGCGCAACACCGTCTTGCTGGGGATGTCGAGACCGTTGGTGGGTTCGTCCAAGACCAACAGCGGAGTGTTGGCGGCAAAGGCGAAAGCTATGAACACCTTTTTGCGGGTGCCGAGACTCAGCTTGGCCAACGACTGGCGCAGGTCGGTGATCTCCCACTCGCGCAGATACTCCACAAAATCCGTCTCCGAGAAATCGGGATAGAACGGTGCGTTGATTTTCATATATTTGTCGATGCTCAGATGCACTTCGGGCATCTCCTCGGGCAGCATAAAGAGCTGCGACAGGCACTCGGCCTCGCGCTTGCGCGGCTCCCTGCCCAGCACCGTTACGGTGCCCTGCGTGGGGAAAAGCACACCCGACATCAGCTGCATCAAAGTGGTTTTGCCTACCCCGTTCTTGCCAAGGAGGCCTACTATTCTACCGGGCTCCAACGACAGGTCCACACCGTCGAGGACATTTTGGTTTTTCCGGTATCCGAACTTGAGATTTTTTATTTCTATCATATTGTTATGTGTTACTTGGTTATACTACCACTGACTTATAGTCCGGGTCACTTGTTTGTTGTGCTTTCAGCACTTTCTGTCCCCAGACTGTTAGTCTGGGTTAGCTACGTATTGTGCTTTCAGCACGTCTTGTATCCCCAGACTGTTAGTCTGGGTTAGTTGCTTATTGTGCTTTCAGCACGTCTTTGGTATCATAAACTTATTTTTATACGCATTTCTTATTTTTGTTGGTTGGTGGTGTCGTCGGGTTGGGACATCTGGCAGTCGAACGTACACCAGTTGTGCTTGTGTTTGTGCGAGATGTGTGGCGTGCCGTCGTGGTTTATACATTCTTTTGCACCGCTCTCGTAAGTCAGCACACATTCCTTGGCGAGAAGTTTTTTCATCACATCGGGATTGTTGCCTACTACGAAGGTTACAAAAGCGTTGCCCAAGGTTAGTGTCATGCCGTCGGACAACGACCTTCTTGTGCCTTTCATAAACTGCGCGAACTCGTCGTAATAGGCTTTCGACACGATAAAAGCTCCGTCGTACTGCTTTCCGCCCAATTTGAAGGTGAAAGAGAACTCCTTGCCCGACTTGTCGAACTGTATGTCAACAATATCGACGGGTTCGATGAAATCGTCGGAATAGAGCTTCAGCGACTTGTCGTCGATGCGTTTCAGCACAATCTCCGCGTCGTTGTAGTAGTAGCACAGGCCGCAATTGCTAACCGACGAGTCTTTTTCGCTGTACATAAGCAGACGGTAGTCCTCGTCCTGAAAGAAGAAGGTGTTTGTGGTGCAGCCGCTGTCAGCAACCATCACCTGAACATCGCAACTTTCCATCAGATTGGCGAACTCCTCGTCGGTTATAGCCATATTGCAGTTGCCGTTCTTTGTTTTCAGCACTGTCCTTTTAGTTTTATTGTTTCCGCTTGAGCAGGAAGCGAAAATGCAGGCTCCCGCGATAAGTGCAACGGCCAAAGTTGCCCAAAATAATGCCTTTTTCATGGTTTATCTGTGTTTTTATTGTTTCTGATTTTTTGATTGTTTCCGGTTGTCGCAAAAATATTAACTACAAATCAATGTTTTTATTATATTGTATTTCAGGTTGTTTTTGTGGAACACGACATATTTGCCGCAACAGGATTTATTGAGTCATTCATTTTTCACCAAAACACAAACATTAAAATATGGGAACCCCATTGTGAATAACAACAGGATTCCCAATAAAATTATTGTTGTGGATTTGGCATATTACAAACAAACGAACACCATTGATGCAATAAATTATGTGATATACTCGGCGAACCGCCCGACCTTATACAATCTCTAGCATTCATCTCCATATTATGGATACATTGTCTGGCATTTTCCTTGAGCGCACTCACAACTTTAGACGCAATGTACCTACCTATTGCCCGACCAACAACCGTACCAACCGAAGGTGGCACTGAGGTATTGTTGCCATTTACAAACCCCATAAAGGATTCCATCACCGTTTCGGACACTTCTATTGTGGTTCCTGTGTATTCCACTTCCCCCACTTTAAAGTCAAACGTTATTTTTCCTTCTGTTGCGATGAAAACAAAGTCTTTCAAGAAAACCGAATCTGCGAAATCATCGCAATCGACTCTAATCTTATTGTCGTTTATCCATGTGAAAGTGTGCTGTGCTTCACCTTCACAGAAACACAGACCGGTAAAAGTTGTGTTGTCCGCATCGGTGTAGGATTTCACACAAAAGTCCGCATTCATGTAATAATAAGTTGTAGCATAAAACACACTATCCAGAACTGTAACTTTTGCATCATAGCTCTGTATCAGTTCATTGAGCTCATCTTCCGACAAATCCTTATCGTATGCAGATGACACCAACTCTTGAACGTGTGTGTGTTTACTGTTTTCCTCCTTTTTGCAGGCTACAAAAATGCTAATACCTGCGATAAGTGCAACGGCTATGGTTGCGATAAAAGTTCTTTTTTTCATTGTTTTTAAATTTTAATGTTATTAATTTGGTTTATTTATTTGTTTTATTTTTTTTCGTGTTTAAATGTTAGATAAATATGGTGTCCCTCAATATTTGGGGGCACCATATCAATTCACAAATAACTTTAATCGGTTTGCGGTATGGGATTGAGGTCGGCATCAACTATTGTGAAATAGTAGAAGTAATCATCGCCGTGTATTTTTCCCTGCCAAGCGTCGTGGTTGAAGAAATCGTGTATGCTGTCGCCCATATTGCTCATGCTGCCTTGCCAGTGAGCCACACAGGTATCGTGGCGGAAAACTTTTATTGACGAGTACGCATTGTCGTCAATGAGAAACTTGAGATTGTCCTCGTCAATCTTTTTCACGTGATTCGCACATGCTATTTGTACATCTTTTGCTGGCAGAAGGGTCCACCTGCTATCCCTGCTGTTGAACTGTATTTCCAGCGTGTCGTTTGTTGTGCCGTTTTTCAAATACGCAAATTGAAAATATTCTTTCGGTATACACATTTGAAACGTTGCACACACCACAACTACAACTAGCAGCAACAAAATCATTGTTTTTAATTTAGAAGCCATAATGATGAAAAATTGAGTCAATAATTAAGTCTTTTCCTCCCTCACCGTAGTAAAATTTTAGACGTTGCTTAAGCGTCCCCACTGTATGAACATCGTTTGTCATACATCCGAGTATTTTCTTGGGTGTCATATTCAAACCGTCGCGTCTGCAGAGGCTGTCCAAAATCTGAGGTTTGAACCATTCATCGTCAGGAATGGAAATTCTATGGTATGTATATGAGAGATTAGGTAAATTTGACAAATAATTGTTTATGTTCCAGTTTTCGAAGAAATAACCCCACATCTCGCCCACTCCAATAAAACCATTTAAGCCCAAAGTACCGATAGAGTCCGAGCCGTATCCAGAATTTGATATAGTTGCGGTAATGTACCCTGCCCAATATGATTCTCCTGCGACTCCAAAATGATTAGAATGTCCCAGTTCGTGAAAAGTTGTAGTATAATAATTATATGTTAAATTTGCATCCGTATTATCATATTTGAAAATACAGATGTCGGGCAAAACAAGCTGCATTGCTATTGTGAGATTTTTACCAACGGTAGTCAAACAAAAGCTGTTAAGTGTAGTCAATGTGGCATTCATGTGATGTCCCATCACAGCATTTCCCGCCCATCCCCCAACATCGGGCATAACCCAAAAGCGGAGATCGTATGGTGGTCTTTGTATATTTTCTGATGGCACAATTTCTTTGATGTATTTGCAAGCTGCATTATTAACTGTTGCCCACGGGAAAGCGACCGAATACTGGCCTATATTACGGTTATGCCCGTACTTACTTTGATATCCCATGTAATAAAAGGCTGGTGCCAATGGCCCCACATTACCCCAGATGTCGAAACTATTGTTGTTTCGGAAGGACATAAAATAGTGACAAGGCCACCGGTATCCTTTGGGTATGTGATAATAACCATTCGAATTTGTGTAGGTGTGCGATATTTTAACCAGTTTTACAGTTACCACTCTGATATTTTGAATAGGGTCGTTTTGATTGTTCTCTGTATTCAATACTTTCAAACAGCCTGAAGGATATTTTTTCGATGGCAATATCCAGCTGAACCAACTTTTGTCGGGAGTCGGCGGGGTATTTATAGTGTCGTCGGGAGTCAGATTGTTTGTCAGTATCAGCGACTGCATCTCAACGCGCTCTTCTGCTTCAGTTGCATTATCGTCTGGGATAAAGCAGTTCTCAATAATGTCATACCTCACATTGGGGAATGAATAATTGGACGGAACTACCGTGTAAAGGACATTATAGTCGTCCATTTTGTTGCAGTAAGCTCCCTGCTCCACGAATTCGTAGTCGAGTGGAAAATCGAAATAATCCAACGAGGTGTCTGCCATGAGTAAATTGTATTCCGCCGGCGTTTCGGGATAGAACTTCACATAATAGTGAGTGCAATGCACATCCACTATGTCCGTCATTCCGTGTGCACGAAGGGTGTCGTATGCCTTCTGCATATTAGTTACGGAATATGCGTTCTCCAACTGGTTGCCTATGGAGAAACATTCGTCTTCGGACATGGGATCCGTGTCTGATTTTGCATAGCCATTTCTGTTATCTTCCTTTGTGCAGGCCACAAAAATGCTTACACCTGCGATAAGTGCAACGGCTATGGTTGCGATAAAAGTCCTTTTTTTCATTGTTTTTAAATTTTAATGTTATTCATTGTTTTTTTATGTTATCACAATATTTATTTGGACTCTTCGTTATAAATAAGTTATTTTTATGGGTTGGGGGCCTTTGTCCAGCCAAAGAAGTCCGAAAATCACGGGCAAAGGCCAACCCGGCCTGCTTTCAAAATTGTTTTTTTCATATTTTGTAGTTTTTTATTTTTTTTCATTTTATTGTTTATACTTACCGCTGCCGGGGCGGACATCGCTGCCCGCCCTGTTAGCGGTGCTGATTTATTATTCAACTGGTTGTCTGAGGTCGTCTTCGGTTATAGTGAAAGTAGAACAAAGTGAATATTTCCCTGTGACCATTGTTGTCCAAGAATCGTAATTATAAAAATTATGGATGCTATCGCCGAGATGTTGCATCTTTCCCTCCCAATGCACCAAACAGGTGTCATGCCTATACACTCTAAACGACTGGTAGTTATCATTTATTAAAGACTCTAATGCGCTCTCTAAGCTTGATCCATTATCGAGTTCTGTAAAAGCAGAAGTCTGATTAGGTGCATATCCACCTTTCCACTCGTTCCAAAGGTTTTCATTCAAACAAACAACTATAGTGTCTTTAGTTTTGTTACATATTGCAAAATAATCATGATATCCTGGATCACAGCTGCTTGCAATTAATAATAACAAACTAAATAAAACAAATATAATTAAAACTTTAGAATCCATAATCATGAAATATTGAGTCAATAATTAAATCCCTGCCATAAATGCCGTAGTTTAATTTCAAACGCTGTTTGAGCAGTCCAACTGTTGTAACATCAACTGTCATGCAATTGAGTATTTTTTGCGGTGTAATATCAAGACCATCCCTGCGGCAAAGGCTGTCTTTGTTTTTCATTTTTTTCGTTTTTTTTGTTTATACTTACCGCTGCCGGGGCGGACATCTCTGCCCGCCCTTTTAGCGGTGCTGTTTTTATTCTTCTTGCTGTTGTCTGAGGTCTCCGTCATTTATAATGAAAGTCGAATACATTGAATTGTCTATTACCTCCGATTGAACATCCCAAGAATAGGGATTGAAGAAATTATGGCTGTCTCTTGGAAACTCCGAAGTCTGCATCTGCCAATATGCCACACAAGTGGTATCTATAAAAATTGACAGATATTTATAGCCATTGATTACAGACATGAAATAGTCCCTTCTACTTGCATTTTCATCATATTCGGAAAATATCTCCATTATGGAGTGAGGAATGTATCGGATGTTTTGGAACTTTGCCGAAGACAAATACAAAGTATCATCGGTGTCATTTTTTATAAAAATGTCAATATGGCCACCTTTATTACAAGACACTGAACACACTATTGCCACCAACAACACTATTGACAATATAGACCTGTGCAGTACGTTAAAATCCATAGCAATTAAATATTGATTCAATAATTATATCTCTACCGTATGTGCCGTAATTTAGTTTTAGACGTTCTTTCAATGCCCCCACTGTTGTAACATCTACAGTCATACAGTTAAGTATCTTTTGGGGAGTAATGTCCAAGCCGTCTCGCCTACATAAACTATCTAATATATGCGGACGAAACCAATATCGATTTCTGTCAAACAACTGGATTCTATTATTGTAATTTGAATTAGGCAAATTTGAAATATAATTATTTAAATTCCAATTTTCGAAAAAATATCCCCACATTTCACCGACGCCTATAAAACCATTCATACCATGCCAGCCTAAAGAATCATCACCATAACCACCATTAGCAACAGTTGCATTCACATACTGACCCCAATAAGGCGCTCCCACCTGAGCGAAATGGCTTGCATGGGACATTTCGTGTATAACATTCTTATAAAAGTATCTTGTAGGGTTCATATTTGTATCGTGATGGTTTGTAAAATAGTCTTCATCTTGATTTAAGATAACAATATCGGGCAATACAAGGTACATCGATGCAATAAATGGAAAGCCAGTAAGAGCGTCGCAAAAAGCACTTAATGTTGTAACTGCCGGAGCATACACACTCCTCATCTGATTAGCCATTACAGCATTTCCAGAATAAGAGGTAGGCATACTTGGCGCCGACCAAATACGCAAATTATAAGGAGGGCGTGTCACATTTTCAGCAGGTACAATATCTTTGATCAACTTGCAGGCGGCATTGTTTATCGTTGCCCAAGGGAATGCCACAGAGCCTTGGCCTATATTTGTAGAATATCCTCCATTATCACGTCGCCCCATATAGTAAAATGCCGGTGCAATTGTAGTGTTGCCCCATACCGAAAAACTGTTGGTGTTTCTGAAAGATATCGCATACAGGCATTTCCAGCGGAAGCCTTTAGGCTGGTAATAATTTCCATTGTCGTTTGTGTATGTGTGTGATATTTTAACAAGCCGGAAAGCCACAACTCGAGTGTTCACCAATGGATCCTGCGCTCCATTTTCAGTATTGGTAACAGTGAAATTTCCAGAAGGATGTTTTTTTGCAGGCAGTCTGAACCAATTCCATCTTTTATCGGGGTTGGATGGGGGCGTGCTAATAGTGTCGTCAGGCGTAAGGTTGCCTGTAAGTATCATCGATTCCATCTCAACTTTTTCCTCGGCTTCGGTGGCATTCTCATCAGGGATGAAGCAATACTCCAAAATTTCGTGTCTCACATCTGGAAATTCGTAGTTTACGGGGACAACAGTATAAAGAACATTGTAATCGTCAGGTTTGCTGCATAAAGCGCCCTGTCCTATTATCTCATGATCCAATGGGAAGTCGAAAAGGTCGAGGGTTGTGTCGGATATCAATTTGTGATAGTTGTCCGGCGTTTCGGGATAAAACTTTACATACAAGTGCGTGCAATGCACATCCACTATGTCCGTCATTCCGTGTGCACGAAGGGTGTCGTATGCCTTCTGCATATTAGTTACGGAATATGCGTTCTCCAACTGGTCGCCAATAGTGAAACAGTCTTCTTCCGAAATAGGATCCGTGTCCGATTTTGCATAGCCATTTCTGCTATCTTCCTTGGAGCAAGCAACAAAAATGCTTGCTCCTGCGATAAGTGCAACGGCTATGGTTGCGATAAAAGTTCTTTTTTTCATTGTTTTTTAAAATTTTGATGTTACTAATTTAATTTATTACTTATTTTTTTCGTGTTGTTAGGATTATTGTATGTAGAAATATGCTAACGATGAAAGAACTGCCCATAGTAGTTTTATGACGAAACGAAAACAAAAAAAAAATCGTTAAAAACTTGTCTCTTATACGGTATGTGTCACTGGTATTTCGCTATAAGTTCATCCATTTGGAATACCATAGTTCGCCTCTAATATCTTGGATTGTAACAATCCAGTAATACAATTTTACAAAATATCTCTTAGAAGGGACATTGTTAATGGTGGCCTCGAGGTCGTATTCGCACGTACAATTTGCCCATTGACCATACGCACGCACATCTATCTCAAGCGTATCTCCAATAATGTTGCCTCGTACTGCAAAACTATCAAGTCCACAACCCGACATACAATGCGACCAGTCAAAATACAAGTTGTTCCCGATGCGGTCGAGAGTAACGCTCCCCCCAATGGTATCGCTTTTTTCTACACCGCTGTTAAGACAGTCGGTGTTGTGGACATCCGTTACCATGAGCGTCTCGACTTGAGTCCCATCGCTGGAGGTCTCACTTTTTTCTTTTTTGCAAGAAGAAATGACTACAACACTTGCCAGCATTATTGCAAAAGATCCTAAAATAATTAGAACTGTTTTTTTCATAACTTTTCTGTATTTATTGTTTGACAAAATTTTTACTATCCGCTGTTATTCCATCACATACAAGTACCACCAAATAAGTGCCCTGATTGTACGAAGAGATATCAATGGTTTTGAATGTTTCGGTATGGGTTAAAGCGTACATTCCTTGTAACAACCCATTTGAAGATGAATAAACCATCAATTTGGCCTCTGTTATGTCATCATCCAATGTGAAATAGACATTGACATATCCGCCTGTTGCCGGATTGGGTGTGATAGATGTTATTGTGTTTGGGTTCAAAATTGTTTTTTTCATATTTTGTAGTTTTTCATTAGTTTTAAATTTTAATGTTACTAATTATTTGTTTATATATCCCAAATGCCTCCCGCACCTGGGAACAGACACGGGAAACTTTTTTTGATATTGTCTCTGATTTATTCCATGCGGCAATGGGCCATTGTTGTCTCCGACTTTTTTTTATTTGTCAAAATCTGAAACGTAATCCGAAACTGATATTGTTCAGGCTCATTTCAGGAATGTTCTCAATGTTAGAGGCACTCCGTGGCGAGCCCTTTACTATGGCCGGAGTATACGACACATTTATGCCCAGACGCGTAAGCCAAAACGTAGCACCAAACTCCAATACCCAGTTGCTGTAATGCACACACAAATCGGAATAGCAATAATCTACCTGCTCGTTTCCGATACCTATGTTAGCACTGAAAGTAGCCAAATCCTTGATATTGCCGAAATAGTACTCAAAGCCTGTGGAATACCCCCAGTTGTTGACAAATGAATAGCAGTTCTGCGGGGCTTTGAAGTCAGCACCACGGTTGGCCATAATTTTGATATAGGTCTCAAATTTGTTCAGGGGAAAATAACCTGTCCTGATGCCGATACCGCTTGCAAGCACCCCCATGTCTTTGGAATCCGTATAAACGCCTTTCAAAAAAGTGTTCATATCGGCAGTGCCTGTGGGCAGACAGATGGATATAAACGGCTCCACGGTAGAGGAGCCTTTCTCTGTTCTTGGCACAGACTGTGCGCAAATCTGTGGGGTTATTGGCAAAAACATAGCCAAACACATAACTAAACATTTAATTTTCTTCATTCTTCTAAATTTTATTAAGTGAATTAATTGTTTCCACCATCAGGATTACCACCACCATTGCCACCCTCATTGCCACCTTCATTGCCACCTTCATTGCCACCACCATTGCCATCTCCGCTACCGCTACCGTTACCGTTACCGTTACCGCTACCGTTACCGCTACCGTTGCCACTACCGTTGCCACTACCGTTATTACCACCACCTCTATAGTTATTTATAAGAGTGGCTGCTCCGTTACTAGCAGCAATTCCTCCTGTAGTCCCCCCAGCAATGGCACCTGGAACAATTAAATCGGGGTCTAGAAGTCCTCCTGCATATGCACCAGTGATAGCTCCACCAACAGCCCCAGCAGCATCAGCTAATCCTAGAATGACATAATCATACCATTTTCTAGGCTTGTCTGATTCTTGTAAGTTAGGATAATCGAGGTCTATTTCTTTCCAAAAATAGATTGAGTGCCTTAAAACCGACATTGTAGATAGAAGTTCCAACTTTTCAATATCGGACAAATTATCTTTTCCCATAACAGTAACTTCACATTGCATAATTCGTGTTTTATATGCAACATAATCGATAATATTCTGACCGACCATTCCATATATTCCATGAAACAGTGTGTCGAGTATGAACACCACATTGTCACTTGCGCCACTCAAATATAATGAATATGGAGAGAATTCCTCGGGCATTTCTTCAGCCGTGGACAAAAATTCATAGTCATTTAAGACTATATTGGCCCAGTTTCTACAGTATGTAGTGTCATAGTTGTGAAATGCCAATGTGTTGTTTGCAAATGTGATTGCCATCTGAATATCCCATTGTCCATAATTGACAATACTTTGGTAAGCTGGCACAATCAGCTGATTATGCTTTACTCCAATACTATCATATGGATTGTCGGGAAACTCGGGGGTAGGTGTTAAATGATCCGAAATTGACTTTGTCAAAAAGATGGGATTAGCGCTTTCCTCTTTTGAGCAAGCCACAAAAATGCTCACACCTGCGATAATTGCAACGGCTATGGTTGCGATAAAAGCTCTTTTTTTCATTGTTTATTATTTTTAATTTCACTAACTGTTTTTTTCGTGTTTCACACAATATTTATTTGGACTCTTCGTTGTAAATAAGTTATTTTTATGGGTTGGGGGCCTTTGTCCAGCCAAAGAAGTCCGAAAATCACGGGCAAAGGCCAACCCAGCCTACTTTTAAAATTGTTTTTTCCATATTTTGTGTTTTTTCATTGTTTTGTCATTTATTTCAAATTCTTTATAAATCCCTGTCGTTCAATATTTTATAGTGATATATCTATATATAACACCAACCATATAACACAGCTATATTACAATTATTATTTGAATAAACCATTTTTTTTGCAAATATTTTTAAAATAATTTTCAAATAATTGATTTATAACAAATTATATATTATATTTTTTTTGTAACAGAGACGGTGCATGCACCGTCTCTACACATTCCACCATATTTTTCACGAAAATTCCCGTGAATGTCCCATTAATTTATTTATGGGTTTCATGTGTATTTATGGGCAATTATTCACAAATATATTTATTTTAGCGGTGTTCATCAACCTTTCAGGTGTTATGGCAATTCGTGTTCAAATAAATGTATTCGGACGCACGCGGTGCGTCCCAACAAAAGGGGCGAAAAATGTTTCGCCCCCACAAAATCCGTTTTCATCCGTATCATCTGTGGTCGTTTTTTCATAAAAATTCCCGTAAATTTTCCATTAATTTATTTATGATTAATTATTCACGAATTTATTTATTTTAAAGGTGTTCATCAACCTTACAGGTGTCGTGGAAATTATTCACAAATTCATCTATTTTATCGGTGTTCATCAACACTTCGTGTGTCATGTTTAAAATGTTACGGTGTATTATTCGGACGTACGCGGTGCGTCCCAACAAAAGGGGCGAAAAATGTTTCGCCCCTACTGACTACTGACCACTGACCACTAATCACTAAAAAAACGTATCTTTGCATCGGGAAACGGCTACGCCACACTTTCCCAACACTTTGACAATCCGACAGATAGATGAAACGACAAAACAACATAGAAGAAAAAATCGGTTTCGACAAGATTCGTGCCATGGTGAAAAAGGAATGTTCCAACGCCCTTGCACAACGCATGGCCGACCAGATGGGCTTCTGCAACGACTACGACCGCATCACCCTGCAGCTGCGCCAGACCGACGAGCTGCGCGAGATTCTGCTGATGGAGAACGCCTTCCCCTCGCAGGACTTCACCGACTTCAGCGAGTTGCTGCCCACTTTCAACGTGCTGGGCACCGTGATAGAGCTTCCCGCACTGTTCGACCTCAAGACCTCCCTCCGCACCATCGGCGAGTGTCTGCGTTTCTTTGCCAGCCACACCGACGACGAGAAATACCCCACCCTGCGCGCCCGCGCCGCCGAGATTTTCTTCGACGACGACGTTCTTTCACTCTGCAACCGCATCGTCGACGACCGCGGCGAGATGTACGACACCGCCTCCGACACCCTGCACGACATTCGTCGTCAGATAAACCTGAAACACAACGACATAGACCGCCGCATCTCGCAGACGCTAGCCCACGCCAAGCGCGAAGGCTGGGCGCCCGAAAACGCCGAGGTCACCTTCCGCAACGGCCGCATGGTGATACCCATGCTCGACACCCACCGCCGCAAGATCAAAGGCCTTATCCACGACGAGTCGGCCACACGGCAGACGGCCTACCTCGAGCCTGCCGAAGTGGTGGAGCTCAACAACGACCTGCGGGAGCTGGAGTTCGCCGAACAGCACGAAATCCACAAAATACTGCTCAACTTCACCGACGCCATACGTCCCAAAATCCCTACGCTGATGGAGGCTTACCGCTTTCTGGCGGAGATAGACTTCGTCCGCGCCAAGGCCCGCACCGCCATAGCCCTCAACGCCTTTGTGCCCAACGTGGTGAAAACGCAGAAAATGATATGGTACGGCGCACGGCATCCGCTACTGCAAATCAGTCTGCAACAGCAACATAAGGAGATTGTGCCTTTCAACCTCGAGATGAACGACGACACGCACGTGATGATTATCTCGGGTCCCAACTCGGGAGGCAAGTCGGTGTGCCTCAAGGCAATAGCATTACTGCAATATATGCTGCAGTCGGGGATGCCTGTAACGGCGAAAAGCACGTCGGAGTTCGGCATTTTCGACAAGCTGTTTATCGACATCGGCGACCAGCAGTCGATAGAGAACGACTTAAGCACCTACAGCTCACATCTTTACAACATGAAACACCTGCTCGCCATGGCCGACAGCCGCACTTTGTTTTTCATCGACGAGATGGGCTCCGGCACCGAGCCGGGGATTGGCGGCGCCATTGCCGAGGCGGTGCTGGAGACGCTCTACCGCAAAGAGGCGTGGGGCGTGGTCACCACCCACTACGCCAACCTGAAACTCATGGCCGACCGTCTGCCGAAAATCACCAACGCGGCAATGCTGTTCGACACGGACAAGATGCAACCGCTGTTCCAACTCTCGGCCAAGCACCCGGGGAGCTCCTTCGCTTTCGAGATTGCCCACAACATCGGCCTTCCCGACGAGGTGTTGCGTTCCGCCGAGGAGAAAATCGGCACCGGAATGCTGAATTTCGAGCAGCAGTTGCAACAGATTGAGGTTGAGAAACTTGAACTTAAACGTCAGCAGACGGAGTTCCAAGTGGCCGACGATTTCCTCAACGAGGTGATAGAAAAATACACTCGCTTGAGCGAAACTCTTGAAACTCAGAAACATAAAATTCTCTCCGACGCCCGCCACGAGGCCAAGCAGATTATCCGCGAGGCCAACAAGGCTGTGGAGCAGACCATTGCCGACATTAAAAAGGCTCAGGCCGAAAAAGAGGAGACCAAACGTCTGCGCAAAGAGCTGGAAAGCAAAGGACAAGAACTTGACAGCCAGCAGCAAAAGGCCGACACCGCGCGCCGTCAGTCGGCGAAGAAAGTGAAAAAGACGCCTGCCGAAACGCCTGCGGCTATCGACAACAGTCCTATCAAGGTGGGCGACATTGTGGGTATCGACGGACAGGAGACACTATGTCAAGTGATGGAGCTGAAAGGCAACAAGGCCGTGGTGGAGAGCGGCAGCATCCGCATGACGGTGAACACGGCTCTGCTGCATAAGACACTGAAAACCAAGTTACCGGAGCGACGTAAGCAAGATTCGCAGTCGCGGTTCCAGAGCATCTACGACGACCTCAACCGCAAGCGCGCCGACTTCTCCCCCACCCTCGACCTGCGCGGCCGACGTGTGGCGGAAGCCTTGGAGATGATAGAGAAACATATCGACGAAGCCAAGCTGCTGAGCGAAAGGGAGTTGCGTCTGCTACACGGCACCGGCTACGGCATCCTGAAAACCGCCATACGCGAATACCTGCGCAACAGCCGCGATGTGCGGTCGTTCCGCCCCGAGCGTCTGGAGCTGGGCGGCGAAGGCATAACCGTGGTGGAGCTGAGGTGATTTCGGAATTAGGATTTCGGAATTAGGGAACTCCTTGCCGCAAGCGGCAGTATTAATTCTCCTTGCCCTACGGGCTAAATTGCGAAGCAATCGTGAACACCTATGAAATAAATCAACAATGTGAACAAATCTAGGGAATCTTTAAAAATAACATTTCGCCGTAGGCGAAAGCAATTTACAAGATTTCCATAATTTCGCGAGTGAAACGAGCAGGAGAAAAAAAAACAAGATTTAATGAGCAATTAGTTCGATGTAAACGACTCAACAATTCAACAACTCAACAATTCAACAACCCAACACCTTCACAATAAAAAACCCCCTTTCTCGTTATCGTATCAAACACCCCTAAAAACAAAAAGTCATGGGTATCGGAAAGAACATCTGTCACCAGCTGAAGAACGTGCGCCGCAGCATTGCGGAGGAGAACGGCATACCGCTGGAAATCGAAGAATGCACCTACAATGGCGAATGCAGCGGCACCTGTCCCAAATGCGAGGCGGAGGTGCGCTATCTCGAAAGCGAGCTGGCCAAACGCATTAGTCTCGGCAAGGCGGCCACCATTGCGGGGCTGGCGGTAGGACTTGCGGCAGGCACGGCACAGGCGCAGGCTCCCGTGAAACCCTCGGTAGTTCCCGACACCTCCAGCCGCGTAGTGGAGCCTCTGGCCGGCGAGGTGATGGCCCCCGACCCCGTTTTCGTAAATGTCGACGAACCGCCCACATTCCCCGGCGGCGACGAGGCATTGAAGAAATTCATCGAAGACAGCATACGTTACCCGAGAATAGCCGCCGAACAAAATATCGGCGGAATGGTTATCGTGACTTTCACCGTGGAGACCGACGGCTCGATACATAACCCCCGCCTTTTGAACGACGTGGGTGCAGGCTGCGGAGAGGAGGCGTTGCGTCTCGTCAGCATTATGCCCAAATGGAATCCCGGCAAGATGAAAGGACACATCGTGCGTGTGCAATACGAACAGACAATCTTTTTCGACAGAGATAAATACGGCATCCCGCTGTTGATGGGAAAACCTGCGGTGAAACCGGAAAACGAGCCGAAACCAGAAAGACCTCTACAAGGAATGCCCGCCCCCTCAAACAACTTTTTCCCCGACGGTGCCAATCAAATCATTGAAACCGATGGCACCAAAATCATCGTGAAATAGTATCCGACACCGTGTCGGTGACATAAAAAAAGAGACGATGCTTGCATCGTCTCTACAGGTACGGGCGAAAAATTTTTCGCCCCTACAAATTATTTCTTCAGCTGTTTTGTAGCGTCGTCGAGGGCATCCTCGAAGGTTTTCTGAATGCCGAGGGAGAAGGTTACGTCAACGTAGGGCTTTTTGGCACCGTCGTTGTTGTGGATATAGATGGCGTAGTACTGGTCGTTCATACGATAGTTCCATTCGCCGCCATCAATACCTTTTTCCAGCGATTTCTCGGCCATAGCCTCTTTGTTGGATTTCACGTAGGCGGGACCTTCTACGTTTTTGCCGTCCTGCGACATTTTCTTGGTGATTTCGTAGATTTTTCCTGCCCAAGCCTTGAATTCATCGGCGGTTATTGCTGTGCCGTCCTTTTTCTGGTACACGGCCACGGCGCGCGAGCCTTGGTCGCCGTCGAATTTGTCAAAACCTTCGGTCTGTTCGGTGAACTCGAAATCGGGCTGGATGTCGGCCAGAGTGAGGTTATAGACACGTTGCAGAGCGTCGGCACATTTCTCGATGCCGGTCATCTGGTCGAAAGACTTGGCACCCTGTTCGGTGGCGGCAGCCTCGTCGGTGTTTTCGTCGGTTTTGTTGGCGTTTCCGCCGCAAGCGGCTATCAGAGCCATGCTTGCTGTGCACATCAGTGCAAGAAATACTTTTTTCATGATAAATAATGTTATTTGTTATTAATTATTTGATTTTGTTTAAATTGTATATTCCAAAGTATATGTCTTACCCTTGAAGTTGAGTGTCATGGTGTTTCCGGAAATCGAGAAAGTGGCGTTGCCTTCGGCCTCACCGGTGGCGAGGTTTGTCATCGGCAGGGTGCCTTGTCCGCTCTGACGGGTGCCGGTATAGGTGTAAACACCCACATACTGGTCAATGAAAGGCTCGCCGTCGTTGTCGTAATAGTTGTGTATCAGACGGGCTTCCCTTTCGTGGACGGTTCCGTTGTAGAAAGCACCTCCAAGCTCCACTCCCACATAAACATAGTAACGTTCGCGTTCTATCGTTAGTGGCTCACTCTCGTAATGCCACGTGGTGTATTTCACCGCAGCCCAGTCGTCGTCGGCAGCACCGCCACCGCCGTTTCCATTTCCTCCGCCGTTGTCGTCGCCATTACCGTTACCACCACCGTTTTCGGCACTTCCATTACCGCTTCCAGCAGCACCAGTGGGGTATTTGTCGTCGCAGGATGTCGTCATCGCAAAAGCGAACATCGCCGCCAGCATTATTGCAAATACTTTTTTCATGATAAAAATGTTTAATTTGTCGTTTTCGAAATGTTTTGCAAAATTACGAATATTTTTTGATTTATTTGCAAACAGTCGTCATTTTTTTCAACACTATTGCGGACAGCCGCTGTTTAGGGGCAAAAAGAAAGAGACAATGCATGCATCGTCTCTACATTACCAATTTATCGTGCATAAATACGTAATCATGGTTGTTTAGCAAGATGATATGTCGCGTCAAACAACCGCAGCGTCATCGTATATCCCGAAATCAAGAATGTTGCTGTGCCCACCGTGACTTCGGTCTCAACGTTGGTAAGTGTGATGGTGCCGGCACCATTTGCCGCGTTGTATGTGAAACCGCCGTTGTATGACTCCGTCTCGGGCTCTTCGTCAACATATACGGTCTTAAACACCATGGCGTTGACGGTGCCAAAACGCACGATCACCGACAGGAAAGTGCTGTCCCCCGCAGTGCCGGTCTCGTATTTCCAATTGGTGTTCTGTATCGCCGAGGGGTCGTTGGGGTCGTCGGAGGGCGGGTTGCCCGGGTCCTCGAACATCGACTTGGTGTGTTCTATCTCCTCACCACCGAAAGAGATGATGAGCTTGTTGCCCTCCACTTTGAAGGTGAAATATTCCGGCTCGCCGTAGCAGCTGAGCGAGGCCTGACCGTCGCTTCCGTTGTATTTGTAGGTACCCCAGAAGTTCCATGCGGAGCCGTCGTCGAAATAACGCTCGTGGTGGAAAATGGTTTTGGAATCCTTGAAAGTAACTGTGCTCTCGAAAAGCTCGTCGGTGTGTTTCCACGTAGTGCGGGACAATGAGCTGTTGCCCCAGCCGTCGTTGTCGCCGTCATCCTTGGGGTCGCAGGAAACGAAAGGCAGTGTGAACATCGCAGCTACAAGAATCAAAAGTATTTTTTTCATATCGAAATGCTATTAATAATGTCTGTTTGTGTTTGCAAAATTACGTTTTTTTTCACAAACTTCACAGCCAAACATCACAAACAACAACGCTTAACAACCACAACGATTTAATTTTCAATTAAATATATTTTTAAAAAAAATATATCATAAAAAAAATGTATCTTTGCAAATTGCGAAAACAAAATCGCAACGTCATTTTACAAACAATTGAAAACTAATTAACACCCATAAGAAAATGAAAAAAGTAATAATCGCCACAATGGCCTGTATTGCTTTGGCAATAAGCGTTTCGGCACAAAACAGCCCTATTTTGTTCGGTTCCACCTACATACCGCAGAAAAACAACATAAACCCTGCGTTCTATCCGAGCGACAACACTTTCTACATCTCGCTTATTGGCTTCAATCCGGAACTGCACATGCCTCTTTCGAACAACGACATTTTCTACGAGGACAAGACCAACAACACCCACTATATGAACCTTTGGGACATGGGCGAAAAACTGAAAAAGGACAACAACCTGTTTTTCAACACCGACATACACCTGATAGGTTTCGGCATAAGGCTTCACAACCTTTTCGTGTCGTTCTCGGCAACCACCAACATCGACTTTCATTTCGGAGCTCCTACAGGACTTGTCTCGCTGCTTGCCAACAAGTTCGAAGGGATGGCCGGCAAGGAATACTCGGTTGTTGAGTCAAACATCGTACAAGCCACGGCCTACAACACCTTCGCTTTCGGCGGCGGCTACACCCTCGGCGACCTCACACTCGGCGCCCGTCTGAAACTGCACAACGGCATCTGCGACTTCCATTCCGACGACACCCGTTTCGACCTCTCTTTCGATGAAGACGGCAAACTCACCACCGCCATCATAGCCTACGATTTCACCGCCACCGGCTCACAGCTTTTCCACCAAAATACCTACGGCGACGTTATCAAGGCTTTCTTCTCCGGCAAAAACTGGGGCTACTCCTTCGACATAGGTGCAAAATACAAATGGAACATGTTCGAATTCTCGGCATCCATACTCGACCTCGGAAAAGGCATTCACTGGAAAAACGACATCATACGCCTCACTCCGCACGACAGAACCTATGTCACTTTTGAAGAAACCGACTTCGGACACGTGGTTGTGGACAACTGGGACTCCATAGGCAAGTCCATCGACGCCATCCTCGACACTCTCCAGACCAGCGACTCCACTGCCGGACAGCCCTACTGGACATCCATCCCCACCAAGCTCAACTTCGGCGTTATGGCCAATATTGGAAGTATTTTCCGCGCCGGCGTACTCTTCCACGGCGAGTTCGACAAAAACATCAGTTGTTTCGACAAATCGGGCAACCCCGTGGAGAAGACGCTGTTCCGCAACTCCACCTCTCTGGTGTTTGCCGCCAACCTCTACAACTGGCTTGAGGTGATGGCCACCTTCGCCGTGGTGAAGGACGGCAACAGAACCGACTGGTTCAACCCCGGCTTGGGTATCAATATCTCGTTGGCGAAACGGCTCCAAATCTACGCCCTGGCCAACTACGTATCAAGCCTACGACGCTCCGACATCAAGAGCACCAACTTCCAAGTGGGCCTCAACCTGATGTTCGGCAGCGGTCTGGCAAAGGTCATCAACAATGACTAACAGACGGTTAACCTCCATACTCTTCGTCTTGATGATGTGGCTTGGCGCCAACGCCCAGACCACACAGATAGCCCTGCTTAAATACGGCGGAGGAGGCGACTGGTACGCCAACCCCACCTCGCTAACCAACCTTATCAAATTCTGCAACACAGAACTCGGCACCAACCTCAACCCGCAGTACGCCACCGTCGACGTGGGCAGCGCCGATATCTTCAACTACCCGTTCCTGCACCTCACCGGACACGGCAACATAGTTTTCTCGCCCGCCGAGACACAAAACCTGCGTAACTACCTCATTGCCGGCGGTTTCCTGCATATCGACGACAACTACGGACTCAAGCCCTTCGCCGTGGCTCAGATGAAAAAGGTGTTCCCCGAGCTGGAATTTGTGGAGCTGCCTTTCTCCCACCCTATCTACCACCAGAAATACAACTTCCCCAACGGTCTGCCCAAAATCCACGAACACGACAATCTGCCGCCCAAAGGCTACGGACTTATCTACAACGGCCGGCTGGTCTGTTTCTTCACCTACGAGTGCGACCTCGGCGACGGCTGGGAGGATCAGGACGTGCACGGCGACAGCCAAGCCACCCGCACCAAAGCCCTGCAGATGGGAGCCAACATAATAAGCTACGTCTTTGGGAATTGAAAATTGAGAGTTGAATGTTGAAAATTAAAGTAATCAAGGGGCAGTTATCAGAATTCAGTTTTGAATGGGCGACAGAAAAAAGTAGTCCTGCAAACATAAATCAATAAATATAGTATTTCATACTTTCCCACAATAAAAACACCATATTTCAGTTATTACTCCCGTAAAAACACAACACAATGACAAAAAGACTTCTCCCTATCGCAATTGCGGCGACACTGTTTTTCGCCTGTGGCGGCAACAACAACCAGCCTTCGGGCGAGACAACGGAAAAAGACTACACTTCCGTAAAAACTCCCGATTTCAACGCCGACAGCGCTTTTTCATACGTAGAACAGCAACTTGCCTTCGGTCCGCGCATTCCCAACTCGCAGGCCCACGAAAAATGTGCCGAATACCTCGCCAACGCAATGAGGCAATGGACTGACACTGTGATAGTTCAGGACTTCAAGTCCACCCTTTGGGACAACACCTCGGCCAAAGGCAAAAACATCATTGCCTCCGTCAACCCCAAGGCCGACAACCGCATACTCCTCGCCGCCCACTGGGATTCGCGTGCCTACGCCGACCACGACCCCGACTCCACCAAATACCACCAGCCCATACTCGGTGCCAACGACGGTGCCAGCGGCGTGGCGGTGCTTATGGAGATGGCACGCATCTTCCGCCAGAACGACATAAACATCGGAATCGACTATATCTTCTTCGACCTAGAGGACCAGGGCTCACCCACCTTCGCCGACTCTTACCAGAACGACTCGTGGTGTCTCGGAGCACAATATTGGGCCACACACCCGCACATTCCTTTCTATAACGCACAATACGGCATCCTACTCGATATGGTGGGCGGTTTCAACCCGCGTTTCACCAAAGAGGAGGTGTCGAGAAACTTCGCCCCCGGCATCACCAACAAACTGTGGACAGTGGCGCAACAGCTGGGCTACGGCAAAATCTTCGAAAACTCGGAGTCAGAAGCCATCCTCGACGACCACCTCTACATCAACCAAAACACCAACATCCCGATGGTGGACATCGTCTGCAACCAGTCCGACAAAAACTTCTTCGAGCATTGGCACACCCAAGGCGACAACCTCGACGCCATCGACCGCAACACCCTCGCGCTTGTGGCGAAAGTCATAATGACAATGATAATCGGTGACAACCAATAACTTATGAAAAAAACGTTTGCCATATTACTGCTTGCCTGTCTCGCCCTCTGCTCGTGCAAGAAGGACGAGGAAGCGCCGCTGGCCTACGTCAATTTCAGCATCAATCCCGACAGTCCGGCCTACAGCGGTCTTAACACCGTGGGCGGTTACGAGTACCTCACGGGCGGCTACTGCGGTGTGGTGGTGTTCCGCATCTCGTGGACCGATTTCGTAGCCTACGAACGAGGATGCCCCATCCACAACAGCACCGGCGTGGAGGTGGACCCCGACAACTCGGTGATTATGGAATGCCCCGAATGCCACTCGCAGTTCATCTACACCGACGGCACGCCGATACAAGGTCCGGCACGCAGTCCCCTGCGTCAGTACAACGCCGTCTATAGCGGCGGAATGCTCCACGTATATAACTAATTTTCAGTTATATACCGCCAACAAGCACCTATTTTGCCAAATAATAAAGCTTTGTAACACTTTTTTTTGTATATTTGTGATTCCACTCGACGTGGAATAAATACATTATTATCCTAATAACCAAAGAGTTACAAAACAACGGACAAAAAATGAACGCTGCCAATATCCGCAAAAAGATGCACATCTGGCGTCTGAGACACATCTCGGAACGTTATTTCGTTCTGATACTCAGCGTCTTGGTCGGTGCTGGTGCAGGTTTGGCCGCAGTGATACTGAAAACCCTTGTCCGCAAGACTTACGTGCTGCTTATGCACATCCGTGTTGATGTGTTCGGAGGGGCTAACATCCTTCTGCTTATTTTTCCCGCCATCGGCATAATACTTACCGTTCTGTTTCTCAAATACATAGTCCGCAACAAGATTGGCCACGGCATTCCTAACGTACTCTACGCCATCTCGCGCGGAGGCGGAAAAATGCCGCGGCACAACATGTACAGCTCCATCATTGCTTCCACCATCACCGTGGCGTTCGGCGGCTCCGTAGGACTTGAGGCTCCTATCGCCACCACGGGCAGCGCCATAGGCTCCAACATAGGACAGTGGTTCCACCTGAAACACAAAAACATCATACTCCTGCTCGGATGCGGTGCGGCAGGCGCAATAGCAGGCATCTTCAAAGCCCCGATAGCGGGAATACTGTTTGTGCTGGAGATACTGATGTTCGACATCTCGATGACCGCCGCCATCCCGCTCCTAATCTCGTCCATCACCGCCTCCACCCTCGCCTATTTCCTTATGGGAACCGACGTGCAGTTCGCCTTCCAGATTCAGGATGCGTTCCAAATAACGCAGATTCCCTTCTTTATGGTGCTCGGACTCTTCTGCGCCCTTGTTTCAGTGTATTTCCTACGTGTAAACCTCAATATCGAAGGGTTGTTTGCCAAAATCGAAAAACCGTGGGTGAAGATACTCATCGGCGGCACCCTGCTGGGCATACTCATTTTCTTGTGTCCTCCCCTTTTCGGTGAAGGTTACTCACAGCTCAACGACCTACTCCACGGCGACCCCAACTCGTTCATAACCAACAGTTTCTTCATCTCGCCCAATGCAGCCCCGTGGATTATGCTGCTCGGGTTGTTCGGCATCATAGCGCTGAAAGCCGTGGCTACCTCGGTAACCATCGGCAGCGGCGGCGTGGGCGGCACCTTCGGTCCTTCGTTAGTGATTGGCGGACTCAGCGGCTTTTTCGTCGCGGCACTGCTCAACCAGATGGGACTAGAACTGCCGTTGGCCAACTTCGCCCTTGTGGGAATGGCCGGCGTGATGGCCGGTGTGATGCACGCCCCTCTGATGGCCACCTTCCTTATTGCCGAGATAACCGGCGGCTACGGACTTTTCGCACCGCTGTTGGTAACAACCACAATAACTTACATCTGCGTACGTCCGTTCGAGCGGCACTCCATCTACACACGCAAGCTGGCAAAGCACGGCGACCTGCTCACCCACAACAAGGACAAGTCCGCTTGGCAGCTGATGGACATGCAGAAACTTATCGAAACGAATTTTGTGATAGTGCGTAGCGGCGACAAGCTACGCGACCTCATCACCGCCATAGAGTCGTCGAAACGCAACATTTTCCCCGTGCTCGACGAAAACGACAAATTCCTTGGCGTGATAGTCCTCGACGACGTGCGTAAGATAATCTTCAAACCCGAACTTTACGACAAATATTCCGTCGACGAGCTTATGTACCCACTCTCCGAAGGCGACTGCGTACGCATCACCGACTCCATGTCCGACGTGGTGAACAAATTCAAGGTGGGACAGCGCTACAACCTTGTGGTTATCGACAACGACAACAACTACATCGGTTTCCTGTCGCGCGCCAACACCTTCTCCGCCTACCGGCAGTTTGTGTCGGAATTCTCGGATGAATAGTTTTTATTTCGGAACCTTTAGCTCGGCGCAGCCAATTCGGATTTAGGATTTCGGAATTGGGCGGTTGCCGGTAGTATTTATTTCGGATTTCGGAATTATCTTTTAAGTGAAAATGTGAAGGTGTTCTTCCTCCAACCAATTACTAATTACTAATTACCAATTACTAATTAATCAAAATCTTATCTGCACTGTCAATCCTGTAGAAGGACTTGAAAATCCGTTGCCGAAATCAAACATATCCACATTGGGACGCAGATGGAGACTGATGTCTTCGTTTATCTCGAAATCGAACAGATGGCCATAGACGTAGGCGTCGATGATATTGAGCGCATAGAACAAGCCACCAATTATGATAGAGAGCTGGAAATTGCGGTTGTACGACTGGTATATGCTGTAGATATTGGCGTCGGGATAGTTGGCGTACCGTTCCATCAGGGCGTCGGTGTTGCCGTTTTGACGGTTTATCAGCTCGTTCTTAAACTTCTCCCTGCTTTGGTAATTAGTTATGGCAAAATATGTTACGCCAGCCGCTCCAGCATAGATTATCGGTATTTTCCACGCCTGTTTGTTGTACACCTGTCCCAATCCCGGCAAAGCCACGGACATCCACATCGCTTTTGTAGGAGAGTGTACGGGCATCGAATCCACAACCACAGTGTCGGCAGTTACCTGTAAACCGTTCACATCGGTAACCGGTGTTACCGACACAGCCTTGTCAGATGGTTCGATCCGGTGCAACCTCTTGTAAGCCGACGACTTGCGAACAGATGTCTTCGTGGTGTCTTTGGCATAAACTGTTAATTCCTTCGCCCTGACAGTATCCTGAGCCACAGCGTTTTGCAAGAACAACAATACGACACAGAGAGTAACAGCCAAAGCCCTTACCCTCTGCAAAATGTCTTTTATATTCCTGCAAGGAATCATTTATTCTGGATAATCTTTACAATGCGTTGAAAATCAGAGTCGTTGTTAAAATAGATTGTAAGACTGCCCTTACCCTTGCGTGAGCGTTTTATCTCCACCTCGGACTGAATATATTTTTTCAGTTCCTGTTTAGTGTTTTCGTGCAGTTCGGGCAACGGCTGCTTGACAGATTTCTTTGCCGCGGGCTTGCTGTTTGCGGCAATCAGGCTTTTAGCCAGACTCTCTGTCTGACGCACCGAAAGGTCGTTGTCGGTTATCTCTTTCAGAAGTCGCAGTTGTATGTCGGCATCTTCCAAGGTAATCATAGCACGGGCGTGTGCCATGCTTATAGTATTGTCTTTCAGCGCAATCTGCACCTCGGCGGGAAGTTTCAGCAGTCGCAGGTAGTTGGTGATGGTGGAGCGGTTTTTGCCCACTTTCTCGCTCAGCTGTTCCTGTGTCAAACCGCATTCCTCGATAAGGGTGGAATACGAAAGGGCGATCTCCATCGCGTTGAGGTTTTCGCGCTGCACATTCTCCACAATGGCCATCTCCATCATCTGCTGGTCGGTGGCGGTGCGTATATATGCCGGTATTTCCGTCAGTTTTGCCATTTTGGCGGCACGCAGACGGCGCTCGCCGGCGATAAGCTGGTATTTGCCTGTCTCGAGACGACGCACGGTGATAGGTGTTATCACGCCCTGCTGACGTATGGAGTCGGCGAGTTCGGCGAGGCTCTCCTCGTCAAAATCCTTGCGCGGCTGATACGGGTTTGTCTCGATGTCCTTTATCTTGAGTTTGCCTATTTCGGTGGCCACTTTTACCACTTCGGTTGTTGCACCGAGCAGTGAGCCCAAGCCACGTCCAAGAGCCTCTTTCTTAGCTTTTGCCATAACAATGATTATTGTTTGTTTCTGGTGATGATTTCGCGGGCTAGGTTGAGGTAATTAACGGAGCCCGTGCAACTTGCATCGTACATTATGATAGTTTCGCCGTGACTGGGCGCTTCGCTCAGCTTAGTGTTGCGGTAGATAAGGGTGTCGAACACCATTCCTTGGAAATGGGTGCGCACATCCTCCACCACCTGACGGGCCAAGCGCAGACGCGAGTCGAACATCGTTATCACAATGCCCTCTATCGAAAGGCCTGTGTTGAGGTGTGTCTGCACTATCTTGATGGTATTCAGCAGCTTGCCCAAGCCTTCGAGGGCGAAATATTCGCTCTGCACCGGGATGATCACCGAGTCGGAGGCGGTGAGTGCGTTCACCGTTATCATACCCAGCGACGGCGAGCAGTCGATGATGATATAATCGTATGCGTCGCGGACTTCGGCGAGAGCCTCTTTCATGTAGAACTCGCGGCGGGGCTGTTCCACCAGCTCCACTTCGGCGCCCACAAGGTCGATGCAAGTAGGCAGCACGCTGAGGTTAGGTGTGTTCGTCTCCACAATGCAGTCTTTGGCTTTCACCTCGCCCATTATGCATTTGTAAGTGCCGTAGGTCGTGGCCGAGTCGGGGTCCACACCCACGCCGGAAGTGGCGTTGGCCTGCGGGTCGGCGTCGACAAGCAGCACTTTGTTTTCGAGAACGGCGAGAGCCGCGCCCAAATTGATAGCCGTGGTCGTTTTCCCAACTCCACCTTTCTGATTTGCTATTGCTATTATTTTTCCCATTGGACTATCGTTTAAAGGGTTGCGTAATTAAAAGTTCACGTCAATCGACGAGATGTCGTCAAGTATTTTCTCGTCGTCGCTCTTCGGCGATTCTGTCATCCTCGGTTCCTCTTCGGGTTCTTCGGGCACTTCGCCGGTTTCGACGAATTTCAAAGCCACGTTGAGGCCGTTGGCGAATTTCTCGAAGTCCTCGGGATAGAGGAACATCTTGCTTTTTTCGTAATAAAAACGTCCTGTTTGATCATCGAAATTCTTGCGGCTTTCGGTGATAGTGATGAATTTGTCGCCCGCACGTGTCTCTTTCACATCAAAAAAATAAGTGCGTTTGCCTGCTTTTACCACTTTCGAAAACAGTTCTTCTCTTTCTCTGTTGTTGTGTGATTCCATCTCTTTGTGTTTTAGTATTTTATGGTAAAGTTTTATTTAAAATTTCGTTTTCTCGTTTTCAAGCCATTGCTCACGGCATTCACTCTGCCGAACCGGAATGTTTTTTGTTTGTCATAATCTCCAAAATCATGTCGTCAGTTTCGTTCATGCCCTCCTTGCCTATCTTGCACACGTTCTGTATCGAGCGGTCGGTGTCGGCTTCGGAAAGTCCGTCGGTCTCGTCAACCACTTTGGTGTGCAGGGCGAGTTCGGCGGTAACGAAAGCGGAGTAGATTCCCGTGGCCACTTTCAGTGCGCAACTGGGCTTGGCGCCGTCGCAGAGCATTCCCGTAAGGGTGTTTATCATATTCTTGATGGCAAAGGTAATCTGCTTATAATCACCGCCTTGCATATACGTCAGTGCCGAGGTCACGCCGATGGAGGCGTTCACCACACCGCACAGTGCCGACAGGCGTCCGATGCCGTGTTTCACGTAAATCGACATCAGGTGACTCATTATCAGCCCGCGGGTGATTGTCTCGTCGGAACAGTTTTTCAGTTTGCCGTATTCGTAGACGGGGATGGTGCAGGTGATGCCTTGGTTGCCGCTACCTGAGTTGCTGTACACGGGCACCGTGCATCCGTCCATACGTGCGTCGGAGGCCGCCACGGTCTTGGCCACGGTGGTATGCACCACGTCGCCGTGTGCCATGTCCATCAGCAGCTTGCCTGTGGTGAGGCCGTAGTCGCCGGCCAGACCGCGGTCGGAGGCCGCGATGTTGTATTTCACCGTGTCGTTGATAAACTCTATCTCCTCCAGAGGCGCGGTGGTGGCGAAGTCGTACACCTTGCGTGCGCTAAGGCTCACATCGCAGTCGTCGTCGCTATCGGAGCAAGCCGCCGCTTTGTGTTCGTACAGTACTTTGCCGTTTTTCGACACATGCACAAAGCAGGTATGCTGTCCGGCGATGATGGCGGTGGCCGTTTCGTCGCCTTTGGTGCACACGCACTCTATGTAGAGCTTGTCCACGTTGTCCTTAACGGTAATGTGGATGTCGTCCTTGTGCTGTTCGAGCCATTGTTTCGACACGGCGATATCGTCTTTGCCCATGTCGAGGACCTCGAGCAGTCGCGAGGCGTCGCCTTTCACAACACCCATTGCCACTGCCACGGGCAGACCAATCATCCCAGTACCGGGGATGCCCACGCCCATGGCATTTTTGAATATGTTTTTGCTAAGATACAGCTCCACCTTGTCGGGGACGATGCCGAGGGTTTCGCGCGCCTTTGCGGCGGCAAGAGCCACGGCAACGGGTTCGGTGCAGCCTGTGGCAAGCACCACCTCGCGGTGTATCAGGGCTATTATTTTCTGCCTTTCTGCTGTATCCATCGGGAAAATGCGGTATTTACAACGGTTTATTTGTTGTATATTTTCTGCCAGTTCTTGTATTCGCGGTTTTTCCAATCGCCGTTGTGGTAAACGTAGGAGGCTATCAGCGGTATCACTGTGGTGCCTTCGGCGTAAACCATCTGCTGCAGCTTTTCGCTGACTTTGCCCCACGATCCGGCCTCAAGCAGTGTCGAAGAGGAGCAGGCGCCGTCGCGCACGTCGGCAACGGTTATCTGGATTGCGTATTTGTGCATGGGCACGTCGTAGCCGAGGATTTCTGCGCAAACAACGGTGTCCTGTGCGAAGTTCTTGGGAGTGCCGCCGCCAACCATGAACAGTCCTGTTTCTGGGGCTGCCATCTTGATTTCGGTGAGTTCCACAAAGTCGCGCACGGAGTCGATGGAGACGTATTTCTCGCCCTTGTGTGTGCGTTCCCACTGGTGTTTGCCAATGCCGAAACCGGCGGAGGAGTCGCTGAAAGCGGGGCAGAAAATAGGCACGCCGCATTCGTAGCAGGTCTGGATGAGGCTGTCCTTCTTCACGGCACGACCTTCGTGCAGCCATTTGCCGAGCTCGTGGATGAACTCACGCGAGGAGTAAGGACGGGGGTCCAGCATATTGGAGAGCTCGTAGGTGGCGTTGTCGCAAGCCTGCAGCTCTTCCTCGTCGATATATGTGTCGTAAATGCGGTCGATGTAAAGTTCACGGAGAGTGGTGTCGGGAATGACGTTCTCTTTCTCGCCGATATAGTGTTTGAAACCGAGGGCTTCGAAAAGGTCCATATCGATGATGGAGGCGCCGGTGGATACCACCACGTCGACCATTTTGTTGCGTACCATGTCCACATACACCTGCATACATCCTGCGGCGGAGGTGGAGCCTGCAATGGTAAGGATGTTGGTGCAGTCCTTCTCGGCTATCATCTGCATGAATATGTCGGCGGCGCGGGCTGTGTCGCGCGAAGTGAACGACATATTGCGCATTGCGTCTATCAATTGTGTAGAATCGTAGCTTTTAATGTCGATATGTTTCACGACATCTTTCAATAAATCTCTCTTTTCCATTTATTTACGTGTTTTTTATTGATATCTGTGTTTGCACAAATATACGTATTTTTTTTGACATAATGAAAGCAAAAAATAAAGCCTGTCCCAAAATAATTGGTACAGGCTTGTAACTCTTACTTTTATAGCTGATTATTATCTTTGTCAGCCGATTTATCTAATTATCGTGATGCTTCCTTTCAGCACTTCTTTCTGTCCTGCGGCTGTGGTGTAGAGAAGCACGTAGGCATAGGCACCCATGTTCTGCACACGACCTTTGTATTTGCCGTCCCAGCGTTCGTTGATGTCCTTGGTGTGGAATACCATCAGACCGTTGCGGGTGAAGATGCTGAGCTCGAAACTCTTAACCAGATCGGGATGGTTACAGGTTACGTAGAATTGGTTGTTTTCCGATTTGTCGGGAGTGAAGGCTGTCGGCACAATAATTTTGACCTGCTCGTCGGTAACGGTGCTTGTTGTGTCGGGATTGGTGCCGGAACGCATCTTGTTGGTTACGACAGTTTTTGTGGGTTGCGAAGTTTCGGCAACGGTGTTGTTTGTGGTTGTTGCTGTTGCAGCCACATTTGTGTTGGTGCGAGCGGGTTCGGCTTTTGTCGTCTGTTCGGCAACTGTTACGTTCTGTCTCTCGGGAGTTGCAACAACAGTTTTTTCTGCTGTGGCAGCGGAAACGGTGTTCTCTGCATCAGCCTTGGCCACCTGTGTTTGGGCGGCTGCGGCGTTTTTGGCAACGGGGGCAACGGTTTTGCTTTCCTGCTGTGCCTGTGCTGCGGGTTGCAGAGATTCGTTTTCTGTCACAACAGATTCCGGAACTTGGGTGGCGACAGTTTCCACGGCCTTGTCCTGTGCAATTATGGTTTCGGCATCGGTGTTTGCGCTGTTGTTGATAAGCAGCAAAGCAGCCACACCACCGGCCACCACCAACGAAGCAACACCTGCTATCTTTCTTGTCCTAACCACCTTGTTGTGGTGTTTCACGTCGGACATCACCTTTTCCCACATTTCGGGAGCAGGCTGCTCTTCGTAGTTTTCGAATAGGTTTTTAAAAAAGTCACTCATATCTTTTTTATTTGTAATTGTCGTTTTTCAAAATTATTTATAAACCATTAAAAACAAGACTGTTGCATCGGCATCCAAGAGCAAATGCGCCAATCCCTTTCTATGGTCTGACTCATTTTAGACACTCTTGCAAGCTTTTTGCTACAATTTTTCATATTTTTTTGTTTATTTTTTTTACATAAGTCCAAATTAATATTCAAAATGGCCTTCAATTTTTTTTCTCAACATGTTTTTTGCACGGGCCAAACACACTCTTGCGTAGCTTTCGGTCATATTCATCGAGTCGGCTATTTCGCAGTACTCGTAGCCTTCCACTTCGCGCATGTTGAAAATGGTGCGGTAGAGGTCGGGCAGCGATTCTATGGCTTTGAGCAGTTCTTTGGCAGTGAATCCTGAGAATATATCCTCATCGGTCTGAGTTTCGTTGAGTATCTCCATATTGTCCTCGGAGCTTTTCTTGCTCACCACGCTGGCGCGCAATGCGTTGAGGGCTGTGTGGACCATTATGGTACGCATCCAAGTGAATATGGAGCTATTGCCTTTAAAAGAGTCAATCTTTGTAAGCACTTTCACGAAGCCATCGTGAAACACATCTTCAGCAGCCTCTTCGGAACCCATATAACGGCGGCATATTGCAAGCATCTTGGGTGCATACATCTCGTAAAGGTGTTTTTGCGCCACGGGATCTTGCTTTTTGCAGGCTTCGATGAGTTTAATTTCTTCGGCGTTCATCAGTGCTATTACAATAATAAGATAGACACTCGTTTATACTATATTGATACAGTAGTGGTAATTATTTCGTAACTATTATTTTTTCTGTTGTCCTGAAATTTTCGCCCACCACCTTGATGTAATACACTCCGTTTGAGAGATGAGACAAATCCAAGCGTGCCGGAGCGTCTGCCGTGATGATGCCTTTAGCTATCTCGCGTCCTGCCATATCGTAGAGCGAGTACTCTGACTGCGCGGCGTTGGCCAAAGCTATGGTTACATTATCCGAAGCGGGATTGGGATACACTTTCAGACAGGGTTCGTCGGCCGACTCTAAAGCCAAGCGTTCTTTGAAAGTGACATACAACACATGAGGTGCCGTTACATTATTGATTATGAACAGGTTTGTTCTATGCTGTAGCTGATAATCGACGTATATCTCGTCAATCTGATACCCGTTGTCGGGATTTATGTCGAAAGTGATGCTTTCACCATCGGGCACAGCCACGCTGTTGGAAGCGTCACCGCCCGGCGACACTGTGCCGTGGCCGTCGGTAGTGACGGATATGAGATGCACCGTTGTTACTTTCACATTATCCACCGACAATGTCTGACCGCCGAAATGACCGTCGAGGGCTATGAGATAATCGCTTGTAGTTGCCGGCAGCGGTATGGAAAAATGTTGCCATGCTGGTATGTTGTTGCAGAACATACGTAACGTTTGCCACTCATACATAGATTCGTTACGATATTTTATCAGCAGAGTGTCGATACGAGGAAGCATTGTGGAGTCGTCGATGGTGTCGTAGCGAAGTATATTTCGCACATCGAGCAACAAAACCAAATTGCTGTTGCCTTCCAAATTGAGCGGTGAGATACGAATTTGCGACGAGCCATGGGTCACTGTCGCTCCGCTGTCGGCCTTTAGTGAAAGGTACATATTGTATCCATCCTGTTCTTTTACCCACGACACTGCGCCATTGTTTTCGATGTTCCAACAATCGGTTGTACCGGTAACGAACTGGAATGTCTCGTTATATGGGTATGCGACATTTGCACAAAGAGTAGTGGCACTGCAAGCAAGTCCCGAAGTATAAGTGGAATCATCCAACATAGTGTATAAGCGGAAATAATAGGTTGTGAGCGGATGCAAATTGGAGCAAAGGGTGTGAATGTCGAACAGGTTGTATGCTATCACCTTTTCGCCTGTGGCTAGCGTGTCGTCGATGTTGTAAATTTTATTTTGCGGAGTTGAGAAATTGTTTGTGTCGTTCACCACAATCATCACCTTTTGTCCACCGAATGGAGTCCACGAGAGCTGAATTTTGGTTCCGCTTATGCCTTCGCCACTGAAATCCGAAGCTTCGGGAGTGCAGCCACCGTTGTAAACAAACGAAACGGTATTAGCGTGAGTGTTTTCGCCTATATATGTAAGTTTGTGTCCCGAATTGGCGCCTGCCCACGATATTAGAGCGGGTGCAGTGGTGTCGTTGAGGATGTGAGACATTGTGGACCCCGGGAAGGGTGTTGTTTGGGCATCCACTCCCGTATAAGAAGAGACCGGTCCTGTCGGTATTCTGTTCAAAGAAGCTGCCGATACCACATAAAACTTTTGAGGATGAGTGGTGTTCACTCCACCGCCCCTCATCAGGTCGGCGTGGGCGTGGTAGAGTATCATACCGTGTCCGGGGAGTCCCTGGTCGAAACCTATATGCTGGCGATTTTCAACGATATAGTACTCTCCCTGTGTGGTGGTATTGAGTCTATAGAACGACGAGGAGTCGACGCTTGCCGGTTGGAGAGTAAGACAAGTCGGGGACGATAGTGTCTTAAGAGTTGCCCATTTGTATATTTGGCTTTTCGTATAGGGGTTATGGTGCGCCGGTGATGCTCCGCCCATATTCCAGCTGCCGCTGGCCATCAAATCCCATTTCCCTGTGCCGGGGAATTGTCCGTTGGAGCCTTCGTAGTCGGTGTCGTAGAAATCGGGGGCACCGAACACGTGTCCTATCTCGTGGCATATCACACCTATTTTTGTGAGCGAAGTACCATAGTTGCCACCAAACTCGGGAGAACAGGAATAAGTGTTTATTGTTGTATTGTTACGAGTGATGGGTTGGAACAGATTCCATTTGTGCGACCAGATGCAGTCGGCTCCACCGCCAGCCTCTTCTCCGTAGCCGGCAAAAAGTATGTGTACGCAATCCACTATGCCATCGCCATCGTTGTCGTAGTCGGAAAAATCCACATGAGGTGCGGCGGCCATTATGGCCTCGGTGGCAAATGCCTGGTAACCCACGCTCTGGTTGTCGTTGCGTCCGTAGTATGCGGCATTGCTGTCGCACATATATGGTCCCATCACATCGGCTGTGAGGTTGAGCTGACCATAGGAGTTCTCGTAATAAAAATCGTGGACACTGCCATAAACACCGGTAGTGGTGTAGTTGACTTCATTAAAAATAGCCCTTACCATAGCACGGAGCATGGTGAAGCGTTTGTCCTGAAACCCCATAAGTATCACAAGTATCTTGCGGTTTCCGGTGATGCCCTGAGATTTGCTTGATTTTGCAGACAAGTTGTCCTTTATTTCCCACAACGAGAGCAATGAGTTAATCTGCATAGAACTATAGCGCAAGTGTTTGGGGATATTCTCGAGAAAACGTACCACATGGCCGGGACGGTTTTCCACATCGGTGGCTATAAAGTCGGATGGCACCATATTGCCCAGTTCGTCTTTTACAGCGTACACAAAATAACCTTCGTTATTGGTAACGAGGGAGTAACCGTCCACTGTCTCAGCCCAGTGCACACGCTCGTCGCCCTTGAGGTAGAGCATAACAGATGTGCGTTTGTCGGGTTGCATGAATTTTACGAGTTCGGGATATGCTGTAACAGCCATTGCCGATTGGCAAACGATATACAGCAGCAGAGCCAGTATAGCAGTTTTTTTCATCTTTTGACTTTTTGTCTTTAATAAAAAAAGGGAAGTGTGTATCAAATCACAGCTTCCCCTATTATAATTATCGTTTCAACTACTTTATTATCAGTGTTTCTGTCTTTTGGTAGCTCTCGTTCTGGAATCTCACGAAATACATTCCAGATTGGAGTTTCTCGGTAGAGATTGTCTTGGGTTCGGAACCCAGCATTGTGCCGCTTATCATAGCCTTACCCGAAAGGTTGAACACGGTATAATTCGTCTGATTTTCGTTGCCTTCGATGCTGAAAGTAACTGATGCGGTTGCAGGATTCGGGAAGATAGTTACGCGGGGATTGTTTTTAGTAGCGGGCTCTATTGCCACACTGCCACGACTTACTGTTACATCGTCTATGCAAACGCCTCTGCCCATATTAACGGTGGCTATAAAAGCTATCTGATAATAATCCGACAGGTTGGGGAGATTAAGTTGGACTTCGGTCCAAGTATTAACACTCTTGTTGAATGTAGCAATGGGAGTCCAGCTATCGCCATACGAAGAACGGTAGGCAACGGTAAGCACGTCCTGATAAGCAGTATATTTGTTGTTGTAGTATCTGAACTTAACATTTGCCTCGGTTGTGGAAGAGAGGTCGATAGGTTCGGATATCAGTGTGGCCTGATTTCCAACGAGGTTGCGGTCGCTGATATTGCAGTAAGCATTATATGGAGCCGAGTATGCCGACGATGGGTACGAAGAACCATTGCCAGCACCTATTTTCCAACTTACCGAGCTGTTGGTTGATTCTTTGCTCCAGCATGTCGGCAGAGTGGAGCTTGCAAACTGTTGGCTGTAGGTGATCTGAGCTGCAGTGCAGGTAGGAGTTGTTGCATTGCAGGTAACTCCCGACGACCAAGTAGGAGTGTTGCTGAGCTTTGTAAAGAGTTTGTAACGGTAAGTGTTTCCAGCTGTTAGACCTGTGTGGGAGAAGGTTGTGCCATTGCCCATATAGACAACTGTACCACCGCCGTTTACAGACTGTCCTACGGTATAGCTGCCCGAAGGTGTGCCGAAGGTGCCATTGGCGGAATATACCAACATCACTTCAGTTTCGCCGAAAGGACGCCATTCCACATTAACTTGTGTACAGTTGTGCGGACGGGCTACAACAGAAGCCGCCTCAACATTGGCACCGCTTACAGTAAAGCTGATAGTGTTGAGTGTGGTATTTTCTGTGATATTTGTGATTGGTTTGTTGGTGTTGGCACCCGACCATGCTTGTGCCGAAGGAGTGGTTGCATCGGTGAATGATGTTTTGCGCGATGCTCCGGGGAATGGGCAGGCATTGGTATTGATGTTACCATATGAGCTGGGGTCACTGTTAGGCCTTGCCGACGACACTCCTGCACATACAGGATAGAATTTCTGCGGGTGATTTACATTGTTGTTCTGACTAGTGGGCGAAAATGCCGAGTGTACATGGTAAATGATAAGGCCATGTCCCGGAAGAGATCCATCAAATCCCAGTTGTTGACGGTTTTCGAGCAGATAATATTCGTTGTTGGTAGTGGTGTTTATCTTGTATATCGAAGCCGAGTCGGAAGAAGCAGGATAAAGAACCACCGACTGTGCGCTGGTTAGAACTTTGGGGTTAGCCCATCCATAGGTGAAGCATTTGGAATATGGGTTGTGATGCGAGGGTTGATTGCCGCTAAGATTGTTAGCTGTTCCGTTCCACGAACCCGACGACATGATATCCCACTCTCCGTTGCCAGGATAACCGGCTGTACCCGATCCACCATGATTGTTGTCGACATCGTAGTAGTCGGGGGCGCCGAACACATGACCTAACTCGTGGCATATAACACCCACCGTGGAGAGGACTGTTCCTGTACCGCCGTGTAATTCGGGCGAGCAGGAATAAGTCTTGGCATATACGCCGTTTGCGTAAACGGGGTTGGTGAGGGTGCCTTTGTGCGACCAGATCTGATTGGCAACGCCGGAACTTTCCTCACCATAGCCGGCAAACATAATATGCACGCCATCCACGTTGTTGTCGCCGTCGAGGTCGTAATTAGAGAGGTCAACGCCATCGGCTACGGCAAGCTGTATGGCATCGCGGGCAAACTGCTGTGAGTTACCATTGGTGTTGTTGCCATAATATGCTATTGTTTGAGGCAAAGTGTATGGACCTGCCACTTCAAAAGTCAGGTTCATCTGGCCGTAAGAGTTTTCGTAATAGAAATCGTGCACACTGCCACGCATTGTGGCGTTGGAATAGTTCACCTGGTTGTACAATTTTTCGATATTTGCGGGTGATTTCATAAACCCTTTGTCCGAAAAGCTTACAAGGATAACAAGCAGGCGTGTGTTACCGTGAGTCACATCAAGCGCCTTCTCACCTCTTTTCAGTCCACACTGGATGTTCGGATTGTCGTTAATCATATTCCACATTGTACGCATAGCGTTGCATTGTTCCGTGCTGTAGCGAAGGTGTTTGGGGGTGCGTTCGAGGTAAGCAACAACCTCTGCAGGGCGGTCGGCTATCTCAGTGGCGCGGTACTGTGTGGGTTGCATATCGCCGTTCTCATCCTTGGTGGCATATACGAAATAGCCCTCATCGTCGTGCATAAGCGAATATCCGTCGAGTGTCTCGCCCCAATGGAAACGTTCATCACCGAAAAGGTAGATTTGAACGGTGGTTTTGTTGTCGGGTTGCGTAAAATTGATGATTCCCGGATAAGCGATAACGGCAAAGGCTCCGTTGAGCACTGCCAACGTTAATGCTGCAAGTAAGAATATTTTTTTCATATTAAATTATTGCTTTAAAATGATTTACAATTTAAATTCTTAATTTTTCAATGATTTTTAGAAGATGCAAAGATATGATTTTTTTTTGAAAAAACAATGTCGTCGTGCAAAGATTAACTTACTTTTAACCGTTGTATTTTTGGCAGTATGCTTGTTTTTAGGTAGTTGGGGCTAATCTTACAAAAACAATTTCGGCGGAGCCGTATGGCTCCGCCGAAATTTATCATTTAATATAGTTATAATTGCTAAAAGCTGTAATTACCACAGTTGAGCCTGTTTTTCGGGTGCAAGGTACATCTTGTCACCTTCCTTGATGTTGAAAGCTTTGATGAAGGCTGCGATGTGCGGCAGGGTGCCGTTCACGCGCCAGCGTCCGAGGGAGTGCACATCGCTGGTGGTGAGGTTGAGTATCTCTTCGTTGCGTATGTTGCTTGCCCAAACGGTGGCGTAGGCTATGAAGAAACGCTGTTCGGGAGTGAAGCCGTCCATCTTGTCGGCTTTCACCTGTCCAGCCTTGATGGCGTTCTGCATTGCCACGAAGGAGATTTGCAGACCTCCGTTGTCGGCGATGTTCTCGCCTAGAGTCAGTTTGCCGTTGGCATAGGTCTCGGGGTCGTCGAGGACTTTGATTTTGCTGAACCAGTCGACAAGCACCTGTGCGTGGTCTACGAAATTCTTGGCGTCGGAGGGCAGCCACCAGTCGCTGAGGTTGCCGTCCTTGTCGTACTGACGGCCCTGGTCGTCGAAACCGTGAGTCATCTCGTGTCCGATAACCACTCCGATGGCACCGTAGTTGACAGCGTCGTCGGCGTTCATGTCGAAGAACGGGGGCTGCAGTATGCCTGCGGGGAAGCATATCTCGTTGGTGCTGGGGTTGTAGTAGGCGTTTATGGTCTGCGGTGTCATCAGCCATTCGGTCTTGTCGGTGGGTTTGTCGATCTTGCTGACCATATAGGCGAGGTCGAACTGGTTGGAACGCAGTATGTTGGCAAAATAGCTATCCTTTTCCACCTTGAGTGTGGAGTAGTCGCGCCATTTGTCGGGGTAACCGATTTTGACATAAATGGCGTCGAGTTTTTCGATGGCTTTCTGCTTGGTGGTGTCGTTCATCCAAGTGGCGCCTTTGATACGGGTTTTGAAGGCTTCCTGGAGGTTGTTCACAAGGGTGAGCATACGTTCTTTGGCTTCGGGGGGGAAGTATTTCTCCACATAGAGCTGGCCTACAGCCTCGCCAAGCACGCCTTCCACGGTGCCCGTAACGCGTTTCCAGCGAGGACGCTGTTCTTCTCTTCCCGAAAGGGTCTTGCCGTAGAACTCGAAACTTTCGTTGATGAAATCGTCGCTGAGGTAGCCGGCGGCGGTATTGATCACGTTCCAAGCCAGATAGCATTTGAGGTCGTCGATTTTGGTGGTGGCGAGGATTTTGCCCACTTCCTGAATGAATTCGGGCTGTGCCACGTTGAGGGACTTCATCGCGGGCAGACCGATGGCTTTGAAATAATCGGCAAAGGGGAAGCTCTTGGCCAAAGCCTGAGTCTCTTCGAGGGTCTTGCGGTGGAAAGTCTTGGAGGGTTCGCGAAGGGTTTCCTTGTCGTACTGGGCTTTTGCCAGACGCATCTCGATAGCCATCACCTTGTCGGCTAGGAATTTGGCATCGGCGTCGATAAGTTTGTCGAAACCAGCGAGTTTGAACATATTGGCAATCATCTGGGTGTATTTGGTGCGGAGCTCCTGATTACGTGCTCCGGTGCCCACATAGTAGTCGCGGTCCATACCCAGGCCTGCCTGCCACATCCAAGCGATGGTCATCTTGCTGTTGTCGTGGTCGGGTTCGGCGAAGATTCCGAAGAAGGGGTCGATGCCGTTCTGGTGCAGTTTGATGATTTCGGCGTTGATGCCGGCGGCGTCCTTAATGGCCACTATCTCGTCGAGCCAGGGCTTGATGGGTTCGGCACCCTGTTTCTGCAAGGTGACGCTGTCCATACCCATATTGTAGATGGTGGCGATTTTTTCGGCGTTGGAGCCTTTCTCGTTCTTAGCTGAGGCAATCTCCTCGATGAGTTCCTTCAGCTGCTGACGGTTCTGCTCGGCGAGTTTGTCGAAAGCACCGTAGCGCGAATATTCACCGGTGAGGGGGTTGTTTTTCATCCATCCGCCGCAGGCGTACTGGTAGAAATCGTCGACGGGGCTGGCGGTGGTATCCATATTGCTGAGGTCGATACCGGAAGTGAGTTCGGGAGTCTGACTCTCGTTTTTGTTGCCGCAGGCGGCAAATAATGTTACTGCCATAACTGTGCTGTAAAATAATATACGTTTCATCTTTTTTTGTTGTTTTCTGTGTGAACTGTGATCAGTGAACTGTGATAATGATTGGGGTGTTTTTTCTGCCGCCCCTTCAGGGCTCATTTGTCTTGGGTGTGTCTCTTTTACGGGGGCTTACGCCCCCGCCTATAGTCTGTCGCCCCTTCGGGGCTCTTTTCTCCGCTCCTTCGGGGCTATCTACTGACTACCGACCGCTGACCACTGACCACTAAAAAATTACCAATTTAATATTTTATACAAATCGAACATTTCGGGGTTGGGGACGAGTTTGCGTGCGGCCTCGTAGTCGGCAGGGGTGATGTAGTCCATGATGTTTTCCACGTAGGTCATCACCTCGTCGGTGTGCACGTCGAGCTGACGCGGAGGGATCTTGCCCGTGGCGGGGTCCTGCAAGTCTTTGAGGTACAGCGGTTTCACCGAGCCGTTGGCGTCGGCGTACACCATACATCCCGTACAGCCTTGTTTGTAGAGGGTCTTCACCCCTATTCCCAGTCGGGTGCAGTAGGTGAGGTCGTAGGCTATGGGGGTGTTGCAACGCACTTCGTAGCCTATCTCCACAGGACGGCATTTCAGCTTGAGTTTCAGCTCTTTGGCACGTTCTTCGAGCAGGTTGTTGAAGATATTTGCCTTGGACACCTTGCCCAGTTCGGGATGTCCGTGGGCGTCGTAGGTGAAATTGACCTTGGTCTTGGCCAACTCCTCGTCGCTGAGCGAGTGGAACACGCCTTCGGAAATCATCACTGCACCATAGTCCACACCCACAATCTTGCGTTTGAGGATGCACGAGATGACCATATTGACGATTTTGTCGAGGGTTATCTCGGTTTTGTCGAAAAATTCGGGCACTATCACCATAGGATAGTGGCAGGCGCTGGCGATGCCGAAAGCCAGATGTCCGGCGGAGCGTCCCATGGCGCAAACCACGAACCAGTTCTCGCTGGTGCGTGCGTCCTCCATCACCGTGGTGCCGATGATGGTGCCCTGAGCCTTGGCCGAATTGAAACCGAAAGTCGGTGTGGATTCGGGCAACGGCAGGTCGTTGTCTATGGTCTTGGGCACATGGATGTTGGCGATGGGGTAATGCTTGGCCTCGAGGAACTTGGCAATGCGGTTGGCGGTGGAGGCGGTGTCGTCGCCACCCACGGTAACCAGCAGTTTAACGTTGTTTTCGGTGAAGAAAGCAAGGTTGAAGTTGTTCTCGAAATCGGCATCGGTGGGTTTGAAACGGCTCATCTTGAGCATGGAGCCACCGCGATTGAAGATGTCGTCGGCCAGAAGGAAGTCGATGTCCACGGTACGCGGATTGTTGGTAAAAAGTGCCGAATAACCGCCGTGGAGACCTATCACACGATAGCCGTCGCGGAGGAAAGCCTTGGCTACGCTGCCCACAACGGTGTTCATTCCCGGGGCGGGACCGCCGCCCGTAAGTATTGCTATTGACTGTTTCATTGTTAGTTACGTTATAATAAATGATTATTGACTAATGGATTTTGTTGTGCAAATATACGATTTTTTTGTGAACCGTGATTAGCGACCAGCGATTAGTTAACATAAATGCAAAAAGGTTTCGAATAATACACGCCAGATTCTTCTATTTTTTCTCCAAGAAAAATATGGAACTGAAATTTGAAACGACACAATCTGACTTTCTTATTCTCTTGATCACTCTTTCTTTTTTCTGCAATCCATTTTTCGCCAAAATAATCAATACATTTTCTCGGACACCATTGGAGTTCTATTGTTGAATCGGCAGGAAATTCGAAAAGAAGACAAGGTGGCTTGCAGGATGTTATTTTTTCCCAATAAATATCTGGCCACGTCTCAACCCACTTTCTATCAGATAATATATATTTTTGTACAGCTATTCCACATCTTATTGTTGAGTCACTGTGATTTGCAACTTTGAACGACACACAATCCTTGTATGCGTCATATTTTTCCTTCAATCCAGTAACTTTAAAATAGTTACGATTTTGTGCCATAACCAATAGCGGAAACAACAAGAAAATTGCTATAACCCTGATTTTAATATTATTTCTTTTTTGATGTTTCATTACAAAAATCAAAGTATATTATACAATTAAACTATTCCACTACACTCCAAAAACCCGTCTTTTTACTTCCCACGCGCCTAATGAGGTTCTGTTCTAACAACGTCCTAAGTATCCTCTGAATTGTAGAATATGACAACCCCATTTTTTGAGCGAGATAATATGTCGTTAATCGGTCATTTATTCGGTCAAAATCCCTGATAAACAAAAACACTTTTTTCTCATTTTCAGAAAGTTGCATCGTTTTTATTCGGTCATTAATTTGTTCAGGCATTTGTTCTTTCTTATTTCTGGGTATATTAACGAGAGTATTTCGTGCCACTGTTCCTTATATTCTGTGGTTTGGGATTCCATCATTATTTCTGCTACTGAGACACTTATTATTGACTTTTTCTATCTTTTACTATTTATGATAATCAACGTGCAAAGGTACGAAAAAAAAACGACAACTCACAACCTTTTCATTTCTTCAGCCACACATAAGTCTCGCCGTCGTTGAAAAAGGCGGGCTCCACCATGCGGATGCGTGGCGAGCGTAGACGGGCACGTATGGCGTCGCGCAGAGCCGTGCCACGGTTGTAGCCGTGCACCACCACTATTTTCTCCGTCCCCAGCGGCGCACGCGCAATAAACGACTGCACACGCTCCAAGGCGTCCTCAACAAATAACCCGTGGATGTCGATTGTTAGTTCTTTGGACATGGGTCTAAGGTCTAAGGTCTGAGGTCTGAGGTCTTTCTAATTACTAATTATCTAAAATCTCAGTTCTATTCCAACTTCCAAGCGTGGCAGTTCTTCGAAATATTTGTCGGGGGCGTCGTAGGTCTTGTTCAGTCCGCTCAGGTGGTAACGGCCATAGATGCCGAAAGACGACACGTTGAAACGTGTTACCACGCCCCAGTCCCACGGCGAGGCGAAACGCAGGCCGTTGTAACGCACCCGCTGACTGCGATAATCGTCGGTGCCGTCGAATTTAAGACTGTAGTTCTGGAAATTCAGCGAGCCGTACACGCCCAAATCCCAACGCAAATCGCCCATTTGGCCAAACGAAACGAAACGTATCCTCTGGAAAAGCTCCAAGTTGAAACCGCGTTCTATCAGACGTTTGGAATCTACGTCGGCCATAGCCTCCTCGGGCAGACCGAAAGCTGCGTCGAAAATGGTGCAGATGTCCTTCACCGGCTTGTAGTTGCGACGGTGGTAATCCATCCCAATGCCAATCTTGTAAACTTTGGATACGGGGAACACGATGGCGGCACCCATGGTGTAGGCGGGCAGCCAGTTGCGGAGGTCGCTGTTGCCGTCGTTCACCACCGAGCCCAACTGGAAGAACACATCCCATTCGGGACGTTTATCCTTGCCGAAAGGTTCGTCTTCCTGCGAGCGTGACAGTGCCGCTTTTGGTGAAAACGCAAATTTTTGCCCCGGCAAACTGAATACATTTTCCGTCAGCATAGTATCCTGCATCGCTCCTTTAAAAGTATATGAAGCTGTATAGCCCTCCATGGAGATATTTACAGTGTAGCCTGCACAACGTTGTTTCTTTCTTATAAAAACTACTCCTCCTGCCGAGTCAAGACAGTCTATCTTATACTGACGGTACAGAGTCAGCCGTCCGTCGGGACGCTGCAGGTTGCAGAACACGTTGACAGATTTTTTTGAGATATCGGAAACGACACAAACCCAATTCGAGTCCTCCCTGAAATGGAAAGTGGGTTTGGGTTGGGTGTTCTCGCCAAGGAAATAAGTGGCCTGCGGAACGCCGTAGCCATAGGCATAGTCGAAATAGGGATAGAGGTCGGCGGAACGCTCTATCTCGGCTTTCATCTGCATGGCGGTGTATCCCTTGCGGCACTGCCAAGCGCAGGCGGCGAAGCCCGAAGTGAGCGGCGTGGCAAAGGAGGTGCCGTACGAGTCGTCGATACCCAGCGAAGTGGTGGCGCAAAGGGTGTGGCCGAAATTGCACACATTGGGTTTCATGCGTCCGTCGGCGGTGGGACCGTAGGAGCTGAACGAGATATGGTTGTATTTTTCGAGACTTGCGTCGATACCGCCAACGGCAATGACTGAGTCTGCATCGGCGGGAGTGATGATGGTATTCCAGCGGTCGGTGGCTTCGTTGCCGGCGGCGTTGCACACCAGCATACCCTTACGGGCTGCAAGGTTGGCGGCTTTGGCCACCACCGAAGTGCCGTCCATATCTTTGGTGTAGTGCCGTTCTTTGCCGTAGCCGAGCGAGCTGCTGATAATGTCGGCGCCGTTCTTGTCGGCCCATTCCATAGCCATGGCCCACCACACTTCCTCTTTGGCGGGCTCGGTGTTCACCTCGGTACGTGCCAGCAGGAACTCGGCTCCGGTGGCAAGTCCCAGCTGCATGGTGTCGTTTTTGCCGGCAATGCAGCTAAGCACCATGGTGCCGTGTTTGTTCCAGCCATAGACGTCGGCTTTCTTTTTGGGGAAATTCCACGTGGCGATGATACGTTTGTTGTCGCGAAGATGCTTGAAAACAGGATGCACGTCGACCTTTGGAAAACCGCCGTCGAACACAGCAATGCGTATGCCCGTGCCGTCGATGCCTTTGGCCACGAACCTCTCCCCTTTCATGCGGCGCAGCTGCGGCGTCACGCCCAGCGACCACAGGTTGGTGTCGCGGTAACCCCATTCGGCCTCACAGCTTGCCAGCTGCATATTACTTTCGATAGGCAGAATCCTGCTCACGAACGGCATTTCTGCGATGGCGGCAATCTGCTCGGGGGTGGCGCCCACGCCCACAGCGTTGAGCCAACGAGACTCGCCTACAAAATCTTCGCAAACGCCCTCGACCTGCGACACATAGCCGCCGTTGAGCGGAAAATTGGTGCTGTCGTACAGCGAAACACCGTTCATGCGGTAACGCTCTATGGCCTTGGCGTCGAAATAGCTGTAAGGGTTGAAAGTGCTTCCAGCTTTATTCTTGAAAAACACCCAATAATAATCCTGAGCATGGGCAAAAGCCAGCACAAACATCATTAAAACCAAAGAAAAAAACTGTTTTTTCATATATATACTATTTATCAATTAACAATGAATTTCAGTTTTGAGTTTGGAGTGTGGAGTTTGCAGTTAAACCTATCAACAATTTTCAAACTATATATTTACTACGCCATACAAACAGTTCCGAACTCCGAGTTCCGAATTCCGAATTTTTCCTTCTGTTCACTGATCACAGTTCACTAATTAATGATCCTGCACAAGGCGCACATTACATCCGTTAAAGCGGGCAGATATCATCATATAATTTATCAAATGATGTGAGAAATTCACCTCACACGCATTATTGCTTAGAGGATCGGAAACGACATTACGCGATGATGTCCAATAGTCGCCCATAATATTTACTTGACAAGTATGAATTGGGGGGCCGGTACAGAAACCGTTTGCCGGCAAGAAAACCGCACCGTTTTTCTCCAGCAATGTCCATTGCTCAACACTATATCTGTTCATCGAACCACTTCGGGGGACGAAAGATATTCCCTGCGGCATCTCCCAATAATCGGGGAGCAAAACCACGCCGCCGATACCGTCAATCACCGCGTATGAGAATTTTTGCAGTGCGTCGGGACGCTCGTCGAGGACATAACGCCATTCGTCAATAGTTAGGGTGCGCCAAAGGTTGGGCGCGTCGCCTCCGTTGGATATTGCATTGTACACTCCCCAGTCGTAGTTGGTACCTTCAATTGAATAACGGCCATTGCCATAATTTGCAGGGTTGGTGTCTCTCATATACGGATATTTGGCGTTGTACCCGCTTGTTCCCCATGCAAAGAGGTCTATCCAACCGGGATAAAGCGAGTCGGCATTGTCGTTGTCGTGACCCAAAGTGTCCCACTGGTGTTCGGCAAAACGCCACGTGCCACGCGCCACGGTGTCGCCCATCACCGCATGTGTGCCTATATTTGAGTATTGCAGGTTGCCCTGCGAGAAACGCACACGTTTGCTACGGGAGACAGAAAACAGTGCTTTCAACGTCCCTTGAGTGCCTTCGCTGAAAACCAACTCTACGGTGCCGCTAAGCAGTCGCGGATTCACTACCCAACGACTCTCGACACGAGCCCTGTCGATGGTGGCATAGCCCGTGTAACGCATGGTGTCGGTGATCTGGAAAGTATTGGTGGACAGGAGTTTGTCCATCGGCATAACACCACATTTGGCAATGGCATCGGCGCCGCCATTGCTGCGGTTAAGCAGTTTCTGCACGGCATTTCCGCTACCGGTGCTTACCGACAGCACACAAACGCCGGCATTACGCAAAGATATGTCGAACATGTTTTCGCCAGCGGCAAGCCATTGCTCGCTTCTTGCAACACACTGTCCTGCAAGGTTGTAAAGAGCCAGCACCGCCTTTTCGCTCTTGACGGCAGTAACGACCACCCTTGCCTTCCCCCTCAACGGATTGGGATATACCTGCATCTGCATTGGGCCACCCTGCACTTGCGTCAGACCTTCGGACTGACTAAGCGTGAGAAGGGTGTCGGGATAGAGCAAAGTCTCGCTCCAGCCACGTGTGAGGTTCTCAACACGCACCGAATCCAGTCGCACGTATCCCGAGTTCGACACTCCCGTGAAAGTAAGACGGACCGTCCGGGCGACAACGCCTTGAGCAACAAGGCATATTGCAAAAAGAAATATCGACAAATACTTTTTCATTTTTTGGAACTTTGGACTTAAGTCAATTAACAATGGACAATTAACAATGAACAATGGACAATAAACAATTACTAACCACCAATTACAAATTATCAATCAGTTCGGCCTGCTGTTGCTGCGGCGGGTATGCTGGTAGGTATAGGTGGATTTCTCAGTGCCGCCGGTGGAATATCTCTCGGTGACTTGGAACTTCAAGGTATTATAGGAGAGAATTATCACATTCCAAGAAACAGTGTACCCATCTTTGTTCGAGAGGGTCAGCGTTTCCCCTTTGTTGTCGAGGCTCCAATTGAACTCCTCAGTACCGTAGGCTGGCGGGTATATTTGGGCATAGCTCATTATCTCCACCTTTGCGGAGCGGTCATCGTTGAACTGCAGGTCGCGATAAAGGGCATATCCGCCTGTTTCCGTAAAAGAGGTATCGGAATCGGTGCCGGTCCTCACAACATCGATGCTCTGGTACTCCCAGTTGCCGAGAAGCAGCTCCTCGTCGTTGCTCAGCTTGTCGCAACTTGCAAAAGCTATCACCAAAGGCAATCCCAGCAGAACTGCCAACAAAGATTTCTTTACTTTTTTCATGATTTCAAAGTATTGATTATTAATATTTTAATTAAACAAAACCAATAACACACACTGCAAAACGGGTTGCCGTGTGGTTTTATCAATTTATAAAAACGATTAACAGGTGTTTTTATTGCGTTGTTGGAAATATTTGTCCACATGCAACGCCAAGCCCGTTACTACTGGGAATTGGAAAGATTTTCTATTCGAAAAACTGCAGCCAACCTCCTTTGGGGAAGAAAAGCATCAGCGCGAAGAAAAAGAACAGCACCACACAACCCAAAATGACCGCTATGCCCAACAATTTCAACAGAAAATTACGTTTTTTTCTACCTTTTTCCGCCCTGAAATTGTCGTAGTCGATGGTCATGGCTGTTCAGCGTATCATTTCTTCTTTGCCTGCTTTTTCAGCACTGCCACGGCCTCGTCGAGGGTTACGGCCATGGGGTCGGTGCCTTTGGGCAGGCGGTAGTTTTTGCCGTCGTACATCAGGTACGGTCCGAAACGGCCGGTGTTGGCCTGCACGTCCTTGCCCTCGTGCTGACCTATGGTGCGGGGCAGCAGCTTTTTCTGCTCGTCCTTGGCGTCCTTGGCGGCGATTATCTCGCAGCAGCGCTCGGCAGTGACGGTGTACGGGTCGTCGGTCTTGGCAAGGGAGTAGAACTTGCCGTCGAAACGCACGTAGGGTCCGAACTTGCCGATGGAGACGGTGAGGTCCTTGCCGTCCTTCTGTCCCGCCACACGCGGCAGGGCGAACAGCGCCAGCGCCTCGTCGAGGGTGATGGTGTCGATGCTCTGACTTTTCTTGAGCGAGGCGAAGGTGGGTTTCTCGTCGCTTTTCGACTCGCCAATCTGCACCATAGCGCCGTAGCGGCCTATCTTGGCATACACGTTCTTTCCGCTCTTGGGGTCGGTGCCGAGCAGACGCTCGCCGGTGGTGCGGTGGGTTTTCTCGCTCACCTGTTCAATGTTTTTGTGGAAAGGTTTGTAGAAACTTTCAATTATCTTGCGCCACGATTTCTTGCCGGAGGCTATCTCGTCGAAATCCTTCTCCACGGTGGCTGTGAAGTTGTAATCCACTATGTCGGCGAAGTTGTCCATCAGGAATGTGTTCACCACCATTCCGATGTCGGTGGGGAAGAGTTTGCTTTTCTCGGTGCCCACTTTCTCGGTTTTCTTGGCTTTCTTAACGGCTCCCTTGCTGAGTGTGAGCAGGTTGTATTCGCGCACGGTGCCTTCGCGGTCCTCTTTCACCACATACTCGCGTTTCTGTATGGTGGAGATGGTGGGAGCGTAGGTCGAAGGACGGCCGATGCCGAGTTCTTCGAGTTTTTTCACAAGGCTGGCCTCGGTGTAGCGTGGCGGATGTTGCGAGAAACGCTGTATGGCCTCGGCTTTGGCAAGGTCGAGGGTCATGCCTTTGGCGAGTGGCGGAAGCAGGTTTTCGCCGCCTTCCTCGTGCTCGTCGTCGGTGGATTCCATATACACTTTCAGGAAACCGTCGAAAAGCACCACTTCGCCGGAAGCGATGAATTTCTCACTACGTGTTGATATATTGATATTTACGGTAGTCTTTTCCAATTCGGCGTCGCTCATCTGCGAGGCGATGGTGCGTTTCCAGATAAGTTCGTAGAGACGTTTCTGCGAGGCGTCGCCGGTGATGGTGTGGTTTTGCAGATAGGTGGGACGGATGGCCTCGTGTGCCTCCTGTGCGCCTTTGGTCTTGGTGTGGTACTGACGCGGTTTGGAGTATTTCTCGCCGTAGAGCGAAGTTATCTCCTGTTTGGCCATATTTATCGCCAACGATGAAAGGTTGACGGAGTCGGTACGCATGTAGGTGATAAGTCCCGACTCGTAGAGCTGCTGTGCCACCTGCATGGTGCGCGAAACGGAGAATCCCAGCTTGCGGCTGGCCTCCTGCTGCAGGGTGGAGGTGGTGAAGGGCGCTGTAGGTGTGCGTTTGGTGGGTTTCTTCTCGGTGGCGTCCACGGTGAAAGCGGCTCCGATGCAGTCGTTGAGGAACTGCTCGGCTTCGGCCTCGGTGTCGAACTTGTGCGAGAGCTCGGCGGAGAGGGTTTCCTTGCTGTCGGGGATGTCGAAAACGGCAACTACCTTGTAATGAGAAGTTTCCTTGAAGTTTTTAATCTCCTCCTCGCGTTCCACTATAAGCCTGACGGACACCGACTGCACACGCCCGGCCGAGAGCGAAGGTTTGATTTTGCGCCACAGAATGGGCGAAATTTCGTAACCCACCAGGCGGTCGAGCACACGACGGGCCTGCTGGGCGTCGACGAGGTTCATGTCGATGTCGCGCGGATTTTCGATGGCGTGAAGTATGGCGGGTTTGGTTATTTCGTTGAAAACTATGCGTTTGGTGTCTTTATTCTTGAGTTTCAGCGTCTCGTGCAAATGCCATGCGATGGCCTCCCCTTCGCGGTCTTCATCGGATGCCAGCCACACGGTGTCGGCCTTGGAGACCGCCGTTTTCAGCTCCGACACAAGTTTCTTTTTGTCGTCAGAAATTTCGTACAACGGCTCGAAACCGTTGGCGATGTCGATGCTCATCTCGTTTTTCATCAAGTCGCGCACGTGCCCGAAACTCGATTTCACTGTATAATCGCTACCTAAAAACTTCTCTATCGTCTTGGCCTTGGCCGGAGACTCCACAATTACAAGATTTTTTGCCATAATCTGTTTTTTCCCGTACTTATTATATTATATGTATAATCTCAAAACTTATATAACCACTTATTTTTCAATTTGTTATACACACAAATCCGATTTGCTGCGGCTGGTGCAAAATAACAGATAAAATTTTATTTATTCAAAACTTTTTTCAAAAAAAATTATATCACAGATGTCAACAAACTGAATTTCAAGAATTTTCTAAATTCAAAAATTCATTCTTCAATTTTTTTATTATTTCATTTCATGCCAGCGGATTGTAGAGACGTTTCCTGAAACGTCTCTATGAGGTGGAAATAATAATCCATAAATGTTGCGGCGGATTTTTAAAATCCGCCGCAACATATTTTTTTGCAAAAGATTGAATTACTGTGCGTTTTTTACGAGACGGACGGATAGACCATAAGAACGGACTTGGGTGCCAGTAGCAGAAACATTACCACTGTAAAAGTACAAGTAGTATGAACCTCCGCCACTGTGGTAAGATGTTGACCAATATTGACCATAAGAAGCGACATTGGTAACCGATGTGATATTGTTGAAGCCACGAACGCCTGCAGCAGGAAGGAATGTGCAACCAGCATTCTCCAAGGTGGTCCAAGTGGCAGGGTATATAACATTTGTTGTATATGCGGCTCCTATGGTGTTGGTACTGCTAAAAGCGTAAGTGGATGCACTCCAATTGTCGGGGACTATAATCAATCCCGGGACACCGTTCACTGTTGCCTTTGCATAACGCACGCCAGAGGTTGTGCTACGGGTATTCAAAAGATACACCCATTCATCTTTTGTAAGCGTACGCCATGTGCCCGGTGCATCAGTTGTTGAAGTCTTAGGGTTATAGATGGCATTATATACACCCCAATCATAGTTGGTATTTGAGATATTATTGTTTCTGCCATAATCGGTATATGTCGTACTTGTCATATATGGCTCTTTATTATAATATCCGCTTGTTCCCCAGCCAAATAAATCTATCCATCCAGAGTAGGAAGAAGATATGTTACTGTTGCCTGCGCCAATGGTATCCCACTGGTTGGGGGCAAAACGCCAAGTTCCTGCCGCATTGCCGCCACCTGCAACAGTATGTGTTGTGGCAGTAGAACCGCCGTTTTTGGCACTCCACTGCAAATTGCCAGGCGAGAAAAGCACTCTGGTGCCAGCACTAACGGAAAAGGTGTACGGACCCGCTGCCGTAGTGGTGAATGTTATCTGGTTGCCGTAGGCGGTATCTACGGAGTTTATGGCGTAGGCGCGCACATAGTAAGTGGTTCCTGCGGTTAATCCTGTAATGCTGCTTGTAAAACTGCCTGTGCCACTGCCATTTGACGTATGATTGCCCCTTACTGTCGGATTTTGAGATGTGCTCCAGCAAACGCCCCTTGCTGTAACTGCAGAGCCACCGTCGCTGGTAACATTGCCGCCGCTTGTGGCTGTTGTTGAGGTTATGCCGCTGGCGGCAGTTGTGGTTACTGTAGGAGATTGTGCATTCTGCCCACTATTAATATTTTTTACAAGACGGACAGACCGACCATAGTAGCGGTCGTAGTTGCTTGTGCTCACCCCTCCAATGCCGAAGTCATGATAGTATGCAGAGAAACTATTTCCGTACGTGGCAGACCAGTAGCCACCATATAAACCAACACTATTGACCGACGTCCCATTGCGGTATCCCGCGGCAGGCATAAAGGTGCAACCTGCATTTTCTAAAGTGATCCATTGTGCAGAAGTTATTACGTTTATAGTATAGGTCACACCTGCATTATTTGTCGAATCAAGATTATAGGTAGATGCACTCCAGTTATCGGGTACAAGTATCAAGCCGGGTACGCCATTCACCGTGGCTTTTGCGTAACGTATACCCGATGTTGTGGCTCTTGTGTCTTTCAGATATTGCCATTCGGTGTTGGTGAGCGTGCGCCATGTGCCCGGAGCATCGATGGTGGAAGTTTTGGGATTGTAGATGGCGTTGTATATACCCCAGTCGTAGTTGGTACCCGATATATTATTGTTTCCATTACCATAATCAGAATTTGTTGTACTTGTCATATATGGATATTTATTATTATATCCACTTGTACCCCAACCAAACAAGTCAATCCAACCGGAATAAGACGACGAAATATTTCTGTTGCCCGCGCCAATAGTATCCCATTGATTAGGGGCGAAACGCCATGTTCCTGACGCAGTGCCACCACCTGCTACCGTATGGGTTGTGGCAGTAGAACCGCCGTTTTTGGCACTCCACTGCAAATTGCCAGGCGAGAAAAGCACTCTGGTGCCAGCACTAACGGAAAAGGTGTACGGACCCGCTGCCGTAGTGGTGAATGTTATCTGGTTGCCGTAGGCGGTATCTACGGAGTTTATGGCGTAGGCACGAACATAGTAAGTAGTTCCAGCAGTCAGTCCCGTAAGGCTGCTTGTAAAAATGCCCGTGCCACTGCCGTTGCTTGTGTGGCTGTTGCTCAATGTCGGATTCTGCGAGGTGCTCCAGCACACGCCACGAGCGGTAACAGAATCTCCACCATCACTGGTAACATTGCCGCCGCTTGTGGCTGTAGAGAATGTTATGTTACTTACAACAGATGTGGTAGTAACAGTTGGTATAGTGGCTAACGTAGTGAACGTTACTTGATTGCCGTAAGCCGTGCCGACTGCGTTTGTGGCGTAAGCACGGACATAATAAGTAGTTCTTATGGATAGGCCTGTAATGTTGCTGGTAAAATTGCCCACGCCAGAACTGTCTGTTGTATAACTATCGTTTATTGTTGGATTTTGTGAGGTGCTCCAACATACGCCGCGCGCCGTAACGGGTGAACCGCCGTCGCTGGTTACGTTGCCGCCGCATACCGCAGAGCTATCGGTGATATTGCTAACGGTGTCGGTGGTAACGGTAGGTATTGTCAATGTTGTAATGGTGTCCTCATTGCCGTAGGCCGTTCCAAGATAGTTGGTGGCATAGGCACGGATGTAGTAGGTCGTTCCGGGTGTCAAGCCTGTAATAGTGCTTGTAAAATGGCCTGTACCTATACTGTCGGAAGTGTGGTTGTCGCTTATGGTAGGATTGGGAGTTGTACTCCAGCACACCCCACGGGCAAAGACAAGAGTACCGCCGTCGCTGGTTACGTTGCCGCCGCATACCGCAGAGCTGTCGGTGATATTGCTAACGGTGTCGGTGGTAACGGTGGGCAGAAAATCCACCAAATTGAAGAAATACAATGTAAGATTTTGGCTTGCTGTTTGCGGTTGCAATATCTCCTGACTGGCGTAAACCGAATCGTTATGTGTAATATAGCCAACTATCTTCAAGGCGTCGCCGCTCTGAAAAGGATTGGCGGATTGTCGTTTATCCACAGCACTTGTCCCATGGTGGAAAATGGCATTTTCGGCACCTTGGCCGCGGTTGAGCAGTTTAATGGTGCTGCGTCCCTGCGGGGTGGTAACAGCCAAAAGGTAAACCTGCGGATTTTGCAGACGCACCTCGAAAAGGTTGTCCCCTGCCGCAAGTGCCATTGTGCGTTCGGCGACTTTCTGTCCGGCAAGGTTATACACCTGCAAGGTTGCCTCTCCGCTTTGGGGCATGGAAACGGCGACATTTGTAGTTCCGTTGAAGGGGTTGGGGTACGAAGTAATTTCGGCGGCAGAGCCTTGCGCCTCGGCAATGCCTGTCTGGGCAAATGTAAGCACGGTGTCGGGATAGACAAGGGTCTCTGTCCACAAGCGGTTGATATTCTGTACTTTCACAGAGTCCAATTGCACATAGAGCATATTTTGATAGCCTCCAGGATTTGGCCTTGAGCCGGTAAATGTAAGTGTTATGCCCTGCGACATAGCGGTCAAAGCAAGGCCAAATGCGGCCACTAAAGCAAAGATTTTCTTCATTTTATGCGTTTTATTATTTTTTTGATTATTTTGCAAAGATAAGGATTTTTTGTAGAATGTAAGAAAGTGATTGATGGCGGTTGCAGGGATTTCAACTTTCAATTTTCAACTTTCTCAGCGGAGTTTTTTGCAGTAATCCTGAAAATCGCATTTGTACGGTTCTTCGCACTGCGGTCCCATCGGCACCTCGGGTTCGAAGCCCTGCAACACTTGACGGAATTCGGTAAGATACGCCTCCACTTCGGGCAGACGCTCTTCGACGAAAGCCTTGTAGTCGGTAACGGCGAAATCGGCCTCCCCCACCCTGTTCACAAGGTTGAAAGTACGTATGTTGCGCAAAGCGTTCTTGCAGACGTAGTACTGCACGCTCAAATCCCACTCGATGGCGGTATTGACCTTGTCGGAATGCTTCACCTCGAAAATGTCGTAAGTGCCGTCGGCGTTCTTGCGCAGCACGTCGGTAAGCACCAGCACGTCCTTGAACATGATTGCCGCCTCGAAAACCGTCACTTCTCCCTCGTTGCCAAGCAGTTGCGATGTAGCTTCGACATATTCGGGCGAGGTGTATTTGAACCTTTCTTTCATATTCACAGCACCGGGGAAAGTGCTTTTGTAACGGGCTTCGAACTCAATACCGGAGGCGAAACGCGCACGGGTCTCGGCGTCGGGCGGAGTCTTGAGCGAAGATTTGTATTTGTCGAGAAACAGGATTTTCCGACACTGTATGCCTCGCACAAACGAGGTCTTGGAAAAGTTGTAGAACGGTGTGTAACTTCTTTTTTTGAACATCTTTTAACTTATTGGAAATAAAACAAATACCGAAACATCCCACAGGGCGTGCGACACCAGCACCGTTAGCAAGTTGCGGTTGTAGTAATAGATTGCGCTCCAGAACAGTCCGCACACAAAGGCGGCCATGATGAGCATAAAATTCAGCGACGGCAGATGTACCAAGCTGTATATCAGAGTTGTAACGATTATCACACACGGCGAGGCGATTTTCTTCGTCAGCTCGCTCTGCACCAGTCCGTGCCAGAAAATCTCCTCGGCAGGACCTATCACAAACAGCAACAACATACCTATAATCAACTGGTTTTCACCCGTTTTCATGGCGTACACGCCTGCCACCTGTCCCTGCGCAAAATCGAACATCCGCACCGAGAGGAAATTGCCCAGCCAGAACACTCCCCACAGCACCGCCGCCGAACCCACGCCGATGGCCAAATCCCTCCACGAAAAACCCATACTGCTGATTATCAGTCTGCCACGCATCGCAAACGCCATTGCCGTAAGCACCACAGCCGCAAGGCTCATCGTAAGCCAAAAATTGACGTAGCCCGCCGTAAGTGGCGAGAACATCAAAAACCAGAGCACAAAGGCCGTAACTATCGCAATGACAAGCTTTTTCATAACACAAAGGCCGAAATTACCAGCGAAACGACAAGCAACATGGAGTACAGCAGCACCAACTTGGCCGAATCGCCGTCGAGGGTGGCAATATCCTCAGGTTTTTCGCCCGCTTTCATCGTTTTGATGTTTTTCAGGGCAACGGGCAACGACAGCAGCACCGCCAAAGCGGGCCACGACAGGATTTTTGCTATAACCAGCACAAATACAAACATATACGGCAGAAGTTCCAACACAGCGTAATACACTTTGCTGGCTTTCAGCCCTATCAGCATGGCAAAGGTGCGTGTGCCGGCGGCACGGTCTATCTCGCGGTCGCGGGTGTTGTTGGCGTGCAGTATTCCAACCACCTGAAAACCAACAGGGCACGCCGCAAGCAACAGAGGCACGTCAACACATCCGAGCACGGCAAACGAGGTGCCGAGGGGTATCAGCACGCCAAAGATAAGAAACACGTCCAAATCGCCTAAAGCGTTGTATTTCAGAAAGGAATAAAGAAACGTCAGCACAAAGCCGGCCATGCCCACGTACAGCACTCCGAGGTTGGTGCGACACACTATCCAGATGCCGAGCGCCACACCCACAAGTCCCAGCACAATGCCGTACCAAAGTATGGTCTTGGGCTTGAAAACTCCGTTGATAATCAACAGGTTGGTCTGTCCGATATTATTCTCGCTGTCCACCCCCTTTTTGTAGTCGAAATAGTCGCTAACAAGGTTGCCCGAAAAATGGAACACCAGAGCACCGAGCACGCAGGCCGCAGCCACGAGCCAATCCACAGAGCCGAGATTGTCGGAATGGGAGAAAAAGATGTAGGCCACAGCCACCAGAGCGGGCATTGTGGAGGCCGGGAACGACCACGGACGTACCGCCAGAAACCATTGTTTTACCGTTGCCATATTACAAATCGATATTAGTTTTTCGGGTTGCAAAAATACGCAAAAAAATCGAATTGTGGATGGGATTTTTTGAACACGAATCTTGCAAACAACGGCGTTTGGTGAAAATGTCCCATAGTTATAGATGTTGCGACCATTGTAGAGACGCACGGCCGTGCGTCTCTACAAAAGAATTTCATCCAATTCAAAAAAAAATCGTAAATTTGCATTTTTATTTGACACAAACTTTTACAATAAATGAGAAATATTTTTTTCGGCAAAAAAGCTACCGCCCTGCTGCTCGCACTCTGCTTTGCAGCAACGAGTTTCGCACAATTCGAGAGCCACGCTCACTGGAATCTGAAAACCAAGACCATCTCCGACGACGAAGTGGAGTTGCAGTTCACCGCCACCCTCGACAACGGCTGGCATATCTACTCGCAGCACACCGATCCCAACGGTCCCATAGGCATCTCTTTCCAGTTCGATAACTCCAAGGACTACAAGCGTTTAAGCAATGTTAAAGAGCCCAAGGCTCACGAGGAGTTCGACGATATGTTTAAATGCACGGTGCGCTCGTTCGATGGCAGCGTAACTTTCCGTCAACGTATCAAAGTGCTGACTGACAAGGATTTCAAAGTTACCGGCACCATGTCGTACCAGCTGTGCAACGACGGCAGCTGCATACCTCCCGACGACGAGCCTTTCTCCTTCAACGTGAAAGGTGCCAAACTGCCCGACACCACCGCCGTGGCCGTTGTCGATACCACTTTAGCCGACACCGTTGCCACTACTGACGAAACCACCGACACAGCGGCTGTCGCCGCCGTAGCCGACACCGATTCCAACCCCGAAAACGGCGAAAAAGAAAAGAAGTCGCTCTTTATCGTATTCCTTCTTGCCTTGGGCGGCGGCATACTCACCATGTTCACCCCCTGCGTGTTCCCCATGATACCGATGACGGTGAATTTCTTCATGCGTGGCGCCGAAAACAAGCGCAAAGGCCGCCGTCAGGCGTGGTTCTTCGGTTTCAGCATTGTGTTTATCTTTGCTGTAATAGGAGGCGTTTTGTCTGCTCTGCTTGGTCCTGAAGAACTGAACACAATAGCCACAAACTGGATTCCCAATCTCATATTCTTTGCAATTTTCTTCGTATTTGCACTGAGTTTCTTCGGACTTTTCGAGATAAAGATGCCTGAAAAATGGATCAACAGCAGCGACAAGCAGGCCGACAAGGGCGGTTTGCTCGCACCTTTCTTCATAGCCCTCACCACAGTGCTTGTCTCCTTTAGCTGCACAGGTCCTATCATCGGTGGCGCTCTCGTCGGTCTCACTACAACAGCAGGTGCCGATGCAGAGACTGCAAACCGTTGGGTGTCGTTGCTCGTAATGCTGGGATTTGGCATCGGTTTTGCCGCACCTTTCACACTACTGGCTTTCTTTCCCCAGTTCCTCAAAAACATGAAGTCGGGCAGCTGGCTCAACACCGTCAAAGTATCGTTCGCTTTCATCGAGCTGGCCTTTGGATTGAAATTTTTGCAAATGGCCGACATAGACCGCAACTGGGGATTGCTACCCCGCGACATATACCTCGCCCTATGGATTGTCATCTTTGGATTATGGGGATTATACCTTCTTGGCAAAATACGTTTCAAAGGCGATGAAGAAATGAAACATATAGGCATTGGCCGCCTGATGCTTGCCATTCTCGACCTCGCATTTGTGGTTTATATGATTCCAGGCCTTTGGGGTGCCGAACTCAAAGCTTTGTCCGGATTAGTTCCTCCGTTTAACAGCCAGGAATTTTCCATACAAAAAGTGGTTAAAGAATTCAGCAACAACGATAAGGGAAGCCTACCCTCCGACCGAAAATATGCCGACCGTCTGTCTGAGCACACCCCTATGGGCTTTGAGGCATTCTACGACCTCGAAGAGGCCAAGGCATACGCACGCGAGCAAGGCAAGCCTGTTTTCATCGACTTTACAGGCAAAAACTGTGGCAACTGCCGTGAAATGGAACACTATATATGGCCGGAACCCAAGGTGAAGGAACTACTTACCAACGAGTTCATCATTGTTTCACTCTTCACAGACGAAAACACCATCGACCTTCCTGAAAACGAATGGGTTACCGATGACAGAGGCAGAACTCTCAAAACGCTTGGCCGCCGCAACGGATACCTCCAACGCAGCCAGTTCAATATGAACGCACAACCTTACTATGTTATCATTAACTCCGACGGCAAAGTGCTTACCAAAGAGAACTACAAGTACGACCGCGACGTGCAGAAATTCGTCGACTGGCTGAACGAAGGTCTCGCCAACTTCAAAAAATAAACCACATCCATCGCATTGTGGAAAAGGTTAAAAACCAACATATTACGAGCACAGGACGGCATATCCGTACAACTGCGTTACTCGCATTGTGTATATTGCTGATTTTCAAACCTTTGAAAGCCCAACAGAATTGGTACGACTACGCAGTGCCGGCATCTTTCATAACACTCGGATTTATAGGAGTTTACAACACCGCTTTGTGCGATTTCAAGGAGGACGTGAACCGCAACCTCTGCGACCTGCGCGGCGACAACTACCTCCATTTCGACGATTACGTGCAGTACCTCCCCGCAACCTATTTCGTGTTAGGCGATTACGTCGGCACTCCGTCGAAACACAACATCAACGAGCGCATTTTGCTCACTGCCACCGCCGCCATACTTACCACCGCCGTAGTTCAGGGCATAAAATTCGGCGTCGGCGAGCCTCGTCCCGACACCAAAGCACACACCTCGTTCCCTTCGGGGCACACCGCCACCGCCTTTATGGGCGCCACGCTGGTGTGGCACTCCTACGGACCTGCCGTGGGTTTGGGGGCCTACACCGTGGCCGCGGGCATAGGCTTTCTGCGTATGTACAACCAGCGTCACTGGCTCAACGACGTGGTTGCCGGAGCGGGCGTGGGCATGCTTGCCGCCAACCTCTCGTACCTGCTTCTGCCGTGGGAGAAAAGCTGGTTCAAGCACAAAAAATCGACAAAAGTGGAGATGTCGCTACTGCCCTACTGCGGACAGTACTGCGAAACGGGACTTGCGTTGAATGTGAGGTTTTAAGAATATAAAAAACGGGCGAGATCTACTCTATCTCACTTTTTTCTGAGCGCCAGCATGACCTTGTTCGGCGGCTTTGCGATACCATTTCTTAGCTTCAGAGCGATTTTTGCTAACGCCATAGCCTTTGTCATAACATTGTCCAAGACTAAATTGTGCATCGGCATCGCCCTGTTCGGCAGCACGTTTGAACCACAAAAACGCTTCGTTGTGATTTTCTGACACTCCATCGCCTGCGGCATAACAAGAGGCAAGGTTGTATTGTGCGGGAGCATAGCCCTGTTCCGCTGCAAGACGATACCATTTGGCGGCTTCGGAGTGGTTTTTGGTCAATCCCAATCCCTGGTCATAACAAAGGGCCAAGTTGTATTGAGCTTTGTAATATCCTTGCTCGGCAGCTTTGCGATACCACTTTGCGGCTTCAGGATAATTCTGCTCCACACCGTCGCCATTGAAATAACAACGAGCCAAATCAAATTGTGCAGGCACATAGTCTTTATCGGCAGCCTTAAGGAACCACGACACAGCTTCTCTGCTGCTCTGATAAATACCCTTTCCTTCATAATAACACAAACCAAGTTTATAAGTTGCCGGCAGATAACCGTTGTTGTCGGACAATTGTAAATATTTAATTGCCATGCTGGAGTTTTTTTCTACTCCCTTGCCTTCAAGACAACATACTCCAAACAAGTACTGGGCTTCGGCATTATCGTCATCTGCAGCCTGTTTCAGGTAAGAAACAGCTTTAGAATAATCTTTCTCGACGCCATTTCCCTCATAATATGATAATCCCAAATAATAACGGGCTTCGGTACATCCGACGGATTCGGCCTTCTGAAACCATTTGTGAGCCTCATCGTAGTTCTGTTCCACACCATTGCCTTCATAATAGCACAAGCCCATATAATACATTGCTTTCGGGTGATTCTGTTCGGACGCTTTTTGGAACCAGTTCACAGCCTCATAATAATTGCGGTTAAGCCCCAAACGATTATAATAGCACAACCCAAGATGATACTGAGAGACAGCATCGTTTTGATCCGCCGCTCTACGGAACCACTTGATGGCGTCAGAATAGTTGAGATTCACCCCTTCGCCTTTGAAATAACATTCACCTATCTTGCTCTGTGCTTTTACAAGACCGCGTTCTGCCGCTTTTCGATACCATAGAGCTCCCTCGTATTTATTTTCATCTACACCAATACCATAAAAGAAACAATCGCCCAAACTGTACAATGCTTCAACAAATTGCTGTTCAGCTGCCTTACGATAAAGTTTCACGGCCTCTGTAGCGTTGCGTTTTGTTCCAATTCCCTTCTCGTAACAAAGAGCAAGTTCATACTGTGCTGTAGCATAACCCATATTGGAGGCCTTTGTGTACCAATTGACGGCTTCTTCATAATTTCCTTTGGCAAACTCCGCTTTCCCTGCTTTATACCAACGTTCCGACACACAATCGTCTATAAGTCTCTCCACACCATAATCCGACACATTGGTACTATTTACATAAGCATTGTATATGCTACGGGCACTTTCGCACTCCCCTCTTGACACTAATTCTCTAACATGTTTAAAATCATCAGTCTGTGCCAAAAGAAGATTGGCAAAAAGCAATGTTACTACGGCTGTTGTTATCTGTTTCATCAATTATTATTATTTTACAAACTATCTATAACGTTATTTTTCGGTTTTTGATACATTTGCAACATTATTTTTTACGAAAAATCAAAAAAAGACTATGTCCTTGAGTTCGAATCCCGTGATTTTTTCGTTTATCTTGGCAAGAAGCGATTCTTTGCGGAACGACATCTCCTGCCTCAGCGCCGCCGACGACAGTTGCACGTGCAACACGCCTTTCTTCAGCTTGAAATTGCGCGAAAGCTGGGCTATCATCTCGCCGACGATTTCGTTGTATGCGTCAATCACGGCATTCTGATTGACGGCATCGGTCATGTCGTTCTGTTCATAAACCTTTTGCAGGAGGTCTTGAAGCGTATATTCGTGCGGTCCTTTCATTGTTTTTCGATTTTGTCGTCCTTAACAGTGAAAATGGCGTGTTCTATCTCGGTGTTTTCGAAGATGGACTCCACCCTGCCCTGCTGTGTGTCGGTGAGGAACACCTGTCCGAAATGGTCGCTGCCGACGAGGTACACCAGCTGCCGCACACGCTCCATGTCGAGTTTGTCGAACACATCGTCGAGCAGGAGTATGGGCTTGATGTTGCGTACGGAGGCAATGTATTCGAACTGAGCGAGTTTCAGTGCAAGCACGAAGGTCTTCTGCTGTCCCTGCGAACCGAATTTCTTAATCGGCATTGCCTCGTGGATGTGGAAAAGCAGGTCGTCCTTGTGGGGTCCGACGGTGGTATATTGCGTGTAGGCGTCTTTCTGCCAGGCCTCGGTGAGCATCTGCGCGAAGTCCTTGCCTTCGAGCTGCGACTCGTAGGTGAGCCTTACTTTCTCGGCTGCTGGCGAAATCATGGCGAAATAGCGTTGGAAGATGGTCTCGAACTCCGCCACAAAGGCCTTGCGACGCTCGTGCACGGGCTGTCCGAAACGCACCATCTGCTCGTCCCACAGCCTCAGCTGGTCCTCCTCGAAATAGCGGTTTTCGAAGAACTGTTTCAGCAGACTGTTTCGCTGTTCCAAAACTTTCTGGTATTTAAGCAGTTGGTCGAGATACTGACGATCGGTCTGGGAGATGATGCCGTCGATGAACTTGCGACGCATGTCGCTGCCCTCGTTGATAAGTTCCTGATCGTAAGGCGAGATCATCACCAGAGGTATCTTGCCAATGTGGTCGGCAAAACGGGTGTAGGCTTTCTTGTTGAATTTCATCTGCTTGGCCGTGCCACGTTTCAGCACGCACGACACCAGCTGCTCGTCGTCGGAGTCGGGGAAAATGTAACTCCCGTGGATGGCAAAGAAAGGTTCTTCGTATTTAATATTCTGATTGTCAACGGAATTGAAGTAGCTCTTGCAGAACGAGAGGTAGTAGATGGCATCGAGCAGGTTGGTCTTGCCAACACCGTTGTTGCCCACAAAACAGTTTATCTTGTGCGAAAACTCCACCTCCACATCGGAGTAGTTCTTGAAATTGGCAAGTTTTATACTCTTCAAATACATCGTTTACAAGTTTTTTTCTATCCATGTTGCGACTTTTTCCATCAGCCAGCGCGGTGTGGAAGTGGCTCCCGTTATGCCTATCCGCTCCACGCCTACGAAACTCTCCTTTTTCAGCTCCGATAGTCCGGAGATTAGTAACGTATTGTCCTTCACCTGTTTGCAGTGCTCATATAGGTATTTACCGTTGGAGCTGTTCTGTCCCGACACAAACACCACTATGTCCACCGAGGTGGCGAAATCGGTCAGTTCCTTAATCCGGTTCGAAACACGTCCGCATATAGTATTGAACACCAAAACATTGTCGTTACCAAGCGAGGCACAGCGCTGTTTCACTGTTTCTATCAGTTGTTCGTACTGCTCTTTGTTTTGCGTGGTTTGGGAGTAGATTCGCATCGGTTTGGCAAAGTCAATCTGCTCAATATCAAGCATATCGCTGATAACGATGGCGGTATTGTCGGTCTGTCCGTTCAACCCGATGACTTCGGCGTGACCTTTCTTGCCAAAGATAACCACCTGACCGCCAACGTTTTTCATCTCCTCATAGCCTTTGCGGATTTTCTTCTGCAAGGCAAGCACAATGGGACATGTGGCATCGACAAGCTGGATGTTGTTGCGTGCGGCAAGCTGGTAGGTGGAGGGCGGCTCGCCATGGGCACGGATAAGCACCTTGGTATCACGCAGTTGTGCAAAACGTTCGTAGGTAATTACCTCCAAGCCTTTGGCCGACAGACGTTCCACCTCCTCGTTGTTGTGGACGATATCGCCTAAGCAGTAAAGCCTCTCCGAGCTGTGCAGATGGTTTTCGGCAGCTTGTATGGCCGCCACAACCCCTGAGCAGAACCCAGCCTTTTCGTCGACAACAACTTCCATGATATCAGAACTTTAACAAACTATTCTATTCCGACTTCTTTCTTTATTTCGGGAAAGATCTGTGTGTCGAAAATCTCCATAAATTTCTGTGCGGAGTATTTCTTGTAGTTGTCGTTTACAAAGAAACACAGCATCTTTATCATATCCTCAGGGCCTTGATATCCCGAAGACAACTGCACAAGTTTCATGTTCTCGTCGAAAATGGCAAGGGAGGGATAGCCTATCTGCTTGCCCAAAATGGCTGTTGTGAAACTGTGAGGTGTGTTTCTTTTTGTACTTCCGGCAAACTCATGTCCGTTCCATTTGAAAGCGTCTTTGCTTTCGGCATCAAAATGGACGGAAAGGAAGTAATGGTTCAGTATGGCGGCCACCACGGGATTTGCGTAGGTGTCTCTGTCCATGCGTTTGCACCATCCGCACCAGCTCGTGGAAAAATCCACAAGAAACATTTTTGTGTTGCCTTTGAGTTCGGTAGCTCCGACATTTTCAATCGGCTGCCATTGCACCTGAGCGTTTGCGCACAGCGAAAAAGCCAGTGCAAAACATGCGGTTAAAATCTTTTTTTTCATATCTGTTTTATTATATCAATTATCTATTAGTAACTCATCTCTTATCTTCTTTTCCGACGCATCTGTTTTTTTTCGCAAAAATCGTTTGGTTGGGGCAGTTTGCCGGAGAGATTGCAGTGGTTGTTTGTGGCGGTTGTGTGTTGCATTTATAACTTGAATGTGGCTACTGTTTATCTTAATATTCTTTAAATTCAAGATACATCTTTTTTGGCAAAAAAGATTCTAAAAATAACATGATTTTTTTATTTGGCATATATTTACGACTTAAGCCATCAACGATAAAACCATATTGATCAATTGCATAAACTTCGTCCCAGCGTCGGGTTCCACATTCATCAAACGCTCCGACGAATCGCACAACTATTATTGGTTCAAATTCCGCATAAACATTCGACATTTTTTCAAAACGAGAATGATTGCCGTTTTCGAAAGTACATGGTATTAGATTCGAATCTCCCCGAAACAATTGATAAAAATCTTCTATTAATTGTCCTTGTGATGTGCGCATATAAAACGAGCAATTATTCATAAGATAATCCATGTTTTTCCACCGATGCCAAATAATACCATCATGACTAATACATAACATATTTTCGGCATATATATGCATCTCAGATACATACCGCGGATATTTATAATTATCATGATAATTTTCAGAATTTTGAGAACTCAATCGAGTGAAAGATAATAATAAAATGAAAAAAATCACATGTTGTTTATGCATATTATTTATTATTTGTAGTCAATTATCAATTAGTAACTAATATCTCTTCTTATTTCTTAACTCCTAACTATCGCTCCCTTTTCCTGCCAGCAGTCCGCAGGCTGCCATTATATCCTCCCCACGGGAGGCACGTATGGTGCAGATTATCCCGTTGTTGCTCAGATAGTCGCGGAAGGTGGTCATTGTATTGGCGTCAGGACTGGCAAAAGGTGTGTCGGGCGAGGCGTGGAAACGTATCAAGTTGACACGGCAGTGCAGTCCGCGAAGCAGCTCCGACAGCTTTCGTGCGTGCAGCAGGTCGTCGTTGAGGCCTTTGAACATGATGTATTCGAACGACAGCCGCCGTTGTCCCGACCAGTCGTATTTCCGCAGCAGACGCACTATCTCGCTGTGCGCGAAGGAGTTCTGTATGGGCATCAGTTTGGCACGCTCGTCACCGTAGGGAGAATGCAGGCTCACCGCCAGATGACACTGGCTCTTCTCCACGAAATCCCTGATGCGCGGCAGTATGCCCACTGTAGAGACGGTGATGCGCCGCGGACTCATGGCAAAACCCCAGTCGGAGGTGAGTATCTGCGTGGCTTTCAGCACATTGTCGTAGTTATCGAAAGGCTCGCCCATACCCATAAACACTATGTTGGTGAGGTCGTCGGTCTCGTCGATGCCAACTATCTGGTTTACAATATCTCCAGCCGACAAATGTCCGTGGAAACCCTGTTTGCCAGTTACGCAGAACTTGCAACCCATCTTGCAACCAACCTGCGAGGAGACGCATATCGTACCACGCTCTTTGTCAGGGATATACACCGACTCCACATATTTTCCGCCCACTACGGGGAAAAGATATTTCTTGGTGCCGTCGGTTGAGACCATGCAGTCGGCGGGCTGGGTACGGCCAACAGTGTGGTTTTCCGACAGTTGCGCACGTGCTTTCAGCGACAGGTTGGTCATCTCGTCGATGCTGAGGACGCGCTTTTTGTACAGCCAGTCGCAAATCTGCTTGGCGGCAAATTTGGGCAGACCGTTTTCAGCACACAGCTGCTGCAGCTCTTCGAGGGTTTGACCGAACAAGAACATGTCTTAAAGTTGAATTGTTTAGTTGTTTAATTGTTGAATTGACCTTTGACTTTTGACCTTAGACAACTAAATATTCCTCAGTATTTCAATTACATGGCGCCAGAATTTCTCCACGGTGGCAATCTCGAGACGTTCGTCGGGGGAGTGCACTCCGCGCAATGTCGGACCGAAGGAGATCATGTCCATACCCTCGTATTTCTCGCCGATAAGTCCGCACTCCAGTCCGGCGTGGATGGCGCGGATGGTGGGTTCTTCGTTGAAGAGACGGCGATAGGCATCGGCAGCCACTTTCAGCACTTTGCTGTCGGGGTTGGGAGTCCAGCCCGGATAGCCGTCGCTGTGGGTCACCTTAGCACCGATGAGACGGAAAGTGGCCTCGATCTTCGAAGCGGCGGCATGCTTGGCACTCTCCACCGAGCTGCGCTGGCTGGTGCAGATGTGAATCTTGCTGTCGTCCATCTTAACGGAAGCGAGGTTGGTGGAAGTCTCCACAAAGTTGGGAATCTCGCGCGACATAGCCAGAACGCCGTGGGCGCAGGCGTAGAGGGCGTTGAGCAGGTTGTCTTGTGAAGCCTTGTCCATCAGCGACTTAGGCATCTCTGTCTTTTCGGCAGTAACGTGCAGGTCGGGCTCGGTGGAGCGGAACTCATAACGCACGGCCTTTTCGAACTCTGCTACAGTGTGTTGCAGTTTCTCAGCGTTAGCCGAAGGCACCGTCACCACTGCACAAGCCTCGCGGGCGATGGCGTTGCGCAAGTTGCCGCCGTCCATGGTCGAGAGACGCAGTCCCAGATTTTCGGACATCGTCCACAACACACGGGTTATCAGCTTGTTGGCACAGCCGAGACCTTTGTTGATATCATCGCCAGAATGGCCTCCCTTAAGTCCCGAAACTTTCACCACAAAAGCCTGAGTGTCAGGATTTACAGCTTCGGTCTTGTAGTCAATTTCCATCACGGTGTCTATGCCTCCGGCGCAGCCCACGCAGATCTCGCCGAGGTCCTCGTCGTCGAGGTTGAGCAGGATGCGGCTCTTGAGCCAGTCGTTTTTCAGTGCGGAGGCACCTGTGAGGCCGGTTTCTTCGTCAACGGTGAAGAGGCATTCCAGCGGACCATGCTCGATGTCGGTGGAGTCGAGGATTGCCAAAGCCGTAGCCACTCCAATGCCGTCGTCGGCGCCGAGGGTAGTGCCGTCGGCATGGAGCCATTCGCCTTTCATAACAGGAACGATGGCATCTTTCTGGAAATCAAAGTCTTTGTCGTTATTTTTTTCGCACACCATATCGATATGGCTTTGCAGGCACACCCATGGACGGTTTTCGTTGCCCTTGGTGGCAGGTTTGCGGATAAGCACGTTGCCCACATTGTCGGTAAGGGTCTCAAATCCTTTGTTTACACCGTATTCGATAAGGTAGCGGGTTATTTTTTCCTCGTGTTTGGAGGGACGCGGAATCTGGAGTATGTCGTTGAAAAAACGCCACACGGCAGCCGGCTGAAGGTTTTCTAATGCTTTGTACATAAGACAGTTAGTTTGTTTATTATTGTTATACAACACGATTTTACGGAGAATCGTGCTTTGTCATTCCCTAACTCTGTCGAGATTCACATTTCCCGAACGGTCGGGCAGCGGTGTCTCCAGTTTCAGAAGAGAGGCATCAGCTTGGTAATCAAAGCTGTACGTCAGATTTTCATGCTCTACGTCTTTTACCGAGAGCTTGCCAAGGACAGCCCAGCCGTGATTGCCTTCCTGCTCGTTGTAGGTGTAGGTTCCACGCAGAGTGACGTCGCCGCTCGAGGCATAATCTTCCTCGCCTTCGGCATCGGGCCAGTTCCAAGCGCATTTGTACTCGACGTTGTTGCCAGAGCCGAAAGTTACGGTATGCTCGTCGAAACCGCCATTGCGGGTGTACTTGTAATAGTATTTCAAGCCCGTAAGCTTGGTGGTTTGTTCATTGCCGTTGCCGTTGTTGTTGTTATTATTGGTGCTTGCGCTGCTGCTATTGTCCTTGTCGCAGGAACTCATCGCCACAGCGAAAACGGCGGCAAAAAGAATTGAAAGAACTTTTTTCATAACAATGCCTTTCTTATTTGTTTTTGACTTATTTTTTCTTCAGTGTCAGCGTTTTACCATCGAAAGTGAGGGACATCTCGTCGCCGTTGATAGTGAATTCGGCTTTGCCCATGGGCTTGTCGTTGTTCTGGTCTTTCAAATCGGCCGAGCCTTTGCCTGTGGCCTCGTCGAAAGTGTAGGAGCCGTATGCGCTGGTGTATTTGGCGGGCTCGCAAGTGTGGTCGGACACTTGGTAGAAGCAGTTGGTCTGCTTGAAATTGAGGCTATAAGTGGTGTACTTGCCCGTTGTCTCGCCATCGGTGAATTCCCAATTTGTTCTGTAAAGGACATTGTCCTGTTTTTGGGCAGAAACATCGGCGGCCGGAGTTTCAGCTACCTGAGCGTAGTCGTTTTCTGTTGCTTCGGTGTTGTTGTTGCCACCGCAAGATGCCATTGCAGTTACGAAAGCCACGGCTGTAAGAATTAAAAATGCTTTTTTCATTTTGATTATTGTTTTAAGTTATTAATTAACGGATTTCTAATAAATTACTTAACCATCAAGGTTACTACTTTCTTGAAAGTCTGTTTATTGCCTTTGGTGTCGAACACCTCCATGTAAACCACGTAGTTGCCGACTTGGCAGCGGGCTTTGGCCTCGTTTGTGCCGTCCCAAGCAAACACGCCGTGACAGCCGAGTATGGCGTTGCGCTCCAAGCGTCTAACCAAACGGCCTTGGGCGTCGTAGATGAATATATTGCCCGTGTAGTCGCAGTTTTCGAACTGGTACGAGATGTTGGCAACATCGTTGTAGCCGTCGGCGTCGGGCGAGAAGAGCGTAGGTTCCACGGTGATATCGCCTTCGTTGTAGAGGAAGTCGTAACTCTGTGAGTTCTTGTAGGTTGGAGTGCCATAGCCGGCCGATTTGGCGGCGGAATGCCAGTTGCTCTCGTTCTGTGTGCCGAGGTCGAACGAACGACGCTCCAGCGACACACCTTTCACGTTGTTCAAAAAGGTGTTGTGCATCTTCTCCGTGTAGTCGAAACGGTCGATTACAGTGCTGTCTTTCAGTGCGATAATCACTGTCCCCTCGCCGTTGGCATAGGTCGGTAGGGCGTTGAGGGGATAAATCACCTTTTCGGGACTCATCACGGTGTAATGTCTGCTCAATGCGGTGTCGCGGGTTACCACGCAGTAGTCGTGCGGGGCAATCACGGCGGTGTCGGAGATACGGCAGGCGGTTTTCAGACGGTTGTTGTTGTCGTCCCAAGTGGCTAAGATAATGTTACCCAATGGGATAGCACGTTCAGACTTGTTGTAAATCTCCACATAGTCATCGCCACCGACCTGCGGATTAAAAAGTATCTCGTTGATAATAAGATTGTTGTAGGTAGTGTCTAACACAAAAGTCAAATCGGTGGAAGCCACCATGTTTGCCGAAAGGTCGTACACATTTTCCACATGCAGTGTGTAGGAAACGAGTTCCTGCCAAGCCTGCGCGAAGGTGAGCAGCACCGAAGTCCTGCCATATTCCACCTCGGTGGGATTAACGCCCGAAATGCTGTAATTGGCTGTATTCAAGGCAGAAATACTGTCCATCACCTCGTTGAAACGCACTTTAACGGTGCTTACGCTGCGGGCCGCAGCCTCGGTGGCGACGGGAGCTTGATAGTCATCGGCATGGAGCTTGATGGGGGCAGTCTGGCAAAGCGACATGGCGTTGCCGGCAAGGTCCTTCACATTGCACACCTTGAGCTGATGCAACATATTGGGAATCAATCGTGAATAGTTGAGCCGCACCTGATTTTCGCCAATCAGCGTGCCGTTGAAAAGGGGACTCTGCTCGACCTGCGGCAAGGTGGTGATGCGGTAGTTGTTGGCATTCACGGCAGTGGCAGAATCCACTGGCTCATTGAAAGTTACAAGAATAAAGTCGTTGTTGTCGTCGCCCGACTCCACAACGGCGGTACGCACAGCGGGCGGCACGGTGTCGGGCACTAGGGCGCGCAGGTTAACATCGTCGAGGTAGAAACGGTTGTAATAGGATGACGAGTAGGTGAATTTTACACCGAAAAAGCCGTTGCCGGTCCAGTTTATCGCCGAAGAGATGGCGTGGGTTGTGAAAACGGTGTCGGCACGCAGGAAAGTGGTGCCGCCGTTGTTGTAAACCTGCATCTGCATTGTGATTACGTTGGCGGGACTTTTGGTGACGGAGAATTTGAGGATCTCGTAATCCACGGCGGTGTCGGTGGAGAGGACTGCCGTCGAGACGCCCGCCACACGCTCGTAAAGCATTGCCTTGTCGGAACTTGGGTCGAAAGCAAGGTAGAAGGCGTTGGACGAATTGGCGATGTTGGCACTGTCGCCCCAGAGATAAACCACTGCATTGTTAGCTGTGGTGGGGTCGGCTGTTTTCACCTCGAAATCGAACTGGAGCGGATAGGCGAGGTCGCCACGCAGAAAGGCGTATGGCACAGCCACATACGACGAAGTCTCGGTGGTACGTGCCGGAATCTGCAACCGTCCCGTGGAGGTGCCGAAATTGGCGGTGTCGCCTACCCAACCGGCGTACGGCCAAGCGGGCGAGGAAAAATCTTCGTACAACTGCGCCTGCAAATTGCTCTGGAGCATCGACAAAATCATTACACAAAAAGCTATGACACAACTTTTTGCACTCATCCTTGAATGTATTTTCATACCTCTAAATCACTTATATAATAAACTGCAAATTTACGACTTTTTTTCCAAAAATGCAAATAAGATTACGCAAATGCACAAAAAAAAATAATCCACGACAATCGAAAAAAATTGAGTAATTTTGCAAAACCGAAACGACAATACAAAAACAGCATGCAAGCACCGAAAAACATTGCCATTGAGGACTTTAACTACCCCCTACCCGACGAACGGATAGCCAAATTCCCTATCGAGAAACGCGACGAGTCGAAACTCCTCACCTGCATCGGCGGCGAAATCGGCGAGAGGGTGTTCAAGGAAATTCCCGACATCCTGCCTCCCGACACCCTGCTTATCTTCAACAATACCAAGGTGATACACGCAAGGATGTTTTTCAGCAAGGAGACAGGGGCTTTGATTGAGATTTTTTGTCTGGAGCCACACCAAATGGCCATCTCCACCGCCTTCGAACAACGCAGCCATTGCTCGTGGCTCTGCTTTGTGGGCAACAACAAAAAATGGAAAAACGGAGTGATTTCCAGAGATTTGGACATCGACGGACAGACAATAACCCTCACCGCCACACGGCGCGAGGCTTACACCAACGCCTGGGTGGTGGATTTCGACTGGACGGGCGGATTCTCCTTCGCGGAAATCATCGAGCAGGCGGGTGTCATCCCCCTCCCACCCTACCTACACCGCGACGCCGTGGCCAGTGACAATGAGCGTTACCAGACTATCTACGCACAATGGCAGGGCTCCGTGGCGGCACCCACGGCCGGACTGCATTTTACGCAAGAAGTTTTCAACAACCTGAATACCAAAGGCATATCTACTGAGTTCATCACCTTGCACGTGGGTGCGGGAACTTTCAAACCGGTGAGCAGCGACACCATAGGCGAGCACATAATGCACGTTGAAAAGATAGTGATTTCGCGCAAAAACCTCGAAAGTATCGCCAGTCAGTGCGACAAATTCATAATACCTGTCGGCACTACAACTGTAAGAACCTTGGAATCAATATATTGGTTTGGTGTGAAGCTGCAACTCAACCCCGACCTCGAAGCCATGCACCTCGGACAGTGGGAAAGCTACGAGCTTGAGGAACAGGCCATTGACAAACGACAGGCTTTCGAAAATGTGCTGGCATTTATGAAAAAGCACGACTTGGAAATACTCGAAGGCGACACCCAGATGATTATCGCACCAGGGTATAAATTCCACGTAATCAATGGAATAATAACCAATTTCCACCAACCGCAGAGCACCCTGTTGCTGCTTGTCTCGGCCATTGTTGGAAATCGTTGGAAAGACTGCTACCGTTACGCCCTCGACCACGGATTCCGTTTCCTCAGCTACGGCGACAGCTGTTTGTTTATTCCCTAATAAACAATACGTTAGAAAATTCTACTCTCTGTAATACACCCTTTTCACCCTGTGTGAGATGGATGTGAGGATTTCGTAGGTGATGGTGCCGGAGTCGGCGGCAATTTCCTGCAAAAGTTTGGCATCGCCGAACAAGACAACCTCATCAGTTTCAGCGCATTGCACATCGGTAACGTCGATAAAGCACATATCCATGCAGATTATTCCGATAATCGGCGCCACTTGGCCGTTTATCACCACTTTGCCGTTTCCGTTACCCAGTCGGCGGTTGAGACCGTCGGCGTAACCTATTGGTATTATGGCAATTCGCGAGGGACGCTGTGCCACCCAGCGGCAGTTGTATCCAACGGAGTCGCCCTCGGGGATGTCCTTTATCTGCGAAATGCGGGTTTTCAGACGGCTCACGGCGGTAAGGTGTTTCTGCACCTCGGGCTCGGGCGAGATGCCGTAAAGTCCTATGCCCAGACGCACCATGTCCATATCGGCCTCGGGGAAACGTGTGATGCCCGACGAATTGAGGATATGGCAGCAGATTTTGTCGTTGCCGAGCAGCTCTTTCAGTCGTCCGCTCCACTGGCGGAAATTGCTTATCTGACGGCGGGTGAAGTCGTCCATCTCGGGGTCTTCGCTGCAGGCGAGATGCGAGAAAATGGACTTCACTTCCACCACATCGCGCAACTCGTTGAGTCTCTGAGCCAAAGGTTCGATATCTTTCTCCATAAAGCCGAGACGGTGCATCCCCGTATCGAACTCAATATGAATGGGATACGGCTCATGGTTGTAGCAATGTGAAGTCTCGGAAAAGAGGTCGAGGATACGAAGACTGTAAATATCTGGTTCCAAGCGGTTTTTGATGATACTCTCGAAACTTTCCTCTTCGGGGTTCATCACCATAATGGGCAGGGTGATGCCGTTTTGGCGGAGGTCCACACCCTCGTCGGTATAGGCCACCGTGAGATAGTCCACATTGTTGGTTTGCAGTGCGTTGGCAATCTCAACACTGCCGGCTCCGTAGGAGAAAGCCTTGACCATGGCCATCAGCTTGGTGTTGGGGTTGATACGCGAACGGAAATAGTTGAGGTTGCGGATAAGAGCGTCGAGGTTCACCTCCATAATGGTTTCGTGCGACTTGCGCTGGAGCAGTTTGGCAATCTTCTCGAAATGGAACACACGTGCGCCTTTCAGCAGAATTGTCTCGTCTTGGAAATTGGAAAACAGGTAGTTGGCGATGAAATCCTCGGTATCGCGGAAGAAAACACTGTTTTTGTCGAATTTGTCGGCGTTGCGCGAAAGTGCCTCGCCAATGCCGATGAACTTGGCCACACCACGTTGCTTAACCAGCTGTGCCACTGTGGAATACAATTCCGTTTCGGGCAATCCCGACTGCATTATGTCCGACAGAATCAAAGTCTTTTTCTTGTGCTGCCGTTCCTGACGCAGAAAGTCGAGGGCTATTGTCAACGAGTTGATATCCAGACTATAAGCATCGTCAACCAGCTGACAGCCGTTGATGCCGTCCTTCACTTCGAGACGCATGGCCACGGGCAGCAGACGCTCGGTTTTGCGTTGGATATCGGCCACAGCCCAGCCCATGTAGAGCAGCAGCGTGATGCAGTGCATGGCGTTCTGCACCGAGCCGTTGTCGGAAAAAGGTATTTTGGTTGTAAAATTATTGTCCTTGTAACTTATTGTAAACGTGGTGTTATGCTCTGTCATTTCGGTGTCGAGCAGTCGCACGGACGCTTTCTCGGACCTGCCCCAAGAAAAACGTTTGATGGAGCGGAATTCCCCGTTGTTTTCGAGGGTGTCGATGATGTCGGCATGGTCCTCGCAGCACACAAGCACGTCGCAATTGACGAAGAGACGCAGCTTTTCGGCAATCTTATCCTGAAGGCTGGGGAAATTCTCGTTGTGTGCCTGTCCGATATTTGTCAGCACGCCGATGGTAGGACGCATAACATCCTGCAAACGAGACATTTCGCCAGGCTGGGAGATGCCTGCCTCGAACACCGCAAGGTCGTTTTCGGGACTCATCTGCCAAACGGAGAGCGGCACGCCGATCTGCGAGTTGTAGCTTTTGGGGCTCGACACGATGTTGTGTCCTTCCGAGAGCAGCTGCACAATCCAGTCCTTGACCACGGTCTTGCCGTTGCTGCCCGTAATTCCCACCACGGGGATAGGGTACTGCAGGCGACGACTCTTGGCCAAAGTCTGCAAAGCGGCCACCACATCATTGACTACCAGCACGTTAGTACCTTCGAGAGCAGCAATGCGTTTGGCGAAAGCCTCACCCTCGCTTGCGGGAAGCACAAAGCTGCGCACCCCTTTGCTGTAAAGCTCGTCAACATAACGGCAACCCGAGTTGCGTTTGGTGGAAATGGCGAAAAACAGGGTGGTGTCGGGACACGATAGGGAACGGCTGTCGGTGAGCAAAGTGGTTATTTCCGCATTTTTGTCGGCAATGCTGACCGACAGAGGCGCAAGCGTCCGGCTGATATTTTCGATAGTGTAGGCTGTCATTTTCAGCGTTTTATATCAAAATGGTAAATTGTTCTGGTCGTAGTTGTCCTCGAAATAGTCGTTGGAGCCCGACTCATCTCGTTTTTGCAGTATGATGTCCATCACTTCGCCGTCGAGGAGCATATTGCTGTCGTATTTCTGCAACATGTTTTCAAGAAAGAAACCGTCGATGTCCATATTGTGCAGCAGCAGGCAAGCCTCGTTTTTGCGGTTGGTATTGAAATAGGCCACGGCAAGCGGGATGTAGAGGTCGTCGTCGTCGCGGATATACTGTTCCGCCTCGGTAACCTTGGCTATCACGTCGTCGTAGCGTTTGAACTGCAGCAAGAATTCGATGTAAATAAGCCACGGCGACTTGAAGTCGTGGAACTTCTCCGTAAGGAATTGGAACATCTGCTCGAAGCGGTCGGGGTCGTGGAACTCGTATTTGTAAAGAATGGCGAGGTCGTCGTAAGATACTATGCTATAAGGATTTATGGCAATGCTTTCGACAAGCAGTTTTTCGGCCGAAACAGGATCGCCCATACGCATATAGCAGTTAGCCAACTTATTGCGTGTGAGGTAGTTATTAAAATCGTCATCGGACTTGTTGTCGTCGAGGTATTTCACCGCCGAGCGGTAATAGGGAGCCGCGCTGGAATACTGGTGGTTGCGGAAATAGGACTCTCCCAGTTGTATGTCGATATGATATTTTTCGTTTTCAGGCACATTGTTAAGGGCGTCGTAAAGGACGTTGCGGTCGTCGGTAATCGAAAATTTGGTAAGATAAGCCGCTGTGCATTGGGCCGAGATTGCGAGGGCGTATTCGCAGGCCTCGAGGGATTCTTCGTCGTGGTGCAGTTCGTAATGGGCCATTGCGATATAGCTCCAAGCGTGGCTGGAGTAGGGATTGATTTCGAGATAGGCTTCGAAAAACTTGAGTGCGGCCTCATATACCTGCGGTATGGGCATCAATTCGTTGTTGACGCGGGAGAGGAACTCCTCGTCGTCGTCGGATTTAAGGGCAATGCGTTTTTTGAAATAATGCAGAGCCATCTCCACCTTGCACTGGATAAGGCACTGCTGTATCATAAAATCGTAAACCTCGACGTTGTCGGGTTCTATCACGAGCACCTTTTTCAGATATGTAATCCCTTTGTCGAACATGTTGTTATGGAAGTAGCAGTCGGCCAGTCCCAAAAGCACTCCCACGTGGTCGGGTTCGACTTTTTCGAGATTCGAAAGAATGTATTGTGCGCTGTCGGTATTGCCTTGCAGGAAATAGATATGGGCACGCTGCACCTTGATATCCGTGCTGTCGGGATAAATCTCTTCGGCAATACGCAGAGCCTGAGAGAGTTTGCTGTTGTTCACATAAGACTGCGGGTAATCGGCGGCGGCATAAAAATCGATGATATCCAAGAAATCATCCAAATCGCGGTAGGCGTCGGGATGTTTCTCGAAATCCAGCACAAGGCGTTTCACTCGTTTGCTCGTATTGTCGAATCGGCGGTCGTCCATAATGGCGTGAAAGTTAGTTCGGAGTCTGTTAGCACGTTATTGTTTTGACACTGCAAAATTACATCTTTTCGGCTAAGAAAAACCTCTTGTAAGCAAATAATTATCAACAACCGCCGTTTAATGAAACAGCGATGCACAATTACGATGGTAATACGCAAAGGCTATTCGGCATCCATTGCCAGACGGAAACCGACAAAATGATTATGCGAGCCAGGCAGATAACGCATCCTGCAAGTTGCTCGCACATAGCGTTCTCCTTCAACCCAACTTCCGCCTCTCACCACACGATGCGAACCCGAGGTAGGTCCTTTAGGATTTGTTTGACTATCAGCAGTGTAAATATCATACCAGTCGTTGCACCATTCACCGACATTTCCGCTCATATCACAAAGAAACAACTCGTTGAATGCCTTGCCTTTAACAGGATGTGTCTGTCGGTCGCTATTGCTTTGATACCAAGCCACTTCGGAGACGCTGTTTGAACCCGAGTACCTATAATCCTGCGTATTGGTGCCTCCCCTTGCTGCAAACTCCCACTCCGCTTCGGTAGGCAACCGAAAATGCAAGCCGGTCATATAGTTAAGTTTTGGAATAAATGTATCCACAACCATCCTGTAACTGACATTCTCAACTGGCAATGCAGAACCCTTGAAATTACTTGGGTTTGAGGTGATTACCTTATCCCATAACGCTTGCGTAACCTCTGTTTCGCCAATAAAATAATCTGACAAAGTCACATCATGGACTATCCGCTCGTCGAGTTGGGCCTGATTGTCGCGTTCAACCGTTGTACCCATCTGAAAAGTACCACCTTGCACTTTATTCATATTAAACACCACTCTGCCAATGCTTATCTCGGTGTATTGAGAGTATCTTGTAATAAAGACACGATCTCCATCATTTTGAGATTGATCTTCATCTTCTACTGTCTTTTTACAGGATACTGACAATATGCACAGCAAGGCGGCAAAAAGCAGCAACCCACGGGACAGTTTCTTATAAGAATTAGCAAGATTGTTCATAATCAAGATATTACACCATTTCCTTCTTGGCATTGTCCACCATAAAATGCAGACGGTTGAAGACGTTGGCGTCGGAGGTACTGCTGTCGAAATCGAGGAACAGCAGGTTCATCTTGGGATAGAGGCTCTTCACACGTTTCTCCACACCCTTGGAAATCACATGGTTGGCGATACATCCGAAGGGTTGCAGACTCACCACGTTGTTCACTCCGCTTTCGGCGAAACTAGCAAGCTCGGCGGGTATCAGCCAGCCCTCACCGAAATTGGCCGACATATTGATGATTTTCGAAGCCAGCTTGGCGTCGTGGAAAATATCGGCAAACGGCCTGTAGTACGGGAACTCCGCCCCCACCTTGTCGAACTTGCGCACCACCATACGCAGCACCTTGTAGATGGCGTCGGTGACAATCAGCGGCACGCTCTCCTCCTTGATATGGTGTTCGCGGTTTATGTGCTTGTTAACGAAGCTGTTGACAAAGAAATTGTACATCGACGGAGCGATAACCTCCACGCCCTGCTCCGAAAGCCATTCCAGCACGTTCTTGTGGCTGAAGGAGTTGTATTTGACGTAAATCTCACCCACCACGCCCATCACAGGAGCCTTCACATCTGGCAGGATGATGGTCTTGAACTCGGCTATGGCCTCTCGGAAGAGTTTCAACAACGCCTTGCCGTCGCGTTTCTCCACAAAGGGCAGTGCCTTTTCTATATATTTGTATCTCAACGTCTTGGCCAGACCTTTTTCCTTCTCCCTCACCACGGAGGCGAAATAGAGTCGCGAGATGCAGTCGGCGTAAAGCAAAGCATACACGGTGATTGAAATATTACCTTTGAGTTTTAGCTGGAAGCCGGGCTGTTCGTTGAAAAGGTCGTTGCCGAAAGCCACGGAGATGACGGGCACGTTGTATCCGGCCGAAATCAGTGCGTCCTTGATAAGGGCGATGTAGTTGGTGGCGCGGCACTGTCCGCCCGTCTGTGTCATTGCCACAGCGATGTCGTCGAGGTTGTATTTGCCGCTTTTCAGCGCTTTGATGATGCTTCCAATGACGATGGTGGCGGGGTAGCACACCTCGTTGTTGGAATATTTTAGGCCCGTTTCGGCGGCTTCCATATCGCCCATGGGCAGGTTGACGAGATTGTAGCCCATCAGTCCGAAGATGGCGGGCAGGAACTCGGAATAGCCTTCGGCGAAATAGGGAGCGAGCAACGTGCGGTGACGCTCCTGTTCAGTGAACAGAGGCAGTTTCACGGGAGGCTTGTGCTCCGACTGCTTGTGGCTGAAACGCAGGCTCTCCACAAGGGAGCGTATGCGCAGACGCAACGAGCCGATGTTGTTCACGTCGTCGATTTTGAGCAAGGTCAGGCTCTTGCCACTTCGTTTCAAAACGTCGCTGATTTCGTCGATAATGAAAGCGTCGGGACCGCAGCCGAAGGATGTAAGCTGCACGAAATGAATATTTTCGGGCGTTTCGGCCACATATTTGGCGGCTTTGAACACTCGGTTGGGGTAAGCCCATTGCGAGATGGCGTTGACTTCGCCGAAAACGTCGTCGCCGCTGAGTAGGGTGATGTTCTCGGTAATTACATCGATACCCATGTCGGTGATGCTGTCGGATATTTTGTGCTGTATCAGCGGGTCGATGTGGTAAGGCCTTCCGGCGAGCATTATCACCATACGATTCTCTTTCTTGGCCTGTTCCACGATGTGACGGTTCTGCTCGGCTAGGGTAACCACGTAGCGGTGCTGTTCGGCCAGAGCCGCCTCGAAAGCCTCGGCAGCGGTTTTCTTACTGATTCCCAACGAGGTAAGATACTCCACGCACGACTTTTTCAGCAGTTTGTTGTTGTTGAACGAAGTGGTGGGGTTGTCCACAGGTATACCGTAGTTCTTGAGCGGGTCTATGGAGCTGATTATCACGTCGGAATAACCGGCCACCACAGGACAGTTGTAGCTGTTGCTCGAACGTTGGTCCTCCTTGCTCTCGAAAATGGCGTAGGGATAGAGGATGCGGTCCACCTTGCGCTCGATGAGGTCCATGATATGGCCATGCATCAGCTTGGCGGGGAAACAGATATTGTCGGACATTATGGAGTGTATGCCCTTTTCGTAAAGTTTGTTGGTGGAAGGCCGCGAGAGCACGGGCTGTATATTACAGTATGTCAAAAGTTTGTGCCAGAAAGGATAGTTCTCGTACATGCCAAGTCCTCGCGGAATGCCTATCTGCATGATGGGATTTTTCACCTTCGGACGGTCGAAAAGCATGCGGTAGCGCTCGTGGTGCTGGTTGATGCCCTTGCGAGCGCCTTCGGTCTTGTTGGAATAGATCTTTTCGCAGTTGTTGCCCGAATAGAACTTGTTGCCGTTGGCAAATTCGAAAGTCTTGACGGTACATTTGTTCTCGCAGCCCGGACACACCTCGAAATGCGACGTGTATTCGCGCGATTCCACCAGCTGGTCGAGGTTGATGGCCTTGTTGCTGTCGGAATAGTTCTGCAGCGAGTAGAGAGCCGCGCCGTAAGCGCCCATCAATTCGGGGATGTCGGAATAGGCCACACGCACGCCCGTCTGCAGCTCCAAGGCACGCACTATGGAGAGGTTGCGGAAAGTACCGCCCTGCACCACGATATTGTTGCCAAGCTCTTTTATGTCTTTGAGTTTCAATACTTTGAAAAGACAGTTCTTCACCACCGAGTAGGAGAACCCTGCCGCGATATCGTCCACGCTGGCGCCTTCGCGCATAGCCTGTTTCACCTTGGAATTCATAAACACGGTGCAACGGGTGCCGAGGTCGCAGGGATTTTTGGCAAAACACGACATCTGGGCGAACTCCGCCACCGGATAGTTAAGCATATTTGCGAAATTCTCGATGAACGAGCCGCAACCCGAGGAGCATGCCTCGTTGATTTCCAGACGTTTGATGACGCCGTTTTCGATAAACACGGCTTTCATGTCCTGACCGCCGATGTCGAGGATGAAACTCACGTCGGGCATTATCTTGCGGGCGGCCATATAGTGCGCTATGGTCTCGATGATGCCGCTGTGCAGTCCGAAGGCGGTTTTTATCAGATTTTCGCCGTAACCCGTTGTGGCACTGCCTACTATACGCACGTCCTTGCCGTGTTTGCGGGCTTCTTCGCGGAGACGCTTCAAGCCTTCCCAGAAGGCAGTGAAACTGTCGCCGTTGTTGCGGCTATAGTCCTGAAAGACAATATTTTCGTTTTTATCGATAAGAACAATCTTGGTGGTGGTGGAACCGGAATCCACGCCGAGGAAACAGTCGAGACTGTCTAGTTTTTCCCATTCGATTTTTGGCACCTGATGGCTGCCTTTGTCGCGTTTCCATTTCTCAAACTCCTCGCGCGAGCGGAACAGGCTCGGCAGACGGCGCGAGGTGGCGTTGAGCAGCATCCCGCCCTCGGATTTTATGGTGGCGAGGATGGCAGAAAGCGACTGCGGTTGGCGCTCGGAGGCGATGGAGATAAGTGCAGAGCCCCACGCAGGGACGAACTGTGCCTTGTCGGAGAGCACACAGTCGTCGTCGGTGAGGTTGAGCTGGTTCATAAAGGCCTTCTTAAGCTGTGGCAAAAAGGCGAACGGTCCGCCGCAGAAAAAGACTTTAGGCATTATGTCGGTGCCGCGCGAGAGCGACGAAATCACCTGTATGGCCACGGCGTTGAACACCGAAGCTGCGATGTCGTTCTTGCTTACGTTGCGACTTACAAGATTCTGAATATCAGTACGTGAGAACACTCCGCAACGGGAGGCTATGGGGTAGATAGTTTCGGCAGTGCTGGCAAGGGTGTCGAGCTCCTTGGTGTCGACGTTGAGCAGGGCGGCCGTCTGGTCGATGAAAGCCCCCGTGCCGCCGGCACAACTGCCGTTCATGCGCATGTCGGGCGACTTGTGTTCCTCGAAGAAAATCATCTTCGAGTCCTCGCCTCCGATGTCGATAAAGGTCCTGATTTCGGGGAATTTGCTTTTCACAAGTTCCGCCGAGGCCACCACTTCCTGCACGAAGTCCATCCCCGACGCTTCGGCGTAGCCCATGCCCACGGAGCCCGTGAGGGTAATACGCAGGTCGCAGTCGCCGAGCTGGTCGAAAAGACGCTGGTAGGCGTCGATGGCAGCCTCGCGAATGTCGGTATTATGACGTTTGTAATTGGAAAACAGGATATTACCCTGTTCATCGACAACCACAAGCTTCAAAGTCGTGGAGCCAATGTCGATGCCGGCGTAATACAGCGGTCGGTCGGAGGTAACGGTCTTGGTATCAGTCATATATAACAAAATCTAATAATCGACTCAATATATTTTGAAACATCGAAAAACACTAAAAACTCAGTTATTTACGCGTTTTTCAGGTCGGTAATGGCCTTGGCGGGGTTCTCGGCGGAGAACACAGTGTTTCCGGCCACAAGCACGTCGGCACCGGCCTCGTAGAGCTTGGAGGCGTTGGCGAAGTTAACCCCACCGTCGATTTCGATAAGGCAGGCGGGATTCTTGCGCTGGCACATCTCCCTGAGAGTCATCACCTTGGAGTATGTGTTTTCGATAAATTTCTGTCCACCGAAGCCTGGATTTACGGACATCAGCAGCACAAGGTCGCAGTCCTGCACGGAGTCCTCGAGGAGACTGACGGGCGAGTGCGGGTTGAGCACCACACCGGCTTTCATGCCCGCGTCGCGAATGGCGTTGAGGGTGCGGTTGACGTGGTTGCAGGCCTCGTAGTGGACGGTGAGGATGTCGGCGCCGGCGTCGCGGAACGACTGCACGTAACGGGCGGGGTCCACAATCATCAGATGCACGTCGAGCGGCTTGCGGGCGTGCTTTTTGAT
>JAEEGJ010002356.1_pt1 | contig 103355 bp, 105 predicted proteins | sample 8958761 | NCBI WGS metagenome assembly JAEEGJ01 (sample SAMN16246546, study PRJNA631951) | gut metagenome | biome: gut microbiome; feature: rumen; material: RS-attached | host: Bos | place: Iran: Karaj | collected 2018-10 | reverse complement strand
CGGCATTTGCATCCACACCTACACTCCAATATATCTGTGTTAGGATGATGCGAACAATAATATGAAGCAGAAATGTTCACCCCCTTGGAAAATAAGTCTGCCCTCATCCACTCATCCAAAATCCTGTAATCGGTCTCGGTATACAAACCGCGACCAATACCTGATTGATTAGTAATCACAATCAATAAAAATCCTTCTGCGCACAATTTCTTTAGGCCTTCTACCGCTCCCGGTAAATATTCAAATTGTTCCTTCTTATAAAGATAATCTTTGTCGACATTAATCGTACCGTCTCTATCAAGAAAAACCGCCTTATTCATAATCTTCCTCTGCTATTTCACATATAATATGTCCAATCATGATGTGCGATTCCTGTATACGCGCAGTGTTTACACCAGGAACTATGATAGAAATATCTGCAACATCCTTTATCTTTCCACCATCTTTTCCAATCAAAGCGATTGTTTTACTCCTATGCTTCTTTGCCTCTGCAATTGCTCGGTAAACATTCTCAGAATTACCACTTGTACTGATACCAATTAACACATCCTTTTCATGAACTATTCCACTTAGAATTCTTTCAAAAACCTGATCATAGCTGTAATCATTTGATATTGCAGTCAATGCTGCTACATCAGAATTTAAAGAAAGTGCCGGTAAAGATTTTCTTTCCTTCTGAAATCTTCCCGAAAGCTCAGCCGCTATGTGTATAGAATCTGATGCAGAGCCACCATTCCCACACAAATAAACCTTTCCACCGTTGATGAAAGTATTCTTCACCAATTTACCGGCATCATATATTTGCCCGAGCAAAGCCTCATCTTTTAATATTCTCTCCTTTACAGCGATACTTTCTTTAATTCTGCTTTCTACCACACCCATAAACTTATCCCCTCGTAATCTTTTCTACAATGCTCGTTGTAGATTTACCTTCCACAAAATCTAATACTTTAACCTCGCCTCCATTTGCAAGCACTGTATCTGCTCCAGCTATTTCTTCCGGTTTATAATCTCCGCCTTTTACAAAAATATCAGGAACAATCTTCGCCACTAGCTCCGCCGGTGTGTCTTCCTTAAACTCAACAACATAATCAACAAAATCAAGCGACGATAAAAGGACCATCCTGTCCTCGCAACTGTTTATAGGACGCCCCGCCCCCTTCAGTCTGCGAACCGAATCATCACCGTTTACTCCAATAATTAATATATCCCCTAATCTCTTCGCCTTTCGTAAATACGTAATGTGGCCTACATGTAAAATATCAAAACAGCCATTTGTAAAAACAATTTTCTTTCCCTGCTCTTTAGCGCGTACTATTGGCTCCAACCCGCCATCATTATAGAAATTCAGTATACCAGCAGTATTTGAGCGGCCATCCTCCTGCATCGCAGCACAAACTTCTTCAGGATAAACAACGCTGGTACCAACCTTTGATACCTGAACACCTGCTGCATAATTTGCGATAACCATAGCTTGTTCAATGTCAGTGCCCTTTACAAGTTCCGCCGCCAAATATGCAATAGAAGTATCGCCGGCACCAGTCACATCATAAACTTCACTGGCAACACTCTTAATCTGTCGAATCAATCCATTTCTATTGCAAAGAATCATCCCATCTGCACCAAGAGTTGCTAAAACATATTTGCACTCAGCATCTTTGCAAAGCTTTATCGCTGCTCCCACTGCTGCATCAAAAGAGTCTGTATCACATCCAGTAAGTTCTGCCAATTCTTTACGATTAGGCTTTAGCAAAGACGCTTTTTTATACTTTGAAACATTTTTATCCTTAACATCAACCAAAACTGTCACATTATTAGCTAATGCAAGTCTAATTATTTTTTGCGAAGTATCCTCTGTCAATAATCCTTTCATGTAATCCGAAAGAATGATTAATTGATATTCCCCAATTTCTCTCTCGAACCTATTAAATAAATCTTCTAACCCCTCGTCTTCTAAAAGACGAGTATCTTCGGTATCCACTCGCAGAATTTGCTGATTTCCCGGTCCTATGTATCTTAGTTTAGATATTGTCCGATAATTATCTTTCATTTGAAGATAATCCGTACTAATACCAACTTTCTCAAGTTGTTTTTTTAAAATAAATCCATAATCATCATTACCTACTATAGCAAAAAAAGTCGTCTGTACTCCAATCGCGGCCACGTTTATTGCCACATTAGCTGCTCCACCTGGAGAGTATTTATTTTTGCCAATCTCCAAAAACACAGGCACAGGTGCCTCTGGAGATATCCTTTTAACATCACCAAAATGGTATGAGTCTAACATTGCGTCACCAATTACCAATATTTTCTTTTCCATAGCAATCCCCGCTCTCATTACTTATCTTTCTTCAACTAACTCTATTATTCCTTCAATTATCTCCTTGGACGTAATATTGTATACACACCTTGCACGTCCGTATTCATCAGTCTTGTCACAATACCATTTACACCCAAAACAACTTCTGTCTTTAACAGTAACATACTTCACTTTACCATCTGGGTGCATAAAACTTTCATATTCCCCACCCCCCATAATTACAACAGATGGTATTCCTAAAATATATGCCACATGGCTCATTGCCGAATCTGTTCCAATAAACAAATCCGCACCTCTAATTATTGTTGCTGCCTCTCTAATAGTTAGCTTTGAAGTAAAGTCTGATAAATCTTCTCCATATTTAAGCGCCAGTTTTCTGGCTACCATTTGGTCATAATTTCCTTCTCCCACCAAAAACACTTTATATCCTTTAGCTAACAAATACTCTACTACGGGTTCAAACGCTTCTGGCTGATATCGTCTAGTCTTTTTACTAGCCCCCAAATTAATAGCCACATATTTTTGACCAACATAATCCAATTTAACTATTTTATCTCCAAGTTTATTCCAACCTGTTAATTGTTTAGGATTATCCCATCCAAAATACCTACAAACCATCTCTGCATCAATTCCTGGTAAATATTCATCTTCCGGAACTTCTTTGGTAAATATAACCTCCCCGATATTTGAATTATATTTATTTAACATTCTATGCAATGCAATAAGTCTAACATCACATAAAATAAAACTCTTTTCAAAACTTAGTTCTTTCAGTTTACTTAATAATTTCTGTCGACGTCTTCTATCTAGCAAATCACTTCCAGTAATACAAATTATATTATTAGTAATTAGCCGATAAAGCTCTGCATGAGACTCATTATTGAATAACAAGAAGACTCGTTCCTTGCCAAACTCTTTTATAAACTTTTGCACAATTCCTATCCTAATAATTACATCTCCGATATTTCCATATAGTTCCAGTAAAATCCTTCCACTTTCATATATGTATGGTATTTCTTCCAAATAAAGCTTATCAGCTTTCATATCAGATAATGGATACTTATACACATCGAGTAGCGCATATATATTTTTCACACTGTTAGTTTTCAGCATCCTATAAATTGGCAAATATCCGTAACTTGAGATAATTACAATATCATCTAAATGCTTCTGCATATCATCAATAGATATTATCCTAATCCGAGCCTTTTCTTTCCCAACTAAAGACGTATTGCTATCACCAAAATAATTTATAGTTATCCCTTTGGCAATTAATGTTTCAATAATCGCATCTGAGACAAATCCCACACCCCAGAGAATTACCGCTCTGTCTGGATTATTATTAATTAGATTATTTAATTCTTCGTCCGATAAAAATTTCAAATCTTTAATCATATATGATTATACAAGCAACTTTAGTAAACCACTTGTTCCTGAATCAAATGATTTTGTACATAATCTGCTACACCTAAATTAACGTCCATGAACTCATCTTTATAACCAATTTCTCTCAGTTTATCTATACTCGCTTTAGTGTGATATTGATATTTTCCCTTCAAATAATCTGGCATATCAATAAACTCAATATTAGGCTCTTTCCCAACAGCATAAAATACGGATGATACTAACTCTCTAAAAGTCTGAGCTCTACCGGTTCCCACATTAAAAATCCCACTATGCTGCGGATTATCTATAAAAAACTTAATTACCTTGCATACATCCTTTACATAAACAAAATCTCTTTCCTGCTCACCATCTTTATAATTGGAATCGCAAGACTTAAACAGTTTAATTTTCCCTGTTTCTATCATTTGGTTATATCCATGGAATACCATGCTTGCCATACTTCCCTTACAATATTCATTTGGGCCATACACATTAAAAAACTTTAATCCAACATATTGTGGTGGCTTATTATTTTGCTTTAATGTCCATTGATCAAAAACCTGTTTAGAATATCCATATCCATTAAGTGGTCTAAGATTATTAATATCTGATTTGTCGTCAAATCCTATATCTCCATTACCATATGTAGCGGCAGAACTGGCATAAATAAACGGAATACTTCTTTTTGTACAAAATCTCCATAGCGACTTTGTGTATTCCACATTGTTTGTCCATAGATAATCAAAATCAAGCTCAGTTGTACTTGAACAAGCTCCCATATGAATAACTAAGTCTGCATCATCATAATCCCCATCTAACAATCCGATAATAAACTCTTTTTTATTAACATATTTTTGATATCGCTTATTAACAAGATTCTTCCATTTATTAGTAGAACCTATATCGTCAACCACAATGATATCTTCCAACCCCGAATCGTTTAACATTCGAAGTACACAACTACCAATAAAACCTGCCCCACCTGTAAGGATTACCTTTGCATTATCTTTCATTTATAACTTTCCCCTCTATTGTTGATGCAATTTCCTCTCGAATTTTTTTGTTTCTAACCGCTATTACAACTTCATCAATTTCAATATTTTTCAGTTCGGAAGGCGAAATGCACTCAATCAATTCTTTATTCTTTCTCACTTCATTCCACTTTCTCGGATTCTGATCTACCAAATAAATCTTATTCGCATAGCCTGTTTCGATTAATTGTCTAACATAGGAAGCTCCTTGCTCCCCCGCCCCATAGATGGCAATATTACCGCCTTTAGCAACTTTATCATACGGAAATAAATCATATTTCTGCATATTTACTGTATACAATCGAACCACTTCCACTCTATTATCTAATCCATTTGTTGCCGCACACCATGCCAGTCTATGTTGCCCGTCCAAAACACGATTTTCTTCATCAATCAATATAGGCTTTTGGGAATCTAGTCCTTCTTTATTAAGTTTCGCAATTAAATCTTCAAAATGTTGGCTCGAATGAATTTTATTCCCATCAAAAGCTCTCAATAAGTCCAAGTAGTCTTCATAATACTTCCATTCTCCATTGACTGCTTTATATGACGCTGAATCCTTCAATGAAACAAATCCATCTCTGTTTTTATTTACTTGATAAACTTTAAGTGCGTCTGGAGTTATTACTACAGGCTCATAGTAATATACCCAATACCGATCCAGATATTCGGTTCTATAACCATCATCTATCATATAATCAGAATATAAGTTTTCATTTACGAATTTAGATTCTACTATTCCTTTTTCCTTGACTTGCTCTTTGCATTCCCAGAACTTTATTCTGCTTAATACCATCGCAGGAGTAATATCCACCATGCACTGAGGTTCAACAAATCCTCTTGGACATCTATCCATCCACGAGTCTACAAGACGCGCACACCAATGAGGACATCCATCAGATGTAATATTTATATTATCATCATAACCACAGTACTCAACAGGAGTATGACCAAATAAAGCAACAGTAGGATTTGCTCCCATGGCCTTTCGGTAATGCATCATTCCACAATCACCATCAATATGCAGCCAAGCATGTTTCAGCACTATTCCTAACTGGTTCCAGGTTGTTTTACTAAGGAGATTTAAATCTATTCCAACTATTGAATCACTATTGCTCTCTTCCCCAAGCTGCACTATCTTCTTCTCTGGATAAACCTTGTGAAGTAATCTTATAAGTTCCTCGTAATGTCTTACTGGCCAAAGTCTTGGGTTTTCTTTGTTGCCTGATGAAGGTGTTGCTCCCCTTTGAATCGTTATATATTCTTTATCTTTTAACCCCAATTTATCGATAAAAGATATATCATCATCTATCTCCAACTTCCATGCATAATCCCGCCCCATTCTAAGAATTGACATTACATCCATCCCATTAAGGACATTTTTATTATTATTTATCCCATAAATATATGCTTGATAGTGCTCATGTGGATGAATCAAGCCGTATCGTCTAAACGGCTCATTTGCAAACTCTCTCCACTTAAGAAGAAGTTCATGTAATTTCACCGACTGCTTCGAAACGATTTCCTTTTCATTCAGGACATCTGGATAAAATTCCAGCTGTACATAAGCATCACACTCATATCCTATGTACGCCTTATCTGGAGTATAATACGCCTTTATAAAAGACTGCCTTTTCATAAGTAAATCATTAAAATCGATAGACTTATGCCCAAAAACTATTATGTCAACATTTTCCCCTTCTAAATACTTGGACACACAATATATAAAATTCATTTGGACAAATCGGTTTCCCGCACCACCGCCCATCAGAAACGCTAGTCTTAATCTTCTTTCTCTCATTCCCCAAGCTCCTGCTTAACCTTTGCAAAAACATCTTCCGGTAAAATACTTTTCATGCATCTAGGCACACCATCCCCCAAAAGGCATTTTTTACTCCAATCCAAAGTAGCCCACTCACAAGGATATGGGCAGGCATTCGATCTTATATTAATATTACTTTGATAACCGAAAAACTTATCTGATGTGGGACCAAAAATAACAATTGACTTACCTCCATTTAATACTTTTCTTAAATGAACGTTTCCACCTTCCGAATCAATATGTAACTTAGAATATTTCAAAAGTGCCAGCCACTCTTTTACACTTGTCTTTCCTATCAAATCTATATCAACCGGCAATGACAAATCTTCCTTTTCATACTTTGCACCTATAGATACTATGATAATTTTTGGATAGTGCCTTTTTATAAGATTTAATAACTCGCTGTAATAATCCCACAACCATAATTTTGTAGCATTTTGTGAATAATACTTTTCATCGCATCCTCTGTGAACAGTAATAAAATTTTTTCCAAGTAGATTTAATTTTGTCAAGATATTTCTTTCTATACATATTTCGAATCCATATTCTTTAGTTATACCAAGTGTTCCATAAATATCAGGCTGTTGTAGTCTGTTTCTTTGAAACAATTCCTCATATAACGCACTCCCCCCATCAGGAATAATGTTTCGTTCAAAATATCTCTCATTAAATATCTCATATTTTTCACACAATAAAATATAATCAATTAAAGACGGATTTATTAATGCTATTTTTTTCTTATTTGCAAAAAGAACTTTAGGGTATCTAATTATTTCAATGTACAAATCACAATAATCTTCAAAAAGATTTTTTTTATCTATCTGCAAATATTCATCAATAAAAGAAATTCCTTTAACTATATCCTCGGGAATACTTCTTTTTGCATCCACAGCAAGAACAAGGCTTGTATTCACGGTCGTAAAAGTTTTTTTAAAATAATAAATATAATTTATCCCTATGAGTTTATCACCCAACCCACCTGTTACCTCAATCAGAATCTTTAATTTATCCTTATTGCTCACTTTTAATAATTCTGGTAAATGTAATATTTTATTCCGCTCCACACCAACATTTACCAGATTTTGCGTTATTTCAAAGCAATCATTGGGTGTAATTATAACAACATCATAATCTATACTGGGAATGTCTTTAAAACTTTTTATTATGAGACCATCAATTTCTGTTCCCTGTTTTTTTATATCTCCGTCAATTAATGCAATTACATTATAATTATTTTTTATCCATGTATAATTTTTTATATAATTGTTTCCCAATCCATAAATAATAGCCTTCATTAGTTTCACCTATCAACTTACTGTTCCATACGTAAGTGGCTCACACAATAACTATACTGTTTTTTTACATATATATTATTTTCTCCTATTCTACAAAACTTATAATACCCCTTATTATCCAACAACCCATCAAATTTACTAATTTCAGACTCTCGCACCTCTACACAAATCACCTTAGGTCCATCTATATTAAAATCATAACTTTCCAACACTTCATAATCCAATCCTTCAATATCACAATCTAATAAATCAGGAAAACCATTTGGACAATACTTTTCAACTATATACTTCAACGTAACTACTGGTATTTCTATTATTTCAGATGGCTCTCCTCCCCAAGATTCAATTTCATCCCTGCAAAAAGTATTTCTCCCATTGGAATGTTTAAAACTATAGTAAGTCATTGTTCCGGCTTTTGAGGCGACACCCACATTAAGATTTATATCTTCTGACTTTACTTTTTCTACTAATCCCATCAAATCACCATTTGCATCAACATTTATCCCTCTACATCCATTTTTATAAAATGCATAGGTGTTACTATAGTAGATAGGATGATTGCATCCCAAATCTATATACGCTGGTTTGGAAATACCAAGCCTACTGAAAATAGCTTCTATAATCAAATCGTCAGCATGTTGCCCATAATACGTGTTTCCATTTATTATTTCTCTATATAAAACATCTGTATCCATAACCAAACTAACTATTTTGTCTTTATCTACCCCTTTACTTTCTAGATTTATATATATCTCTTCATAATCACTAGGAGTTACTAATATTTTTTCATAGTCAAAATTTGATATATTTTCAGGATTTTCAACTGTTTTTCCAAGCACTTTATTTCCTTGCTTTTTAGGATCAGAATCTACAATTGCGACCACTTCAAAATTTGATTGTATAAAACTGTAATTATCCTCAAAATTTTTTCCAATACCAAATATTACAACCTTCATGTCTATTCATTACCTCATCTACTATTTTTTTAACTTCACTCTTTTATCTCTCTATTATGCCTAAAATATACTATCTTATTCTTATCAACTCCATTGTTTTCAAGCTCCTTTTGTATTTCTTCGGCTATAACTGGATTATATATAGATATAACTAGATAATCATAATTTATTGTTTTTAATTCCTCTATGCTAAACACCTTATAATTTTCTACAAAAGTCCCCGCTTCCCGATCACAAAAACCCACGATATTACACCACTTTGTAACTTCAATTTGATTTAAATACTGTTGTCCATAATCACCTTTTCCGTATAGAATAACTCTGCTATTTGCTCTTACACTTTCAAACGGAAAAAAAGTTTTTGCATATTCAATCTGTTGATATTTATTGTCAATGTGTTTCAAAGTATCATAGTATCTTCTCATTATTGCAATACTATCATTAGTTATTCCCAAATCTAGTATTCGCTTAACATCCAATAATAATCCACGTCTACTTCCAACCGTAAACATATCTGGGTTATTAATCTGCGTTTCTAAAGTAGAAATATAGTATCTAGGTATATCTAATTTTTCTAATGCTCCTTCTTTTATTCGTTTAAATAATATTTCTTTTTCATCATTTTGACTAAGCCTTTCTGCTACAGAACAAATATAATAGTATGAATATTTTACTTGCGCAGAAAAAGCTTTCTCATATAATCCATATTTAATCAAACCTTCTTTGGTTGCTAAGTTTGCATCTATACATGCATCTGGCGTTTCTTTCATTCCACTTTGCAAATTAGTCGTCAGTTCAACTCTATGATGAATTAGCACTTTATCCACAATAGTTATTTTGTCCGCCAATGCAAATGCCATATTTGAAAAATAAACATCATTCGCTCTTTCAATAGATTGATATCTTAGCCCATACTTTTTTATAAAATCTAATCTATATAAACACATCCAAGGGCCTGTACCTATTACTAAAAAAATATCAGCAGGACAAAAATCTATATTAAATGGTATTCTACTTGGAATAAGATATTTTTTTAGAAGTTTCCCTTTTTCATACCGCTTTTGATTATTCAAATATAAATCAGCATCACTTGCACATATATCGGCCTCATCCTTTTCAATTTGCTTAACTTTTAATTCAATCAAATCCTCTTCAAAAAAATCATCACAGTCTAAAAAAGCTATATATTTTCCTTTTGCTTTGTCTAATCCATAATTTCTAGAATCACCTGCATTTGTGTGTTCTTTTTTGACCACAAGTATTCTTTTGTCCTTTTGCCCATACATTTCTGCAATATTCAAAGATGAGTCCATAGAGCCATCGTCAACTATAATTAATTCAAAATTTGAATACGTTTGATTCAATATAGAATCAATACATGCACTTAAGAAGGCGTCTCCATTATAGACAGGAACTACTATTGAAACTAATGGTTCATTATCATTTGTCATTTAACACCCCACAATAATTATTATTAATTATTTTTTTAATAGATTTCTTATTTTTTCTAAAATATAAACTGGTGTCACATTTTTCATACAATCTTTATTTCCCTTAATACACTGTTTATGCCAATCATTAGTTAACCAACAACATTTTTCCTTACATTCCCCTTTAAAGATATTTATATTTTCTGGATATGAAAAGAATTCCGGATCAGTTGGCCCGTAAATTACCGCAGATTTTCCTCCAACAAAATGATTTAAATGGACTAGTCCGCCTTCACAAGTAATCAACAAAGTTGAAGCTTTTAACAAAATACCAATATCGTTTAATGATATCTGACCTTCTATAACACAATCAGATTCATTCCTAATTTCACTATCAATATTTTTACCTATACTAACAATTTTATATGTAAAATTTTTCTTTATAAGCTTAATTAGTTCGACATAACCATTAATCGTCCATAATTTCGTTGCATCTGCATAGTCGTGTCCTTCATCCCTATTTATGAGAATAAACCCGTTTTTTTCCAATCCATACCCAGCTAATACTTCTTCCATTCCATTATTTAATGGGATATCAATTTTATCATCTCTTCTTAATCCTAAAATATCATGAACATCCGCTTGTTCTAATCTGTTTTTCCCCTGCAATAACGAATATTTCGTATATCTATATCTAGAAATATTATTTTCGAAACAAACTTTATGCATTTCAATATTGTCCTTGCAAAATAAATACAAAATAGGTTCTAGTTCTTCCAACTCATTATTTACTTTTTCAACCCTGGCCATATTATGCATCGATATTACAGTAGTATATTTTTTCTTCTCCTGAGATAGCCATTCTAAATCGTCGCGATATAAAAGTGATTCATCAATAAATTCAAACTGTAAAAAATATTCATCTCGTCTTGAGTAAAATGCAACTCTAATATTCCCCGATGTTTTTTCTTTAATTTTTTTTATTAATAGTAAAGTTATTAAATTATCACCTAACCCGCCTTCATCGAACACTGCAATCGTTTTGTTGTCTATTTTTTCTCCATTTTCATTATATGGGAAATTACCATTTCTGTGATTTAAGTTTAATATATTATTTTTATTGGCACCATGTTCAATTAATTCATTATATACATCTGTAGCTATCTTTATATCTTCTATTGCTATTACTATATAATCAGCGTTTGCTTTCGTTATTTCATCCATGCTCAAGTTTACATAATTATTGACTTTTTTTTCCTTGTCAATTATACCGCTGATATGACACCACTTTGTTCTTTCAATCTGGTCTATATATGATTTTCCAACGCATCCATAGCCATATATAATGACATTAGAATTGCGCCTAACAAATTCAAACAAAAACAAATGATTATTCTGCATCTTCTTTTCCCCTTTAATCTTCAAAAAGGAAATAATCTCGTCTATTTATTAGTAAAATGTCAAAATTACCTTCCATATTAGAGTCTGCAAATTCTTTCAAAAAAGATATTGGGTATATTTCTTCTTCACCCCATCTATATTTTTGAACACATATAAAATCGGTATATACTTCCTCAAGCATTTCTACTATTCCAAGTAGTGTATTATTTTCATATAATTCTGATGGGCAAAACTCCATATAAACTGGTATCGTACTCTGTTTTAAAATGTCTATTGCACCATTGATGACAAAACTCTCATGAGATTGCACATCTATCCAAATCAAACAAATATCGTTAGCTTGTATATTATTTTCAGACAACCAATTGTTCAACTTAAAAGTTTTTACTATATGCTGATTGACTCCGCCTTTTTTCTCGTTCACTATTCGATTATCACCCAAATTATCGTTATCAGATTCACAACAAAAAGCCACGCCATCTTTATCCGATACGGCAGCATTTATAATTTGATAATCTTTTGGCGAAACATCATTCAATATACAATTGATTTCAAATTGCCTACAATTTTCAATTATTGGCTCAAAAGCTATTATCTTTGCGTCTTTATAATATCGCTTCTTTAACCAAATCGAACTCGTTCCTATATTGGCTCCAATATCTATAATATATCCCTCTTTATTTAATCTCGGATAATATACCTCAAGTATATTATGCATCAATTCCATGTCTTCTTGTTGATACGTTTTACCTCCGGATATATCTTTAATCATTATTCTATATTTCGAATTGACAAGAAATTTTACCCCATTACAATCGGATACAATATATGGATTTACATATGAGCATAAGAGATTACTTATATAAGTATAGTCAAATACCATATTAAATTTCCAAAAAACATCTTTGTGGAAAAATATAAAGGTATCCTTATATTTTTTACAAGTAAACACTCTATCTAGACTTTTTGCTTCCGCAAAAATATATTGTTTTATATCCTCATTTTTTTCTACTGCTATGATTAAGAAATCAACCATATCAAAATAAGACATAAACTCTTTTGCAGAAATCACCATATGACCCATAAAGCTATTTTTTGTCTTATTTGTTTCTACATATGCCTCAATATAAACATTATCTGGTATTAATGCTGTTAAAAGTTTAGAATAATCGCCCGTTCCCCAAATTAATACACGTAGCGCTTTTTTCATACTATCCCCCATACTCCTGAATTAACTTGATATATTGTTCTAACCCTAAATCTTCTTCACTACAATACAGATTTTTGCCACCGATATCTTTTAATAATAGTTCAAATAGTAGTTCTCCTTTTATTCTCAATTTTATATACTCAATATCGGCATTTGAATCTAGTGGAATTTTTATTAATTCAGGAAATCTACTTCCAATCATGTAGATATATTTATCATCCCGTATTGAACCCAATATATGATTATTTTTTAATTCCAACTTTTCACTCTTATTTGAAGTTATATTCACTCTATAAGATTCATCTGCCAAATCCGTTATAACTATTATTCTTTCACCTTCAATATACATATTAATTGTTGGTCTAGAACTTAAATTAATTATCTCTTCGATTTTATTTGAATGAATGTAGAGTAACTTCCCGCTCTGTTTTGAACTTAAGTATTTTCCTGTATCTAGTACCACTACATCTGAATAAGTATCTTCTCCTATTATTTGAACTTCACTATTTCCATCTTCTAAATCAAAGATAACTATCATATTTCCACAGCAGACAGGCAAATATAGTTTATTATCTTTTTTAAAATACGATCTAAAATATACGTCATTTATATTTGTTCTGTATTTTTCGACTTTTTCAACCCAGTCTGTGTAATAAGTTATTTCGTTTGTTTCCAAAGACATCCTAACAATTGCTGGAAAGGTACACCCCAAAACATACAAATAATCCTCGACAATTAGCGCAGAAGCAAATTTTAATGATGAATTGTAATTAATTAGATTTTCTTCTCGCTCCGGTAAATTAACTTTAATATTACTTAATTTATAATCATGCAAATTTAATGCCAAGATATTTTCAGCTGATAACGGTATAAAAAATAAAGTGTTATTATATCTAATAATTTTTGAATAAAGTCTTTTCTGCCCAATCCCAGGTAATGTCATTATTAAGCTTGTCTCACCAGTTTCTATATTTACAGCAATTAAATTATTGCTCTCCACTGGAATAGTCCATATCTCATTTTCAATAATTATCATCGCCTCTGTATGGCCAAAATGAATCATCTTATCCTCCAAGTTTTTTAACCACAATAATTTTTCATGGTAATCAGTTATTTTTACGATAAATCCATGTGACTTAATTGAATAGAATACTCTTTTCGCACATAAATATTATTTTCTCCAATGCGACAAAATCTATAATAATTTTTACCGTTTAGCATTTTGTCAAATTCAATGATTTCTTTACTCCTCACTTCAACACATATAACTTTGGGACCATCTCTTTTCAAATCATATTCGCTCAATACCTCAAAATCTAATCCTTCAATATCACAATCCAAAAAATCCGGGAATTTATTAGAACAATACTGTTCTATAATTTTTTCTAATGTTGTAACCTCTAACTCTATAATTTCTTCTGGATCTCTTCCCCATTTTTTCATTTCTTGAACTGAAAATGTATTTAAACCACTTTTTCTATCGCGTATATAGAATGACATTTTACTTTCGGTTTTCGCCACTCCAATATTTATATTTATATCTTCTGGCTTTATAGCCCTTATTTCCTCCATAATAAAGGGATTAGCCTCTATATTAATACCTCGGCATCCATTCATATACAAAGAAATTGTATTGCTCCCATATATTGGATGATTGGTACCTAAATCTATATATGAAGGCCTTTCTATTCCTATCATTGAAAAAATACTTTTAATAATTAAATCATCAGAATGTTGTCCATAATAAACCGAATCCAAATAAGTTTTCGCGTAACGAGTTTTTTCATCATCTTTTAAAACTATTATTTTTTCGTCATCAATTCCTTCGATTAATAGTTGCTCATACATATCCTCCCATTTTGTTGGAGTTATTATTATCTTGTCATATTGAACTTCATGAATCGTTTTTACTGAATTCGCTTTAAAATCATATATTTTACTATAATTATTATCAACTAAAGCTACAATATCAAAATGATTAGCTAATATCTTTTTTCGCTTTTTAAAATTCTCTCCCACGCCAAATATAATTGCCCTCTCCATTTTACCTCCCAAAAATAAACAGCATCTTCGACGCTTAAACTCCTCTGCACTATCGCTCATTAGTGTTTATTTTTCAATAATTTCTATTCAGTTACTTACCGCAAATCAGAATTACATCATCTTCCGTCAAGCCATTATCTTCTATCTCATCTTTACTTAAACATCTATTGGGCGATAAGCATTTAATAGATAATCCCTGTTTTCCAATTATTTCGCCATAATCATTTCCAAATAATCTCACGTGATCTTCCTGTCCAAATCGCCTCAGCCTTTCTTTTTCATCTAACGGTTTTTCTTCTTCTATTGTTTTCATATCCATACATATTGGAAAAGAAAGAATTATTTTACCTTCTGGTTTTATTACTCTTTTCAATTCTGATAATGCTTTTCCCAAATCATCAATATGCTCTAATACATGATTAGCTATTACATAATCAAATGTTCCATCTTTAAATGGGATTTCTCTTATATCAACTTTGATTCTTCCATCTGTTGGGTTAATATCTGCCGGAATATACTGATTGTATCCATTTTGTAATCGTTCTCTAATCGGAGACTCTGGCGCGAAATGCAAAATAGAATGTTCACCATCAAAAATATCCGTTTGTGTTGCCAGGACAAACAATAACCAACGGATTCTATCAATGCATCCACACACCGGGCATTTCATATTCTTCCTATATCCCGCGCCTATGATATGATGCTTTTGAAAAAGTTCAGACTCGACGAACTGCTCAGGTAGATAATCTTTAATTATACTTCCACAAATTGGACACTTTTTACTATCAATTGAGAGATTGTTTGTTATAAACCCTGAGCAGTCAAGAATTTTCTTTCCACTAATACCTGCGGTAATCAACTTTACTCGAATATTACTTACTGTTTTCTTATCGGCAATTGCAATTAATACCATATTTTCTGCACCTATCGCAGAAACCCTATCTATCCCAATTACATCAAGCCCCTCACATTTTTCTCCAACTTCAACTTTAGTCTTAATAAATCCAGCTACATTAATATCTGTATAATCTTTTAAGAAACTATGTAATCGATGGCCATAATCGCCGGTCCCATAAATATATATTCCTTGCATTATCTATCTCCCACATATTTATAAAATAAAAAACGCTCCACACCATTACGATGTGAAGCGAACTTCTTACAATATTACCCCATAACTCCCCATCGATGAATCGATTAACCTATGGGTTTATTATATTCGAAAGGGCCGTGTTTTACAACGAATCCGGTATATGGACACAGAATTGTCACAATTACTTTTTACATCTTTAAGTACTGTGTATATCCATTATTGGCAATACCACTTCATTGCTAAGAAATGCACACATATATACAGGCATGTAAATAAACTTATTATCCACGGAAACATCGCAGTTGGCAAAAATATAAGCTTTTTCAACTTCATATTCAACGTTGTTTGTCACTTTGTTGATTGCAGAATGAATTGTATAATCTTTCCCACTTTTTACTTCAATCGAGTCGAGTCCATATTTGTGTGTAAATTCATCCCTTCAGTTAAACTCTATTAGTTAGGCTACATTTGAGCGTTGGAGCTTGCTTTGTATGATTCCTCGATTATCAAAGTATTCTTTCATATCAAACAGCCTTTGCCTTGTGCTCCAATCGTTGTGATCATCCATTAATAGTGCACCAATTAGTCGAATGATAGAGTCCGTATTTGGAAAGATTTGAATGACTTTTTCTCGTCGTCGAATTTCCCTATTTTCTCGTTCGATAATGTTACTTGTACGTAAGGCCATTCGATATTTTGATGGCAATGCCATGATTGTAATACTATCTTCAAATCCCTCTTCGAGGATTGACATAGCTTCTCTCAAACCTGAGTGAGCGTCAAATATAACAATATCGACACCACGCAAACCTCGACTCTTCAGTGATTCAAAAAAAGCTTTCCAAGTAGATGTCTTTTCAGAATCATAAACATCGAATCCAATGACCTCTTTATGGCCTGTATTATTAACGCCAATAGCAACAAACAAAGCTTTTGAGCGAACACGATGGTCTTCGCGGGCTTTAAGATAGATAGCATCTACGATAATAAATGGATAGTGCTCTGGAAGCAGCCGATCTTTAAACTGCTTAACAGGAATATCAAGTTCCTTGCAAATTTCTGAAACAGTGGATTTGGAGAAAGTCTCACCGCATAACTCTTCTGTAACTTTTTGTACTTTGCGCGTAGAAACACCTACCTTGAACCACCATTTCCATCATGGTTGAAATCAAGGCTTGTTCATTTCTTTGATAGTTTTCAAATAAAGCTGTCTTAAAAGGAACGTTGCGATGTCTTGGCACCTGTAACTCGATTTTTCCTATACGGGTCGCTAATGAACGTTCTCTGGTTCCGTTACGGTAGTCCAGGCGCCCACTTGAACGTTCGTAGTTTTCTGCGTTTAACTGCTCTGTTGATTCTGCTTTCAGGACCTGATTGAGCATTGCCTCCATAAGTTTACCGAAGGCATCATCCTTAGTTTCTGAAAATAAACCTACAAAAAAAACATAATCCAATGTAAAATTAAGCTGAGCCATAGTATTCATCCTTTCTTTAATGTTGTGTGGTAACTTCATTTTAACTGAAAGGTTGAGCCTTGGCTCTTTTTATTTGTTTTTTGAATTTACACCATTATATGGGCTGTATCCACTTATCCTTGATTTTAGTAAAATTTTTTTTCTAAAATCTCTCTTTTTGTCAATATTGTAATTTTTAATAAAATTTATTTTCGTAATTTCTATTTTTATGAAAATACATTTTCTATTTTTCTTGTTTATATTTAATTTAATTCTCCAATTTCAAACTAATTAAATATATTGCCCAATTCATCTTGTAACTTTTCCAACCTTTTTTTGTGTCAAATATTAAACTTTTCCAACCGTAATCTCATAAAAAACCACAACTTTTCCAAGCGTTTTTTGCCAAAAACTACAACTTTTCCAACTATTAAATGTTTCTATTCCTGTTTTTCGACTCTTTTATTCCCACTTTTCAGGCTATTATTCAATCAAAAAACTCCCCCTGCAAGTTCATACCTTACATGAGGAGCTATCATCTTAAATATTCTATTTATTTACTTGCTGCATTAATTCAGCGAGTTCTTCTGGTGTTTTGTTTAATCTTGACGCAGCAATATCTGCCGAGATAATTCCATCTTTCACTAGTAAAATCATTCCTTCTACTATGCCTTCAGCCTTTCCCTCGGCTCTCCCTTCTGCCCTTCCTTCGGCTCTCCCTTCTGCTCTTCCTTCTGCTCTTCCTTCGGCCAAGCCCTCTTCATATTTTTCTCTATCTCTTTGGAGTAGTGTCATATATTCTACCTCCCACTCTTCTTTTTCTCGAGCTCGTATTACTTCTCTATCTAGTCTTTCAGTAAATCCATCTGATGGATCTTTACCTGCTACATAATCTAGAAAAGCTATCTGTGCCGGGGTGAGACCTTTTCTATCTCCACCAGCATTAACAAATACCTTTGTTGCCGCATCGTCTAATAACAAGTCTCTTTCTTCTAGGCAACAATTCTTAAACGTATATATGCTTCGATTCCTTTTAAATAAATCTTCTAAGCATATGAATACTACAAAAGACTCCTTTAGCTCTGAATAAGCTGCGCCTTGCTCAATCAAATTTAAATCTATCATTCCCTGATAGTAACGCGCACGCTTTGCTAAATCTCTTTTAAGAATAGTTTGCATCTCAATATCATATACCGTATTACCATCTTCAAGATATACATCAAGTCGAATTCCTTTTCCATCAGATGTTATCTTGATGTTCTTTTGTTCTTCGAGATAAACTACATCCTTAACTTTGCAGCCTAACAAAAGCTCTACTACTTCTTTACAAATGTCTTTATTCGCCAACATGATTTTACAAAACATAAAATCATCGGTGAACCTTAATTCCTTATAGTTCTTTTGATTCAATCTATTTCTCCTTTGATTATAAAATCTATTTCTATTTTCATCAAGGAGAAATCCTACGTACTATTCTCTTTTTTCACTTTATGTCCTCCTGTGAATTATTTTCAAACACACAAAAAAGGACCTAAGACATGAAATTTGCACCTAGAATCTAAAGAATTAATATCTATCAAAGCCTTTTAATTTGTTACCTAAAACTCTAAAACATTTTACCCACGGAAAAATTGACCGATACAGTCAGAATTCCTTTATATGTATATTTGAAGTTCAAGTCATAGTATAGCATGCGTTATCCCACGTGTAAAGTTTCTTCAGTTAATACCAATATTTTCCAATATTTTTAAGCAAAAAAAACAACTGATTTTTTTGCTTAAAAATCAGTCGTTCTTTGTAAGACAAATACACTTTACTTAAAATACTATTTCGAAGTGTTTGACATTAGTCGCAATTTCTTTACTTTCCAAGATTTTTGATATAGATGTATAATGCTAATCTTACATGAGGAGCTATCATCTTAAATATTCTATTTATTTACTTGCTGCATTAATTCGGCGAGTTCTTCTAGTGTTTTGTTTAGCCCTTTCACTTCCTCAATATATCCACCGTGTGCGCGCTAGCACCTAGCAAATCTGCCCTTTCACACACAGATAATTGGTAGTTTATAAATTGCTGAAACTGTTCTTCGGTAAGAGCATTAACCTCGCGACGCATATGATTTGCCGGTCCGTCTGGCGAGATGATTTGAATACGATCTAAGGCCGCCTCTTTGTTGAGACTTTCGATATCCTCGGTGCGCATAAACATATATAAATCATCCTCGGCAGGTCTTACATGAAAAGATTCGTCTAGCTTACCATCTGCAAGGTTTTCTAAAATATGACCTTCTTTAATTCCATATGTTAGAAAAGCGTATTCATTCATAACATACGCAACAAGAATGTATCCGCCTTGCTTTGTTACGCGTTTTGCCTCCAGCAGCGCCCGAAGCTGTTCATCCCTTGTCTTTAGATGATACATAGGTCCAAATAAAAGAGTTAAATCAAAAGTGTTATCTTCAAAACGCTTCAGTTTTAATGCATTTCCTTGAAAAGCTTTAACACCTGAACACTTTGCTTTAAGGCGACCTAAATTGTGCTTAACTAATTCTACCGCTGTCACATCGTAGCCTTCTTCCCATAGAGGGATGCTATAGCCACCTGTTGCAGCACCAATATCAAGAATAGAAATGTCTGCTTTAGCCTTGCCTGTTTCTGCCGCCAACTGATCCAAATATTTGTGGACATACTTCATAGTAACCGTATATTCCATGATTCCATGACGGCTGTTTAGGCGCTTGTCTTCATTAAATTTGTTGTAGTATTGTTCTAAATTTGTCATGGTATACACCTCATCCACCGCTAACGCGGTCCCCCTTCCCCTTTTTAGGGGAAGGCTTTTATATCTCGAGCAAAGCTCGTTTCTCCCTGCTGCGAAAAGATTTTTCCTAATATGTAAAAAGCCTCATACAATGTATGAGGCTTTGGATAATTCGAGAATGCGGAACAATCGGGAAGACACGCCGATTATAAATCGCCTTCGGCGATGGCGGTGCGAAACAATCGAGAAGACACGCCCATTTAAATGCGCTTCGCGCAGGGCGTGTCGTGGCAAGCAATAATCTTACAGCAAAGCTGTAGATTATTACTTGCTTCTACCGCAACACTGTTTATACTTTAGTCCGCTTCCGCAAGGGCATGGATCATTTGGGAAGATCTTTTTGGAGGTGCGCTTTTTAGGTGCGCGACCAGCTGATTCATCCTTGTTTGTTCCTGTGACCTTGGCTACTTCTTCACGCTCTACCTTCTTTTCAATACGAACTCTGTAGAGAAGAGTAAGTGTATCGTTGATAATAGATGCATTCATTGCGTCAAGCATATCGTAGCTGGCTGCCTTGTATTCATCGATTGGATTACGCTGGCCGTAAGCCTGCAGACGTATGCCTTGACGGAGCTGTTCCATGTCATCGATTTCTTCCATCCATTTACGGTCGATAACTCTGAGCAAGATAACTCGCTCAACCTCTCTAAACTGCTCTGGCTCCTCAAATTGCTTTTCTTTTTGATCGTATAAATCAAGTGCTATATCTGTAAGTGTATCTTTGAGTTCCTGCTTTGACTTGATATTGCTGATAGAAAGCTGAGTCATGACTGGAACTGGGATAACTGGACAAATCAGATGGTTAAGCTCCTGAAGCTCCCAAAGCTCTTTCTCAACATCATCTGGAATTGTCTTTTCAATGCACTCATCAACCTTGTCTTTAATCATGCCGATGATTTGCTCGTGCATATCCTCGCCCATGAGTACTCTGTGACGCTGTGAGTATATAAGCTCTCTTTGCTCGTTCATTACCTGATCGTAGTCAAGAAGGTTCTTACGAGCTGAGAAGTTGTTTTCCTCTATCTTCTTTTGAGCCTTTTCGATGGCATCAGAAAGCATCTTGTGTTTGATTTGCTCGCCCTCTGGAACACCAAGAGCATTGAACATACCAATCAAACGCTCTGAACCAAAGAGTCTCATAAGGTCATCCTCGAGTGAGATGAAGAACTGTGATTCACCCACATCACCTTGACGACCTGAACGTCCACGAAGCTGGTTGTCTATACGACGAGATTCATGACGCTCGGTACCGACGATTTTGAGACCACCTGCTGCACGTGCTTCGTCATCTAGCTTGATATCAGTACCACGACCAGCCATGTTGGTTGCAATAGTAACTGCACCGTGCTTACCAGCCTCTGCTACGATTTCAGCTTCCTTTTCATGGTATTTAGCATTTAATACGTTGTGCTCGATACCTTCCTTGCGAAGCATCTTTGAAACAAGCTCTGAAATATCGATATCAATTGTACCGACAAGGACCGGCTGACCCTTTGCATGGGCAAGCTTAACCTCTTCCACAACTGCCTTGTATTTTTCTTTTTTAGTTTTGTAAACGGCATCATCGTGATCGATACGCTGTATTGGCATATTTGTAGGAACCTCTACAACGTCCATGCCATAGATGTCACGGAACTCCTGCTCCTCGGTAAGAGCTGTACCTGTCATACCAGCCTTCTTGTCGTATTTGTTGAAGAAGTTCTGGAAGGTGATGCTGGCAAGAGTCATTGACTCACGCTTAACCTCAACACGCTCTTTTGCTTCGATAGCCTGATGTAAACCATCAGAGTAACGACGACCTGGCATGATACGACCTGTGAAGGAATCAACAATCATAACCTGTCCGTCTGAAACTACGTAATCCTGATCCTTGAACATAAGGTTGTGGGCACGAAGTGCAAGGATGATGTTGTGCTGAATTTCTAGGTTCTCTGGGTCTGCAAGGTTCTCGATATGGAAGAACTGCTCTACCTTTTCAACACCCTGTGCTGTAAGGTTAACTACCTTGTCTTTTTCATCTACGATGAAATCGCCAGTCTCATTTCGCTCAACACCCATGATGGCATCCATCTTGGAAAATTCTGGGAGGTCTTCGCCTCGCTGAAGCTGACGAGCAAGAACATCGCAAAGCTCATAGAGCTTGGTAGACTTGCCTGACTGACCAGAAATGATAAGTGGTGTACGAGCCTCGTCGATAAGAACTGAGTCAACCTCATCGATGATACAGAAGTTGAGCCCGCGCTGTACCAAGTCCTTTTCGTAGACACACATGTTGTCACGAAGATAATCGAAACCAAGCTCGTTGTTTGTGATGTATGTAATATCACAATTGTATGCTTCTTGGCGTTCTTCCTTTGTCATGTCGTTAAGAACAACACCAACTGTAAGTCCTAGGAAACGGTGAACTGCTCCCATCCACTCAGCATCACGCTTTGCAAGGTAGTCGTTGACTGTAACGATGTGAACGCCCTTGCCTTCAAGTGCATTAAGGTATGCTGGAAGAGTAGAAACCAATGTTTTACCTTCACCTGTACGCATCTCGGCGATACGACCTTGGTGAAGAATGATACCACCGATAAGCTGTACTCTAAAATGCTCCATTCCAAGCGCACGTTTGCCAGCCTCTCTAACAACCGCATATGCCTCTGGAAGGATATCGTCTAATGTTTCTCCTTTGGAAAGTCTGTCTTTAAACTCTGTAGTTTTGGCTCTAAGTTCTTCGTCAGATAGAGCCCCCATAGCCTCTTTGTATGATTCAATCTTATCCACGATTGGAGCAATACGCTTAAGCTCGCGCTGTGAATGTGTGCCAAAAATCTTGTCAATAATACTCATTATAATAAATCTCCTAATCTAGAGACCTTTTGTCTGTCAAAAAGTCCCACAAACTTCATTTATTTTAACAGAAAACGCCTAGCTAAACAATGGATTACTCCTCTATTCAAATCTTTTAATCAATTTTTAATAAATATAAAGGCTACCCCGACTGAGGGTAGCCTCGATAATTAAAATCTATTTACATAAAAATGTATCTTTCTGTGGCAAAGGCGATTTTATCCATCGCTTTAAGTTTGAGCCTTTGTTGGTAGCATAATGTCGTATCATTTACAGTTGTTCCGTTTAGGCTATTACAATCCATAATATAATAGCTATCCTCTTCTCTAACGATTTTTGCATGGGAATTGCTTACTGTATTAGCGCGCAAAATCATGTCATTGTTAGAACCAGACCCAATTCTAAAAAGGTCCTTATTTATTATAAAATCATCCTCGCCAGATCTGCCATCATATATCAATTTTCCCACAACCTTCGCCTCTGAAAGTAAAACGGTTCTTTCGTTGATCTCATAGGTGGGATCGATGCAAAAATCTTCGTTTATCGAAACGCTTTCTTCCCTGCGTTTTTTCCCAATCCTTTTGGCGATACCTAACAAGCTCTCGAAGAAATTATTCTTTGCATCTTCCTGATAATAATCTGTCAAATAATCGTCCATGCATACTTCTTCCATTCTTCCACAAGACGACTCATAATAATCTTCATCCTCTTCATCTAATTCTACCTTTTCTACATATATTTCATGCTTATCTGCTTCTATATTTTGGAACATTTCTAGTATTTCTGTTAATGTGTAGTCGTTTTTTAGACATTGGTCATAAGCACGACATACTAATTCTGTTAGTTCCCTGTTGTTTGATGGAATCATTGTTAATATGTGCTCCATCAACTCTCTGAATTGCTCCTGAACGCTGCCATTATTTGTGGGGTAATAGCATAAATTAACCTTTATGCTATCCTTGGTTTTTTCAACAAAAACGGCATTCTTATCTAGACATATGTGACGCTCGTCAATCAGATATTTTCCAATCTCGTCCAATCCCAGTTGAAGTCCTAGGATGAATTTTTGCAAAGTATCAATATCCACATCCGTGGATTCTAGAAAATCCTCTAGATTAATCTTTCGACTGATATTGTAATTGTATTGAGTTGTTCCGTTTAAACTCATTTTATTGATGCTAAGCAATCCGTTTATACGATTTTCTTCAATCATTCTTGTTTCGTAGCTGTCAAATTCTTCATTTAAATCTGCTACCATGTAGCTTTCATTGTGTTTTCTCTTGTATGTGAATTCCATTACTAATCCTTTATGGCATGATAAATGCCAACCAATCCTTCCTTTAATCTAAACATCTTAACTGCATCAAAAGAATCTCTATTGTAGCTCACGTAATCTATGGTCTCTTTAAACAATTCATATGCCAGACACACTGCCATTCCAAACATGATAAAGCAGATGCTAATCACGATTGACCCCTCAACTGTTAAACTAGCCTTTAAACGCATTTTACAACACTCCTCTAATAGTTTTTATCATCAGCAAGATTTCATATCCAACCAATAAAAATGGAACGAAGGGCAATTCATAATCAAATCCGTATTTACGTTTTTTCACAAAAACAACCCCTGCAATCAAAGCTAAGATTGAACTAAGCCAAAGCAATATTATCGTATTTACGAATCCTATATATAATCCTGTTACAGCGATTATAAGAGCATCGCCCTTTCCTATTTTCTCTTTTGATAAAACACTAAATATATATACAATCCCGCCAACCAAAAGACCTCCTACAAGACTCTTAATGGAATACTGTCTAGTAAACAGATTTATCAGCAATCCAATCACGCCAAATACTATCGCGCCTTCTACGGGAATAGTTCTTGTCTTTATATCTTCGTATGATGTTATAGCGTATAAACACATCAATCCAACTGTTTCCATCTAAACTCCTTAATCACTATATACTACACCGCATTTACTACATGGCCTTTTGCTATCTTTTACTTCTTCGTATGGAACCTTTTGAATATTATGCTTTATCTCGGTGCAATTAATATCACTATGATAAGCTGTTCCATAATCTGTGATATATGCATATCCTTTCGCCTTGCTCCATCCACAACGATGACATTTTTTGTATGTGGCTCCACCCTTGTTTCTAGCTGATGAAACCTGATTAACCAAAATCCTGTGGACTGACGGATTTAGATATGTACAATAATAATTGCTATGATATACTTCGCCATGCTCAGTGATATATACATATCTACAATCTGACTTATTGTTCGCATTTTCATAGCCAACCCATTTCCTACATCTGGCCCTCTGACTCACGTCGTAGGTATAATCGCCCAACAGGCCAATGGGAAAAGTTAAACTGTAATCTACCTGCACATCTATGTAGCTTCCTTCTACCGATGAATTCAAAAAATTAAAACCTATGGCTCCACCATCGACAAAAGAAAGCGGCACTTTGTTCTTTCCAATTTCCACCCCACAATAGGCAATTGTAGATGCCAACAAAGCCGCTTCTGACAATTCACCATTTATAGTTGGGTCCTGTGAATTTGGTTCCATATCCACATCAGACTCCCCTTCATTTGCCACATTTCCCAAGGTCACAGCCATCATTCGACTAGCATGATTTATCGATTTTTGAACTCCAGCCTCAACCTGAAGCACTCTAAATAAGAACATTCCAAAAATCATTAATGTAATGAAAATCGGTAGAACTATGGCGGCCTCAATGGTATAGCTTCCTCTCAAAAAGGAGGCATAAATAGGCATCTCTAAAATGTTTTCTTTGTGGGTTTTGGCTTTGTTTATAGTTGATATTTTTTTGCCCTGTGCAATGGGACAAAAATAGGTATTATTTAATTTTGATAATAGAGACACCTGTTTATACCTCCTTCCGACACTAACTAATAGGATAAATATCTTGATTTCGTTAAGTTATAGCTTACATCCTCCTCTGGAGAATCAAATACTGATAAAAAAATCTCCTCTCCGGCATAGTCAATAGATATATCTGCCGCAAAAGCCATATTATCCATTTGAACATTTTTGTATTGTTCAGTTGAATGCAACGCATTTTCCATAACATCACATGCACGAATAGCTAGGGTTTCGTTATTATTTAATGCCAAAAATCCGATTAAATACTGACTATATGAGATTCCCGTTTGAAATTCTCTGGCCTTAAAATTTATATCTGCCACAGCTGACAAATGCCATACATCTGAAGTCCATTGATCTAGCGTCTTTACAAGAGGCACCTTCCCTCCGCTTAACAACAAACGCACATCCAAAGTACTTTCAACATAAGCCCAAGCAGCTATGATTGCATATTTTACCGCTTCAACTATGGCCGGATTTAACGTAAACCCTGCAAGTATCTCAGCCATTGCCATTGCCTCAGAAACCATAGATGGATTTTGCATTATTGTGGCGAAGTTTGCCGCCTCTCTCAACAAAAGAATCTCGCCAACAACAGTGGCCAGGCTTTGGGAATCCGACTCTTTCCCCGCAATCAAATATTCTATTTCGTATCGCATGCCGTCATGCTTTAGGTCATTGTTAAATGAGCTATAGTTCGTCATCAAATACTCGATAAACAATGCTTTTTCAACCAAATCATTTCCACTAGAGACCTCCATGTTTCCCGTGTTTAGATTTCGATGTGAAGGTAACTGCTCCAAGTCAAAGGTTGTTTCAGATACGCTTTCCGCGTCCGTGACTGTAGACAATATTCCTCTAGCAAAGGACTCCTTAATCATCTTAAAAGCTCTAAAGGGATTGTCTTCGACCTCCTTTGGAGTTTCATAGTCATCTGGATTTGTATCTGGATTATCGTCATTGGCTGCCACATATTTTTTGGTTAACTGCTGTTCCTTGGCATTCTCTAATGAGGCATCTCCCTCTTCTGCTGTTTGCTCAACGTCAATCTTTTCGATGCTGTTCATATCATCAATCTGACTTTTAATCTCGTCTACAACCTGGCTAGCCAAGCCTTCCATGGCAGCTTTCTTGCCTAGCATAACTACACCCTGTGCATTATTGTCCGTAAGCAACGCGTACTTATTTACCTTACATTCATCTGGACTAATCCTTGCACAATTATTGTTTACGTCTGCATTGAACCCACAATATTCTAAAGTCTTCGATGCCAAAATATCTGGTCCAACACTTCCTGTTCCATAGCCCAAATCAAGTGCCAAGATTCTATAATTTGCCCATAGATATGGATTGAACTCGGAAAATGCACTTTCCACTGCCATATCTGTATATTCAGCCGAAAATGAATGAAGCTCATAAACCCTTATACACTCAGCCATGGTCAAAAGTAACGTCATGACAGAGACTAACACCATAGAAAAGAAAACCGACAAAGATCCCTTAGCCACTACACCTGTCCAGCCTTTGACTTAATTGTCTTAAAGATACCTTCAACTAAAGCGGTCATCTGATCCTTGAATATCAAAACTATTCCTATCAAAACAACCAAAATAAGTATGAGTTCGACAGTTCCAATTCCATCTTCCTCTAACAACAATTCCTTTACTTTGTTTTTAATCATAAATAAATTCATCTCTATTCCTTCTTTCTACATATTCATCTGCATTATTGCAGGTACCACCAAAATTACGATTACTATGAAAAGCATTCCCGCCATGGGTATAAGAAGCTTTGTCGATGCTTCTTCGCCTGCCCTTAGTGCCCTTTGTTTTCGCATTTCATAGGCGTACTTTTCTTCTTTTTCTAGGCAATCGATAAGGTCCTTTGATCCCTTTCTAAGGTTCTGAATTAATAACATAGATAGCTTTCTATATTCTTTGCTTTCACTGTTTTTTCCAAGCTCCTCAAGTGCTTGAATTTCACTTAATCCATCAGCCATTTTTCTGTATGTAAGAACTATATCTTCAAAACCTGCTCTGGTATTCATCCCTTTTTCTTTTACTGCCTTTATATATTTGCCAACTATCTTTTCAAGTGCCTTTCTGAAACTCATTCCAGCCGCCATAAGAATTGATAGTTCACTAACTATAAGAGGATAATCCTGTTCCTTTTCACTCTTCAGACGCTCTAATTCCAGTTTGCCATCTCGACGTTTTCCTATGTATATTCCAACAACAGCTACTAGTCCAAGCAAGATTACATGAAGACCTCTGTAGTTCATCTTTTCCTTCCAGATAATTTTTATCTTTTCAACCTCCTTTGGTAGTTGAAGCTTTTTATCGGCTCTTGTTTTCTTATCTTGCTGCTGAACCTGGCGAGATATTGCCTCCAATTGACCGTCCAAGGTCTTCATGGATTTTTGAATTGCAACCACCGAGAAACTGTACAATCTTTCGGCTTCCTCGTATCTAAGAACGGCTGTTAAACCTACCACAGCTCCCTCGGGAGGGATTTCCTGACTTCGGATTTTTCCATTTTTTTCAAAATAACCGTATTGATCAAACGTCCACTCTGCTGTGATAAGACCATCTACATAACTATCCTTCAAGGACAAATCGTATGAAACTTTATCCGCCGATTTATTCCTTCCCAAATAAGTTTTTTCTATCTCTTTGATAGCCATATCGAATTTCTTTTCAACATCCTTTGGGGACAGACTTATCTCAGTAACGTCCACAGTCATACTTTGTTTTTGATTCAAAAATTCTAATTCTAAGTCTTTGGTGACATTACCCTTTCCAGCTTCGTTTCTCTCAATAGTTCCATCAAAGTCTACTCGTGTTTTTATGTAGTCTGATATCAATAAAGCAATACCAAGTATTAAAGTTACTGCCAAAATCTCTATCAGTTGTTTCTTTGAAGATAAATCAATATTTTTGCGCAAATTCACGCCTCCCTATTCTTAGACTTTAATATCAATTATTTTTCTACCGACAACTATCAGCACTCCATAAATAATCAGGCAGATAGTCATTAATATAACTCCCACAACATTTCCATATAGCGGCGCTATAAAGCCTTGTGATGTAAGTGAAATATATGCCAATATTCCCATTGGCATCACACACATTACCTTTAACTCTAATCTCTTTTCAGTTGTGATGGTTTCAATCTCTTGCTTAACAGATAGATTCTCTTCTATCTTTAGCGCCGTCTCCCTAATATGTTTTCCATAATCTCCACCGCTTCGTTTTGCAAATGAAATGATGTCAGCTAAACTTACCGCCTCTTCCAAATCTATTGCTTCAGCAAACTCATTAAATGCCTTTTCCAGCTGCATATTCATAGAAATTTTTTGGTTCATCACATGTATATGCGGATGAAGATAGGCCTTTGGATACAACTGCTTCAACTCGTTGGCAGAAAGAAGAATTGCTCGCTCTAAGGAATAACCAGCCTGCAGTCCTGACACTATCAAATTCATATACTCCTTGAATTCCATAGCAATTTTTGATTTTTTATCTTCATCTCTGATTGTTCTTTGGAGCTTTAGCCAAAAAGGTATTACTGCCATTCCAACTAATAATCCCCAAACCAATTTATAAAATAGATATGCAATTATCATCGATATTCCTAATCCTTCAAGGATGAATCTGATATCTTCTCTTGCTACGCGTCTAAGCTTAATCCGCTTGCCAGCAGCTTTTCTGTGTGAATCAGGCTTCCTACCTTTTCCCATTTCCCTACAATCCTTCCTTCTTTTTCTCCTATTTCTTTAAACCTATATAAAGGATTCAGCTTTATCTCATTATTTTCTATTCCATTAATCTCTGCGATTTCTAGAAGCTTTCTACTTTTATCACGCAGCCTTCCCAGTTGAACAATGACATCTATTCCAGAAGCAATCTGTTGTCTTATTGCAGGCAACGGTATTTCTGCTCCCATCAAAACCATAGTTTCTAATCTAGATAACATGTCCTTACAGGAATTACTGTGACCCGTTGAACAGCTTCCATCGTGCCCAGTGTTAAACGCTTGAAGCATTTCCAAAGCCTCAGCTCCTCTGCACTCACCCATAATAATTCTATCTGGACGCATTCTTAAACTAGATTTCAAAAGATCTCTGATAGTTATTTCATTCTTTCCCTCAAGATTGGCATTTCGTGCCTCAAGACGAACTAGGTTTTCGACCTTTTTCAACTGTAGCTCTGCTGAGTCCTCTATCGTGATAACTCGCTCATCCTCTGGAATAAATTCTCCCAAAGCATTTAAAAATGACGTCTTTCCACTGCCTGTTCCGCCTGACACAAAAATGTTGTATCCAGCCTGAACAAGCTGTTTTAAAAAGTGAATTTGTTCCTGGGATATAGAGCCATAAGACTCTAATCTTTCCATTGTCATTTGTTCTTTAGGGAATTTTCTGATTGATAGAATGCTGTGATCTACAGCCGCTGGCTTCAATACGATATTTACTCTTGAGCCATCTTCAAGTCTTGTGTCAACAATAGGATTTGATTCATTTACAATCTTATTGCTGCTTGCAACGATATTTTGAATGATATCGTTGAGTTTTTCTTCTGAGGAAAACTTTTCCGTTGAATGTATTACCTGTCCTGCTTTTTCTATAAATATATTATCAGGACCATTTATCATTATTTCTGTAATCTCTTCATCGGCCAATAAATCCTCTAAAACATCTAGTTTTCTTAATGAATTAAAAACATGATTTTCTATCCTCTGACGTTCGGTTAAGGAAATAGGTATTTCTTTAGAATGAATTATTATCCTGTTTTTAATTAACTGAAGTATTTCTTCATCTGTGACATCGTATGTTAAATCTATTTGATTCATTACCTCGATGCGTATCTGTTCTTCTATATTATCCATAGTTTTCAACCATATTTACACTAAGTAGCTTCTTGACAAACACTCCTAGATTTCCATGCAAAAGTTCTTCTATTTGATATGCTCCATCAGAAAGATTTCCAGCAGACATTGGAAGTATTACATTTTCAACATCTGCTCCCACCTGAATTCTTTCGATGAAATCTAGGAAAAGCTCTTGAGATTTTCTGTAATAATCTCCAGGCTTTCCTAGTACAAATAGTTTATCAAGTCTTTGAATATACTTATGGAATCCACTTATTGCTCGTCCGAACAAGACTACGATGACATCATATCCCGAGTTAGAAAGCACATCAAAAAATCTACTCCAGATATCCTCGTCTATTTCGCCTATTTCGTTTGGATTAATAAATGGCTCAATATAATCAAAGCCCATGAATGATCTAACATACTCTGATAAATCAGCTTCTCCCATACTAATCTCATATAGATAATCCATAAGATTTCTTTCACAAGAATTGCCGATTAAATTAGGCAATATAGAAATCTCTTCTAGATCTAAGAACAGAACCCTATTGTCGGTTCCATAGATTTGAGTTAGCGCCATTGAAAAAGGCAGCTGTAACTCATGAGATGCAGGTGAATAAACACCCACAAATTTAGATGCTCCTTTATTAGACTTTGTCTTAGTATGAGTTCTTCGTAACTCTTGTATTCCTTCGATGATGACATCTGCCGATTGATATTTATATATGCAATCTGACTCATCATCCTGTTTTTCACTAAGATAGTATTTGTGCTTAACTGTACCTTTGGGTTTGAAACTTGCAATTTCTGCAAAATCCTCAGTCATTAGTGCCACATCATAGTCTTTCTCATCACCGTAGAATCCTTCGGTGGTTGTAAAGATATGAACGCTCGCATCTGACTTTTCCATAAGGTATGAAGCCAATTTGATTATGTAATCTGACTGTAGATCACATAAAGCTATCTGTAAATTATTCATAAGTAAACCTCCATTATCTGCGTTTGAAACGGCAGCAAAAAAAACGCAGCCGTAATGTAAAAAGAATAATGGAGCTCTTTTTTTACGAATTGTCTTTCAATAATACAGCGCAAGATTATAGCGACGCCAGCAAGCATCACTGAGGCAGCCATAACAAAAATCAGATCATCTACACATAGCAAAGTAGACATTACCGATATTATCTTTACGTCTCCCATACCGATTGTCTTCCCACATAATCTCAGCAGAGTGAGAATAAGAATCGGCCAACCTGCTCTAATAATGAAATAAACAATTCCTAGTGCCTGGTACTCTATTAGGTTCATTATTATTCCTATTAGATACCCAACGACAATTAGTTGATTTGGAATTTTGTAATACCTGGCATCGCAAATCGAAGCCCACAGCAAAATACTCCAGATCAAAATGGTCTTCGTTTCTTTCACCTCCGTTTCGGAAGCATTATAGATAGAAATGATTATTTTTAACATAGCGTTAAATGCTAAGTTTTTTTCTGCAGGTGAAAAAGTTTTTTCATTTCGTCGTTATGAATAGTTTAATTTTATTTGCTCTACCCTTTCTTATAACAATCCACCAGCACACACTTTCTCCTAATTAAAAAAAGAGGCTCCTTCGTCAAAAGGAACCTCTTTTGCAATGTTCAATTTTATTTCTTATGCCCAAAAACCTCTACTCACATCATTTCCCATGAGACTTTCATTTAAAGAGGCTTTGCCATATGTCATACCTGCCATTACGTGTTGGGTGTTCTGCATTATAGGAGCTGAAGAGTCCTCCTTTGCGATTTGCTCAAATGCATCTCCCAGTTCATCCATTACTTTTTTAGCTTCTAACAAGCCTTCTGTATCTGCCTTATATATGGACTTTGCAACGTTTCGCTGTACATAATCGTATAGCGCGTAAAGATTTGAGCTCACCTTGTATTCAAAATTCAAATCCTTCTGGAGGTGGTTCACAACCTGGGAACATCTCTTGAGTGCCTGTATTGCTTCTTCCACTTGGCCAGCTTCAAAATTGTCTAGCGCGTCAGTTTCGTATTCTTCGTATATATCATAAAGAACTGAAATCAAGCCACATCCATTGCTAGATGCTATTCTTAAGGTAAAAGCCGAAATCTTATCTCTGTTCATAAACTATCACTCCTTTTAAGGCTAAATATAGCTTGTTACGCCTTGAGTGCTTTTTCAGATATTACTGAAGAAGCTGAAGAGCTAACTGAGGAAGTTCGTTTGCCTGTGCAAGTGCTGACATTCCTGCTTGCTCTAATACGTTGAGTTTTGTGTACTCAACCATTGTTGTTGCCATATCAGTATCTTCTATTCTAGAGATAGCTGATGTCATGTTCTCTTCTGTTGCATCAAGTGATTTTGTTGTGTGATCTAGTCTGTTCTCGTATGCACCAAGCTGAGAACGTACAGCAGTTACATAGTTGAGGGCTGTTGCAAGGTGATTCATTGCATCCTCTGGTCCACCCTTCTTTGTAACATCAACGTCATCTATATACATAAACTCTGTTGTTACTGCCGCAATTCTTACGTCCATCGACTGACCTTTATTGGCACCCACCTGCAATGACATTGAACCAATGTCTGTTACATTGAAGGTGATTCTTCCTTTGTCAGTTGCGCTTGCGTCTGTTGTCGCATCAAATCCTGCCTCGGCATAGAATGAAAGCTCAAAGCCCTTTGTATCCTTGACAGTGATATGATTGCCATCGTAATTTACAGTCGCCTGCTTTCCAAATAGTGATGGCACTGCAGTCTGGTCCTCTGTGTAGAGCTCTACAACTGCATCCTCGCCAACCTTTTCTATAACAGGTCCGTTTTCACCAATTGTAAAATCTGCTGTGTCAAATCCAAGTGCTCTTGCAAATTCTACACTCGAAAACTCTATCTTAAGATTTGCATTCGCTCCGAATTTTTCTGATTTAATCTCCAACGGATACTGTGGATCAGTGATGATTGCTCCGCCTTTTTCACATGCATCCCTGAGCTGACCATATACTGATTCTCCACTGGAACCTTGTAATAAGGAGATGCCATATCCATTAATAGAAATAGAACCAGATATTCCAAGTCCTGTTCCTGATGCAGTTTCTGTTCCGTTTTTATCAATTGACCAACTTGTTCCATCTATAAAATCTTTGAAACCAGTCATTGCTGGAATGGAGATACTTGTAGTTGTTGTAACGTTCAAGTAATCATTGTTGCTAATCTGCTGGAATGTTTCATTACCTGCTCCAGAACTAGTTGCCATTCCCTGAGTTGCAGCGCTCTTGATATCTAACTGATAGATACCAGCTGGAACTCGTGTTGATGATTGCATTCTTGTACAATGCTCTGCATAAATTCTTGAGTCCAATGAGCCATTCAATAGATTGATACTGTTAAATTCTGTTGTATCAGCAACTCTATCAATTTCATCTAACAGAGAGTTAATCTCTTTTTGGATTGCTGATTTTTCATCATCTGAGTTTGTTCCGTTAGCAGCCTGAACAGCAAGCTCTCTCATTCTTTGAATCATTTCTGTCACTTCGTTGAGCGCACCTTCTGCTGTCTGGAGTACCGAAATTCCATCAGATCCGTTTGTTGATGCCTGGCTCAAACCATCAATCTGCGCCTGCATTTTGGCCGCAATAGCTATGCCAGATGGGTTGTCTGACGCGTGGTTAATGTTAAAACCAGAACTTAACTTTTCCATTACATCTGAAAGGGAACTCTCAGTACCTAGAAGTTGATTGTTCGTGATCACCGCTGACATGTTATTGTTAATTCTCATAGTGCCTCCTATAGCCGTAAAACAAATCTAGCATCCGTGCGGTGTTTAATTGATAAAGATCATCCATGTCCTTACACATTTATTATCGGTTGAGATCGGAAATTCTTAACCAAGAATTTCCGAAATCACTCTGATATATCCGCGGGCAATTCCGTACAAAGCCTCTGTTTGTATAGCATTGTCCTTGGTCTTGGCCTGAGTAAAATTTCCTAGCTGCCAGTTGTAAACATCGTTTACACTGACACCTATTTCTCGAGTAAATGAAAAGCTGTAAGCGAAGCCTGTCTCTTCTTCCATAATCTGTGCTATGACAGCTTGCTGCTCTTCAAATCTCTCTCTCATCTGGGCAGTTTCACATTCAACATTTCCTGTTACCTTACCTGCCTCATAGTGGAAGGTCGTTGATACAGTTCCTGTTGCCTCAAGATAGAGCGCCATCTTGATTAGACCTGATTCCCCATTTCCGCGTACGATTCTGAGGTTCATGTTTCCAGCCTCGTCTGCAATCATAATAGGAATATGGAAAGTTTCACCACTGTTAGCCATTTCCTGAATTGCCCTCGACTGCTGTATAACAAGCTTCATTCCGTCCATGTCAATTGAGCGTACATCTTCCATCTCAATCATGGTCTTCATTACATTCTCGGCCAATACGCCAAGAGCTTCCTCAGCCTCGGCCATGTCCTCTGGTCCTTTACAAGCTTCAGCAAACTTCTGATATGCCTCATTTATCAAATCTTCTATATCCATATCCTGCTGCTTAGCTGCTCGACCGTATAAATCTTTTATCACAGTTCCATTATTCTGCATCAATGCTTCAACCGCACTTATCATGTTGGCTGATGTCGGAATATTAAACTGCTCTAAAATTCTTTCCACACTTGGTGAAGTGTTTAAAGCCGCCTTCAACTGGTCTGTAACAAAACTGTTGTAGTCTGCCTGTGCTTCATCTGCCTGCTGCTCCATTGCTTGTGCAAACTCATCTGGGTTCATTTCAAGAATTCTATCTTCCCCTAGCTCATGCATCTTTGTTGGAGTCATAGCTTCCTTGGCATCGCGACATCTGTTTGTCATAAATACCTTTTCTATTTGCTCTGTAATAGAAAGGTCTCTTACAACCATTTCATCTAAAGCACCAAACTTATCATTTATCTCATAATCTCGGCCAGTATGCTTGCTAGAGCGCACGGCTGTCATAAGATTTCTGAGAGTTACTTCTGTTCCCTGACTTATCAACGCTCCGATTGCTGCTCCGTCTGACTTATCCACCTGATGGAGAAGTCTGTACACACCGATATATGCATTTCGCTCTTCTTCGGAGATATTGTTTGCATGCTCTGCTTTCCATAAGAATTTAGCAAAGCCTTCCTGGTCTGAGGTACTACCAAGCTCGGCTTTTATCTCCTCCGCCTTAGCTTTAAGGTCATTCATCGTCATGTCTAAAGGATTGTCACCTCGTTTAATCATTTCAGCCACAACCGCCGGTGTCATGCTCTTGAATGTTCGGTATGCAATCTCTGTCTGAGCCTTCATTGAAGTGACGGACTCAGCTGTGATTTCCATCTGATTATATGCAAGAATACGAACTGCTTTCTGACTAGATTCTGTAATTTCAATATTTAAATCATCAAGAATGTCGTCTACGTTTTGGAAGGCTTTATTTATGTTGTCGCCTAAATCTGTTCGCACTTCAGTTCCAACTGCTTCATATGTTGCCTCCAATCTAGAGTATTCTGCTGTGACAGACACACTCACCTCATGGACATATGAGAACTGCTCTATACCGATATTATTGAAGCGACCAAACATAGCCGCAGGAGCAGCTTTAACCTCTGCCATCTCATTCATAACCTGAGTATACAGATTTATGTTGGCATCAGTTTTTTGATCAGAATCTCCTTTTAAAAGAATCTTTAATAAACTTGTCTCCTGAAGCTTTAGTTTATCTAACAAATCCGTTAGGTCTTTTGTGTTTACATCTATACCATTTTTCATCATGGTAAATGTGGACTCGACTGTCATTGTAAGCTGAATTTCTGTCAGCTGACGCTTTGCTGTGATTGAAGGAAGCGCATCTACATCCATTCCCATTACTTCCTCAAATGTCGCTCTTGCCTTGTCCATTAAGGAATATCCAGGAACCAGATAAGCATCTGCAGGCTCTTTTCCCTCGGCGATAATATCTTCGATTGCTGTTTCAATCTGCTGCTCAGAAGGCTTTTCATAATTGTCCAGCTGCACCATGTACTCAAGATGCTCCTTTGTTACAGGAACATCTTGCTTCATCATGGTTGCCACCATATCTTTTAGTTCCATTGGTGACATTGGTCCTTGCGCAGACTCTAATTGTTCACTTTCTATTTCAGCTATAAGTGAATCTAGCTTATCTCCTAGTTTTTCTAAAAGACCAACGATATCCTCATCCTCAAGCTCCGAAGATGGATTGCTTGGGGCAGAATATGTGGCATTATATATATTTGTAATTGTTGGTTCTAGTTGATTTTTTACAAGATATGCCTGGGCTTCCATTGGCAAGGTTTCCCCAAGACTCTTAGTCATTTCAACTGCTTGCGAGATAGAGCCAGACATTGCTTCAATTTCCGTCTTTGAGAGGCCACCCATTTTTGAAATGTCTGCTCCAGCCTTTGCCAGATTCATCTTGATTTGATCTACAACTGTTATTAAGGTATGAGAATCCATATCCATAGGATCATTTCCATCCTCAGACACCTTGGCTGTTGCATCCTCAGACCATGCTCTCTCTATATTTTTTACAGACTCAACTGTAGACATGCCAAGAGCTGATGCTTCTTCCACCTCTTTGGCGAATTCTTCATCAGTCATCTTTCCTTTGTTGTCATAAAATGCATTGTCTACTGACAATGCTTTGAGTTCTGTTTTCTTTGCTTTGCTATCATCCTTGATACCGCTGGTGCCCACTCCAAATCCTTGCTCGTCCACACCTTCTGTTTTGATGTAATCCGTTACCTTGAGTCCTTCAATATTCATCCAGTTCCTCCACGGTATTTTGCTTTTACATCTATTATGTCGGACGAGTTTAAATAATTCTTAATCTATAAATTCCAGAAAAAATATCTTGCCAATTTTTTTGTGCTATTGTATCATCTTTTTGCTTCTGTAAAATATTCATTTCAAAAAATAAATCATCTTCGTTTCATAATTATTTTATGAAAGGATTCCCTAATGAAAAAAAATAAATATCATATACCAGAGTCTGGAGATTTATTTGTACCTATGACAAACGACTATCTCTTCAAAATGATTTTGCAGCGAAACAATCTTGTACTCAAAGAACTTGTCCAAGATTTGCTTCACATGGAGACTGGTTCTATAGAATCAATATCAATCACTAACCCTATTCATTATGGCGATGCTATTAATGAAAAAACTGTTATTCTTGATATTGAAGCAATACTTAATGATACCTCCATTGTTAATCTTGAAATGCAGGTAATTAACGAGCATGATTGGGCTGAGCGATCTATCTATTATGCCTGTGAAGTTTACCAGAACCTAAATAAAGGTGACAGTTATCTTTGTGTCAAACCAATTCATCAGATTGGAATATTAAATTTTACTCTTTTTGATGACATGCCTGAGTTATACTCAAAATATATGGTTATGAACACTAAAAATCATAATGTTTATAGTGACAAATTCCAGATATACGTGTTAGACTTAAAGCAGATAGAGTTAGCCTCTGAAGAAGATAAAAAATTTAGAATTGACAAATGGGCTAAAGTATTTAAGTCAACAAAATGGGAGGAATTGCATATGTTAGCAAAAGATATGCCTATCATAGATGAGGCCTCTAAAACTGTATATGAACTAAGTGAAGAGAATCAAGTTCGTCTCGAAATGAGAGCTAGACAAGATGCTATACGTAGGGCTAATGATCGTATTATATATGAGCAAAGACTCAAAGACAGCATCGCTGAGAAAGATGCACGAATCGCCGAATTAGAAAAACAACTTGCTGAACTACAAGCTAAATAGTTAAAAAAAGCCGAGGAAAAATCCTCGGCTTTTTTGATACTATAATTCAGTTCGTCCATCCAACGCCCTAAGTAAAGTGACCTCGTCTATATACTCTAGGTTTCCTCCTACCGGAACACCTGATGCTATACGGCTAACCTTGATGCCGGTGGGCTTTATTAGCTTACTGATATAAGCGGCAGTTGTCTCACCCTCTAAAGATGAATTGGTCGCAATGATAACTTCCTGCACATCATTTTGCTGCAAGCGCACCATCAACTCTTTGAGTTTGATATCTCCAGGACCAATTCCTGCCATAGGTGATATGGCTCCGTGAAGCACATGATAAACCCCATCGAATTTACCTGTCTTTTCATAAGCCGCCAAATCTCTAGTGTCTTCAACCACCATAATGATATTCTTATTGCGCTTGGGATTTGAGCAAATCGGACATAGTTCATCGTCAGTAAGAGTAAAGCATTCCTTACAATAACGCACGTTCTTTCTCGCCTCAATTATTGAGTTTGCAAGAGCATTAACCTTTGCCTCATCCATGCCCAAAATATGGAAAGCCAGCCTTTGGGCTGACTTACTTCCAATACTTGGCAAATCACTTAGCTCGGCTATTAAGTTGCTAATTTCTTTGCTGTAATATTCCATTGATTATAATCCAAATCCACCTGTAAACTTAGACATTGAAGCTGTACTAGCTTCTTCAACCTTACGAAGAGCTTCGTTGGCTGCTGCCATAACAAGATCCTCAAGCATTTCTACATCATCAGGATCTACTGCTTCTGGATCAATTTTTATCTTTGTAATTTCTTTCTTACCTGAAACGGTAACTTCTACAACACCGCCTCCTGCTGTGCCTGTCATTTCTGTCTCTTCAAGCTGTGCCTGAGCTTCCTCCATTTGACGCTGCATGCGCTGAGCCTGCTTCATAAGCTGACCCATGTTACCTGGCATTCCGCCTCCTGGAAATCCGCCTCTTCCTTTACCCATTTTATAAGTCCTCCTTGCTTTATCTATCTCTAAAATTCTCTATTAACTAGATAGTTATATCCAGCGAAGCTGCTTTAATCTTCGTCAGATTCCACTTCAATTCCCAATTTTGCAAAGTAATCAACCGCATCTGTTTTGGTTTGCTTTGAACTAACACCACTGGAATTGATTTCCACCTTTACACTGACAGTTTTTTGGATAGTATCCTCAATGGCCTTAGTGATTTCGTCTATCACATCTGGTCGATTAACAAAATCTCCAGCCATCCTATCAGACCCATCCTGTTGATCGAATATAAGAACAAACTCGCCAGCATCATTTACCGTACGAGTAGATGCTTGTCTAAGGTACATTTTTATATTTGTAGGAACCTTGCCAAGAATTGCGCTCCAATTTTGAGCAACCTTTTGAACCTCCTCTGGCATGGCCGCTGGAAGTGGCTCCTTTTTAATAGGCTCCGCTACACTGGGGGTTGCTCCAGCACCGGTCCCCGTAGGTGCTGCCATTACAACAGGAACACCTTCTTCAACCTTTCTTTCGAGGTTGGCCATTCTGTTGTTCAGCGCAGAAATGTCCTGCTCCATCTGAGGTTTGCAGAGCTTAATAAGTGCAATCTCTATAAGCACCCTCTTTTGGCTGGCATATTTTATGTCATTAGAAAGAGCTGACAGAACTTGAATGTAACGCATTAACACTGCTGTGTCAACCATCTGAGCCTCTTCTTTTAGAAGAGCTAAATTGTCAGAGGACATTTCTAACACATCCTCCATGTCATTGGAGCTTTTGATTAGCATAAGATTTCGAAGATACCAGGTGAAATCGTTTACAAACTGATTCAAATCTCTGCCCTGAGTGATAATCTCTTCTAGGATTCCGATGGCTTCGGTGATGCTTCCGCCGATGATGTGGCGAAGCAATCTAGAGAACACCTCAGTGTCAATGGCTCCAAGAACCTTTAGTACATTATCGTAAGTAAGTTTTTGACCAATATAAAAGGCGATGCACTGATCTAGCAAGCTAAGACCATCTCGCATTGAACCATCAGCCACCTTAGCGATGTATCTGATTGCCTTGTCCTCTACCTCGATTCCTTCTTTGTCCATCAGTTCCTGCAATCTACCTGCGATGGTATCGATAGAAATCCTATGGAAATCGTATCGCTGACATCGGCTTAGGATTGTAATCGGAATCTTGTGAACCTCAGTTGTTGCCAAGATGAACACAACATAAGAAGGTGGCTCCTCTAAAGTTTTGAGCAAGGCGTTGAAGGCGCCTACTGAAAGCATGTGTACCTCGTCAATGATGTACACCTTGTACTTTCCCTCAGTTGGAGGATATGCAACCTCCTCTACAATCTGACGGATACTGTCTACACCGTTGTTGGATGCAGCATCCATCTCTATAACGTTCATAGAGTTGCCAGCTGAGATAGACTTGCACATCTGGCACTCCATACAAGGACAACCATCCACGGGATTCTCGCAGTTGATAGTTCGTGCCAAAATTTTTGCAATCGTAGTCTTACCGGTACCTCGAGTACCCGTGAAAAGATACGCATGTCCTATTCGGTCACTCTTTATTTGATTTTGTAATGTTGTAACGATATGGTCCTGACCCTTAACATCCTCGAAGGTTTGAGGCCTGAACTTTCTATATAATGCCATATAGGACATAACTGATACCTACCTATTTTTAATCGCCAAAGCTTATTCCAATACGCTTTGCTTCCTCTATCATCTGGCAATCTGGCTCTACTACCTTGAGCTTGCCAGCCACCTTTTCAAGTGGAATACGTTTTGTTTTGTCATTTACCATAGCAATCATATTGCCAAAGTCCTGATCCATAATAGCCTGCGCTGCTGCTGAGCCAAGACGAGTACACAAAACCCTGTCGTATGGATCTGGACTACCACCACGTTGCATGTGACCTGGCACTGTGACACGAACCTCGATTCCTGTCTCCTTCTGGATGCGTTCTGCTATCTCGTATGAAACAGATGGATACTTGGATGATTCAAGCTTCTTTTTGTATTCCTTTTTGGAAAGCTTGGCATCTTCTTTGGAAATGGCACCCTCCGCCACGGCCAGGATAGTAAAGCCCTTGCCCTCTTCTGCACGTTTGTTGATTGCCTTTATAACCTTTTTTATGTCGTAAGGAATCTCTGGGAGCAGGATGATGTCTGCGCCAGAGGCAACACCAGCGTAAAGTGTAAGCCAGCCGACCTTGTGACCCATAACTTCTACTATGAATACTCGACTGTGCGAAGATGCAGTTGTATGGATGCAGTCGATTGTGTTGCATGCAATATCAATAGCACTTTGGAATCCAAAGGTAAGATCTGTGCCATAGATATCATTATCTATAGTTTTTGGAAGATGGATGATGTTGAGCCCCTCTTCACGGAGAAGATTTGCTGTTTTCTGCGTGCCGTTACCACCAAGAATGACAAGACAGCTAAGATTGATTTTGTAGTAGTTGGATTTCATAGCCTCTACCTTGTCGAGACCATTTTCATCAGGCTCACGCATGAGCTTGAATGGTTGACGACTTGAGCCCAAGATTGTACCGCCTCGTGTGAGGATACCAGAAAAATCTTGGCTAGTAAGAAGTCTATAATCTCCGTAGATGAGACCCTTGAAACCATTGAAAAATCCGTAAACCTCAAGATCCTTAACATTGGCAGCCAACCCCTTAACTACTCCTCGCATAGCAGCGTTAAGAGCCTGACAATCACCACCACTAGTAAGCATTCCGATTCTCAACATAACTCCACTCCTTCCTAAGTAAAAATTCTTTGCAATTGACTTTGTCAGAAAACTAGACCTGACTTTATCTTCTCTCTATTTTCTAGTTTCAATTACTTTTCTAACATAATTGTATATTCTCTCTGAGGAAGCAATAGATAAGCGCTCCTTTGGAGTATGAATATCATCCATGTCTGGTCCGATTGAAACCGCTTCTAAGCCTGGAAGCTTTGATGCTAAAAGACCACATTCTACTCCTGCATGCATTGTTTCAACGATAGCCTTTTGACCAGTCATTTCTTCATATAGTTTTACTAGCTCATCACGATAAGCCGAATCTCTTTTGAATTCCCATGCAGGATAAGCTCCGTGAACTGAAACGTTAGCCCCCAAGGCTTCAGCAATCATGCGAACCTTTCTCATAAGAGCTGTCATGGCACTTGCCACTGAGCTTCTGAGAGCACAGCTAAAGGATAGTCCGCAGTCATTGAATTTGAGAACACCAAGATTAAGTGATGTCTCAACAAGGCCTTCGATATCGTGGCTCATTGCTTGAATGCCATCTGGTGTAGATAGGATGAGCTGTACCATCTTTTTGGAATCCGCTGCGTTGACACCGTCAACCACAACATTGCCCTGGTTTGTAATCTCTATTTTCATATCTGGATCTGTGATGGCAAACTCATTTAAAATTGCCTTTGCCTCTGCCTCCATCGCCTGAACAGAATCAGGTGATGCTATAAGCTTAGCGCTTGTAGCTCGAGGGATAGCATTATCCTTGGTGCCACCTACATAATCTACAAGATTGATGTCAGCTGCATCTGCGGCTGCTGCAAGAACGCGATTTGCTATGTGGGTTGCGTTGGCGCGACCTTTGTCGATTTCGGCACCTGAGTGTCCGCCTGTGCAATCAACCACATCAAGTGAGATGAGCGCACCCTTGACCTGCTCCTTGGTAAAAGGATAGACAATGTCCATTCGACATCCGCCTGCACAGCCTGATAAAAAGTGACCTTCCTCCTCAGAATCTAGATTCAAAAGCTTGCGGCCTTTGAGCATTGAAACATCAATAGCTGCCGCACCTTCCATGCCAACTTCCTCTGAAACTGTGATGATTACCTCGAGACGAGGATGCTTTAAGGTGTCGTCCTCTAAGATTGCTAGTGCCATTGCAACTGCAATGCCGTCGTCGCCGCCTAAGGTTGTGCCCTTGGCTGTAACATAACCATCAACTACTTCTATGTCCAAGCCCTCTGTAAGCATGTCCTTCTTACAATCTGGCTCCTGCTCTGCGACCATATCCATGTGGCCCTGAAGGATGAGTGGCTCAACGTTTTCCATTCCCTCAGAGGCTTCTTTAATCATGATGACGTTGTACAAATCATCTTGATAGTATTCCAAGCCGTGAGTCTTCGCAAAATCTACTAAATATGCGCTGATTTGCTCTTCGTGATAGGAAGGATGTGGGATGCCACATATCTCCTCAAAATAATGAAATACCCTCTCTGGCTTGTAATTACTTAATACTGCCATTTATCTATGCTCCTTAATAATCACTAGTAGAATCTACTACCTGAAAAATTCTATTATAACTATAGCATTTTCCACTTTTGATTTCTATTGCCTAGACAAAATAGTGGGTCCATATTAAAATATCGCATGTACAGGTAATTTATGTATCGAAAGAAGGTTAGATAGAATTATGGGAGAAAGATTAACACAAGGCGATATTGATAAGATTCAAGCAGAAATAGATGAGAGAAAGTTGGTTATACGACCAAAGCTTTTAGAAGAAGTTAAGGAGACTCGCGCACAAGGCGACTTATCCGAGAACTTTGAGTATCATGAGGCAAAGCGTGCTAAAAACATGAACGATAGCCGTATTCGCTATCTTGAAAAAATGCTTCGCTACGCCGAGGTTGTAGATGATAGCAGCGCCGATGATGAAATCGGAATCAATAATACTGTTACCTTGTATATTCCAGAGGATGATTGCGAAGAGACTTACAAGCTTGTTACATCTATTCGCGGCAACTCCCTAAAGGGACTTATCTCTATTGAATCTCCACTTGGTGCCGCCATCCGTGGGAAGCATGTTGGAGATACTGTGACAGTGCAGGTTAATGCTGATTATTCTTATGATGTTGTCATCAGGGCTATAGATAATAGCACTACTGACGAGGATGATAGGATTAAGAGGTACTAGTTTTCAAAACGAGGGATATCGCAAATGCGATATCCCTCTTGCTTAATTCTCTTTTGTTACTATGGGTTTTCCTTCTTCATCAACTAGTACAGTTAATCCTCCAGCATATCCTGCGCCATGAAATAAATAGTTTACTCCTGTTTCCGTGTCAACAATAATCTCAGTTACTGCAACCTTTCCTTGACTATAGACTTCTTTAAATCTAATTTTTTCATTTTTTTTCATTTTTTAATACCTCTAAATTCTTTCCAACCATTAATAAAACTACAAATAATATAACCGTTACTGTAATAATTATTGGTGTTTTAAGTAGTAATACTATATATCCACCAAAACAATTGTGAATCAGATGACCAATTATACTTGGAATTACTGAATTGAATTTATAAGCCAAAAATCCAAACATTAAGCCAAGTGGTATCGTATAAATCCCTTGTACAACATTCATATGGAATAAAGAAAAACATATTGCACTAATTACCATACAGCCAATAAGTTTGTAAGACTTTTTACTTATTTTTAAAATTACACCTCTTACAGCTAATTCCTCTACAATTGGTGCAAGCAGCATTATAGAAATCAATCCTAAAATGTTTTGACTAGCTACAGTTCCCAAACTTTCATTCATAACAGCAACTTGGTCTGCAATAAACAATTTTAAAATATTATATACTACAACAACACCAAACGAAGCTGTTACGCTTGCTATGATTATAAATAAAATATTTTTTAAACTAGCTAGTTTTTTGACTGGAGATTCGTAAGTACCCAGTTTTTTTTCTTTTCGGAGAATAGAAGCATACCAACATCCAAATATAACTAGTGAAACTATTTCTCCAACAAACTGTGCATTTGATAATAATCCAGGCTCACTATAAATCTTTGCAAAAAATGTTGTAAAATCAATGTTTTGAGTTTCTTTAATAAACTCTAATTCTTTAATTACAATTACAACTGTCTGCCCCAACGTAATAGCTAATAGGAATAATATTATCACCCCTATCGCTTTTAAGAATGTGACTACTTTGTTCGGTTTCTTTTCCATTTCATTTCCTCCGCGTTTTGTTTTATTTATTTGAAATCCTTTTTGTGATTTTCAAATCAAAATTTATGTCGCTACATGTCCGTGAAAACAATACTATCGTATATGCGGAATGAAGTAATCCTCTTAGAGGTAGAATATAAGTAGAATGAATATTCATCCCTTGTTATTTTTCAACTCATTTTCTACATATGAGGGATACTACTAAATCAAGACTTTAGCTATTATTTAATTATGAAATACGGATGTATTTTCATAATTCGTTTACGTTCTTTCAAGGGGAGAAAGGAATTAAACATTTATATACATGATAAAAGCCAGGTTATCAAATTGTATAATCTGGCTTTCACATCGCATTATAAACTCTATCCTATCCACTATTGATTAGCGACCAAAGGAAGGGTTGCCTTTATGCAAAATTCATAATCTTCTGCCTCAATAACTAAATCCCCATTGTGTTCTGCTACGTTTTTCTTGATATTCGCTAAACCAAATCCGTGGTTTTCTTTATCTAGCTTTGTTGTCTCTATTTGCTCCAAGTTTGCTATGGATTCATTCTCCATAGCATTTCTCACTATTAGCTGTGCAAACTTATCTCCCTCTTTTAGTGAAACATGTATATATCTTTCTTTTTGAGGGGGAATGTGAGTTTGAGCTTCTATTGCATTCACCAACATGTTTGAATAGATTGATGAAAGAGATATTTCATCTATATCAATAGGCTTGGCAATCATACCTTTAAGTTTAAATTCAACGTCCTTATCCATGCTGTCAGCATAATAGTTTGTAAGAGCATCTATAATACTATTTCCGGTCTTTTGTGACTTGTTTACCAAAAAGTTTGTATAATCACATAGTTTATCTATATATTTGTGTAAGTCAGCATAGTTTCCTTCGTCCAAAAGAGACTTGATACATATCATGTGATTATTCATGTCATGTCTGTATTTTTTTGTATCAGATTCTTTTTCTAAAAGAGACTGATAATAGTTTTTCTGAGTCTCATATAACTCATGCTCGGCTTTTGCATATTTCTGCACCCTATCAGCCAACCATTTTTTGTATATAATATTTATTTCTAGGAGTAATAAAGCTACTGCAGCGAAGCTGGTTATTTCTTTTATTCTTAACTCTGTATAAAAACCTTTTATCACCAGACTATAAACAAGCCAAATGCAAGTAAAAATAGTGAAACTACCAATTACAATTATATAGTCCAACACACTTCCAGCCTTTACAATCTTTTCGCTGTCAAGTATATTTATTAATTTTTTTAATAACACTCCTAATATTATGATTGTTAAACACTCTGCAAAGAAACATACCAATGTATCCAATCTTTTAATTGTCACATTTGCAAACAAGGTGCTAGGAATCCAGGTCTCAACTGCTAGAAGAATGCAATCTTTTATAATTGCAACTAAAAAAGCACTTTCTACCTTGGGAAATAACTTTTCCTTATCTATCATTACGACAAGAAATACAAACGCAACTCTTATAGAAATATATGCTTCTTTTCCCACTCCTATACTACTTGGACAAACCAATCCTATTAGCGCAAGAACAAGAAACCCTAATACAATAAAATACTTATTTTTTACTCCTATCTGCAAACATCGCAATAGCCATAAGTACTCAGCCATTGTAAACACATAGGCAATTATCATTATTACTATATCCATTTCAGCCCCCAAAATTTAAATCATACTCAACATACGCCTGTTGAAACTTTAATGTATTTCGTCTTGATATAGTTAATTTCTCTCCGTTATTAAGCTCTATTTTATTCTTAACAACGCATGCAACATACTTTAGTCCCACTATATATTGCCTATGTATTCTAAAAAATAACCTTGAATCCAGTTCAGTCTCAATTTGATCTAGTGAAACATTCTTCGTAAATACGTTATTTAATGTATATACTTCCACGTATCCATTATAAGCTTGAATATATAATATTTCATTTTGAGTAATATTATATTTAATTCTATTTTGAAATACTTCAATTGTACTATTGCCAACAGTTTTATTAATAGCTGATACCAATGCTTCTTCGATATCCTCATCCTGCAGGGGCTTGTTAATATATCTGTGAGCATTTATTTTAAATGCTTCGCTATATCTTTTCTCATTACTGGTAGCCATTATGATTCTACAATCTTGATTTTTTTCAAAAATAATTTTTCCAGCCTCGAGACCATCCATTTCTGGCATTTCAATGTCTAAAAAAACTATATCAATATCTGGAATATCATCTAATAATTCAGAAGCATTATCATATAGCTTTATCTCAAAGTATTCGTCATCATCTCCATATAAATTGTTAAGTATTTCAAGTAGCTTTTTTTCTGTTATCTTGCATATTTGTATTTCATCATCACAGACTCCAATTGTAGTTTTTTCCAAAGCTATTATTCCTCGTATTTAAGCAATTCTACGTGTTTTATAATAACTTCACTGCACTAGTTCTTGTCTAATACAATCACGCGAAGTTCTGTGAAAAATGATATCAGTTTTATACCACAAAGTCAAAGTTTGTGGCCTGTTCTCCCCACAATCACATTTGTAGCAATTTATTCTAGCTTCTATTTTTTGACAAAAAAGAATGCCTATTGAAAGACTATTAATCCTTCAATAGAACATCCTTTAATTTATCATTTATTCTCTCTTAAAACTATATTTGTATAAACCTTATATGCTCCACTGTACATTATCGTATATGCGATAAATATTGCTAAAGAAAAAACAATGATGCAAATGCGTGCAAAATCCATATCTGTAAGCATAAATAGCTTTAAAATATCACAAATAATCTTATAACAAGCCACTACATGTATAAACGCTATTCCTATTGGAATAAAGAACAGTATTCCATTTTCAGCCATAATACTTTTTTTGACTTCAGCAGCGCTCATACCAATCTTTTGCATTATTTTTACATTTCCAACGTCATCTACAGCTTCCTGAATCTGCTTGTAATACATGATGAAAATCATGTACATTACAAAAATCAAACTGATAAATGCTCCTAAAAACAAGAAAATAGCATTTCGTTCGTACCGAGCTTTTCTTTCGATTGTATTAGTAGCAAAATAACTTATTGAACCTATGTTATTTATTTTTTTCTCCAAAATTTTCTCTATCTTTTCTTCGTCGCTCCTATTTCCTGATATGTTGTAGCTAATGGTATGGGATATTTTTCTATTAATTCCTATATTATTTATGTATTGCTCTATATCTTCTAATGCTTTAAAGTCTTTTACTACAACAGTATATGTATACATATACTTTATATTATCTATATCGATAAAGATTGGTCCTTGCAATACTTTTTTTACTTTTAATCTCTTTCCATGCACATCTAAATTATCAAGTAAATCAACTTTAATATCTGCATCAGTTATAAAAAATGTTTCATTATCTTCTAGTGTTAAATTTGTATTTTCATTTTTGTTAAAATCTTCTAAATCTATAAATCTCACTAATTCTGGCAACGGCTTTGTTGCTTTTACATCATATGAAAAGACACCGTTTACTTCGTCAAATAATGTTGGAAACCCAAACGAATCACATGATTGTATTGATTCTACTTTGACTCCTATCTCTTCAGCTGCTCCATGAATTGCTTCTTCAATTTTTTCAAGATTTTCTCTATTTGTTGTGCCTATTTCTCCGTCTACTTTATACGCTTCACTAGCCTGCCTATCTGTGCCCAAATATAACGCGATCGTTGTAGATGCACCTAATACAACACAGGTAAATAAAATATTGATTACTGCCAATGACAATGCGTTATTCTTCGTTTTTGAAATAAGCTTTGCTATAGTTGTGAAAAACCTGTTTTTGTAGTAAATACCATCCTTCTTTTTCAAGAAAAACTCTATCATTACTATAAAACAAGCTATGGTCAAGTAACTTCCTATGAAGAGTATTATAAGAGCTACAAATATAGTTGAAATACTATTTAAAAAATCATCAATTGTATTAACATAAATATATACTCCTACAATCATGGCCATTCCAATCATTCCTTTTATGATATCTGTAGCCTTTAATTTCTTTACAACCTTGTTAGAATCCTCTTCCTTTAACAAGGTGATTACCTGCTGTTTTTTAATTGTTTTCATATTCTTCAAAAGAATTAAAAAATCTATAACAAAGATAATAATCATTGTTATCCAGAGATTAGAAAACATAAATCCCGCTTGATATTTTGCATTACATTTCATCAAAGAAAACAGGGTTTCATATATAAATCTTTGTGATATAACACCTATTATCAAGCCTAATCCTACAGATGCTAGATACATATATAATGCTTCAAAGGAAAGAATTCTATTTATATGTTTTGATTCCAACCCCCAAACCGCATATAACCCTAATTCCTTGTTTCTTCGCTTTATGAATATCTTGTTTGTGTACGATTTAAACACTAATGTTACAACTGATAAAAAGAAGCATCCCATATATAAGATAAATAATAATACTGGGTATCCAGTTGCATTTTTTAGACCTGGATTAGTAGTCATAAATACATATAGATAAAGTGTTGTAACCGTAAAAATGCTAACAATTAAATTTGCAAGGTGAAATTTTTTGTTTTCAAAAATATTTTTAAATGCTATTTTCGCCCAAAATGTTTGCTTCATAAATATATCACCTACTTTCCATTGTTATATAAAAAGTTTGCTATCTCTTCTTCAAACTCTTCATCATCACGCTCATCCTTATTTAGTGTGTTGCCAATCATACCATCCTTAAGGAATAATACTTTCTTCGCTTTAGATGCTGATTTAATACTGTGAGTAACCATTATTATCGTTTGACCTAATTCATTAAATGTCTTAAATAGCTCCATTATCTGCTCTGAATTTTTTGAATCTAAAGCTCCTGTTGGTTCATCTGCAAGGACAAGTTGTGGCTCACATACTAAGGCTCTTGCCACTGCTGTTCTTTGTTTTTCTCCACCTGATATCTCATAAGGATACTTATCTAAAAGCTTTGTGATTCCCGTCTTTTTTGCCAACTCGCTAACCTTTTCATCAATATCCTTTTTGTTCTTATTAAGAAGAACCAACGGAAATGCGATATTGTCCTTTACTGTAAAATAGTTCAAAAGGTTAAAATCTTGAAATACAAACCCAAGATTCTCTCGTCTGAATTTACAAATATCTTTGTTATTCATTTTTGAAATATCAACGCCTCCAATTACCACCTCTCCACTTGTCGGTGTATCTAAGGATGCGATGATATTTAATGTAGTTGTTTTTCCTGAACCAGATTCACCCATAATAGCGATAAAATCACCCTCCTTTGCATCAAATACGATGCCCTTTAATGCCTCGTATTTCACATCACTATTTTTCGTATAATAGGTTTTTCGCAAGTCTTTTAATTTCATCATTGTGTTTTCCATTCTGTTTCTCCTTTTCTCTAATTTTTTCTCAGTTTATCTTCTCCCTTTGAAGACAAGATAATACTAGCATCTACAACGAATTTTTCTTCTCTAAACCATCTAACGGTCTTTTCATTCCATCTAACGGTTGTTAGTAACATAAAAAAGACACCGCCTAAGCGGTGCCTCCTGCAATAATTACATTTATGAATCTTTGTTCTTGGACTTGTTCCCATGACGTTGCTGATAGACCATAGCCAGCATATCCTCCTGGTACTTATCGTCATTACTTAGCACTTTGAGTTTGTCTTTGATTTCTGTTTTCCGCGCACGACAAGTCTCTAGCTCTCTAAGCAACTGAGCTTCTTCGTCCTCTAAAGTTTTTAGTTGTCTTTTGAGATCTTCGATATCTCGTTTTGTATCAGCATCTATCATAGTTTACCATCCCCGTACAAAAATTTAATACTAAGCTTTAATGTCCTGTCTTACTAATGCTTTCTTTAGAGCTATCTCTGCTCTCAGCAAGTCTATGCCCTCGTCCTTGCTTGCCAAGCGCTCCCTAGCTCTGTCCTCGGCGCTGCGGGCTCTTTCAACATCAATCTCATCTGGCCACTCAGCAATCTCTGCAAGTATAGTTACCGCATCAGGCAGAACAGTTGCAAGACCTGCGTGGATAGCAGCGCGCTTTTCACTTTCTGCCTCATGGATTGTGCAAATGCCCGGCGCAATAACAGTAGTCAAAGGGATGTGCTTCGGATACACACCTATTTCTCCTTCGACTGTATTAAATTCAACCATAGTGGCGTCGCCTTCGTAGAAGGTTCGCTCTGGAGTTATGATTGATACTTTAAAGGTGTTATCTGCCATTTGCCACCTCCTACTTTGCATTCATCTTGGCACGAACCTCGTCGATTGTACCTGAATTTAGGAAGTAGCTCTCTGGAATGTCATCGTGCTTTCCTTCGAGGATTTCCTTGAAGCCTCGTACGGTCTCAGCGATTGGCACATACTTTCCTTCGAGACCAGTAAACTGACCGGCAACGAAGAACGGTTGTGACAAGAATCTCTGAATCTTACGAGCACGGTTAACTACAAGCTTGTCCTCTTCTGAAAGCTCGTCCATACCAAGGATAGCGATGATATCCTGTAATTCTTTGTATTTCTGAAGGATCTCCTGTACACCACGTGCAACCTCGAAGTGCTCCTGACCTACTATACGTGGATCAAGAATACGAGATGTAGAACCAAGTGGGTCTACCGCTGGATAGATACCAAGCTCGGCGATAGAACGCTCAAGAACTGTGGTGGCATCCAAGTGTGCGAATGTTGTAGCTGGAGCAGGGTCTGTCAAGTCATCGGCTGGCACGTATACGGCCTGAACTGATGTGATAGAACCGTTCTTTGTAGATGTGATACGCTCCTGGAGAGCGCCCATCTCTGTCTGAAGTGTTGGCTGATAACCAACGGCTGAAGGCATACGACCAAGCAAAGCCGAAACCTCGGAACCAGCCTGAGTAAAACGGAAGATATTGTCGATGAAAAGAAGTACGTCCTTTCCACCCTTATCTCTGAAGTACTCAGCCATTGTAAGTCCTGTAAGACCAACTCTCATTCTAGCTCCAGGTGGCTCGTTCATCTGACCGAAAACCATGCAGGTTTTGTCGATAACACCTGATTCCTTCATTTCATAGTAAAGGTCATTACCCTCACGAGTACGCTCACCTACACCTGTGAATACTGAATATCCACCGTGCTCTGTGGCGATGTTGTGGATAAGCTCCTGGATAAGTACGGTCTTACCTACGCCGGCACCACCGAACAATCCGATTTTACCACCCTTCTGGTAAGGGCAAAGAAGGTCAACGACCTTGATACCTGTTTCAAGCATTTCTGTTGATGTCGCCTGTTCCTCGAAGGTTGGAGCCTTTCTGTGGATTGGGCTGTGCTCAACACCCTCTGGTGCTGGCTGCTCATCGATTGGCTCACCTAGTACGTTGAAAATTCGACCAAGAGTAGCCTCACCAACAGGAACTGTGATTGGTGCTCCTGTGGCAACTACATCCATTCCACGTACTAAACCGTCTGTAGGACCCATGGCAATGCATCGAACTGTATCGTCACCCAAATGCTGTGCAACCTCGACTACCAGTCTCTCTCCGCCCGCTCTTTTAATCTCAAGAGCGTCGTTGATTTCTGGAAGCTCGCTATCAGCAAAGCTTACGTCAAGTACGGCACCGATAATCTGAGTGATTTTACCTATATTATTTGCCATTTTTCACTCTCCTAACTTAGCGCTTCCGCACCAGCGATAATCTCGGTCAATTCCTGAGTAATTGATCCCTGGCGGGCACGATTGTATTTTAATGATAGATCACTAATGATATCCTCGGCGTTATTTGTTGCTGAATCCATAGCCTGCATTCTGGCGCCGTTTTCTGAGGCAACAGCCTCGACTAACGCACCGTAAACAAGTGAAGTAACATACTTTGGAATAATGAGCTCTAAAGCCTCTTCCTCGTTTGGCTCAAAGTTCATAAGAGCCTCTGCGGAAGTTGCCTTGGCTGATTCAACATCCTCTTCTGCTATTTCTGCTGGAAGCAATTTCATAAGCGTTGGAATCTGGCTAACTGTATTTTTGAAGTGCGTGTATACGAGGTAAATCTGTCCGATTTCCCCATTTACATAAGCCTCAAGAACGTCTTCACAGATGCCCATAGCATCTGCGTAGGTTGGTGCCTCCATTACTGGAGAATAGTCCTTTGCCACCTCATATCCCTTGTGGATAAGGCTTTCACCACCCTTATGTCCTATTACATAAAGCTTTACGTCATCTGGCTTCATTTCGGCACCAGTAATCATCTTTACAATGTTTGAATTGTAACCACCTGCAAGACCTCGGTTAGATGAAATGACAATCACTCCAATCTTATTTGAACCGTTGTCTGAAAGGTATTTGTTGTTTACTGAACCGGCTTTGGCGAGCATGCTACAAATCGTATCATACATAGCGTTGAAATAAGGCGTAGTTTGCTCTGCCTTTGCTCTAGCCTTTTGAAGCTTTACGGTAGATACAAGCTTCATCGCCTTAGTGATCTGCTGAGTGCTAGTTACACTCTGTTTTCTTCTTTTTATGTCTCTCATTGAGGCCATAACAGATCACCCTCCTTACTTGTAGCTCTTTTTACACTCCTCGATAGCCTTGATTAGCTTTTCTTCCATGTCATCTTCGAGAACCTTGTTTGTTCTGATTGACTCTGGAAGCTCTGGATACTTGGTATCAACAAGATCAAACAATGCCTTTTCGAATGGGAGAACGTCAGCTGTTGGGATATCTAGCAGATACTTCTTAGTAGCTGCGTAGATGATCATAATCTGATATTCAACTGGCATTGGAGCGTACTGTGGTTGCTTTAACATCTCTTTGATTCTTTCACCTTGTGCAAGCTTTTCAGCTGTATCTGCATCAAGCTCTGAACCAAACTGTGCGAAAGCAGCAAGCTCACGATACTGAGCCAACTCCACACGGATAGGAGCTGCGATTTTCTTCATAGCCTTAATCTGAGCAGAACCACCTACACGGGATACTGAAAGACCTGCGTTAACGGCTGGTCTGAAACCTGCGTTGAAGGCTTCTGTCTCTAGATAAATCTGTCCATCAGTGATTGAGATAACGTTTGTAGGGATGTAAGCTGATACATCGCCTGCCTGTGTCTCAATTATTGGAAGTGCTGTAAGAGAACCTCCGCCAAGCTTGTCTGAAAGTCTAGCTGCACGCTCAAGAAGTCTTGAGTGCAGGTAGAATACATCACCTGGGTAAGCCTCACGTCCTGGTGGACGACGAAGAAGTAATGAAAGTGTACGGTATGCAGTAGCATGCTTGCTTAAATCATCATAGATGATAAGTACATCTTCACCGTTCTCCATCCACTCTTCACCGATAGCACAGCCTGAATAAGGCGCGATATACTGTAAAGGTGCAAGCTCTGATGCTGTAGCAGCAACTACTGTTGTCCAGGCCATAGCACCATATTCTTCTAATGTTTTAACAAGGGCTGCAACTGTTGATGCCTTTTGGCCAATTGCAACGTAAATACATTTTACGCCTTGTCCCTTTTGATTGATGATTGTATCGATTGCGATAGCAGTTTTACCTGTCTGTCTATCACCGATAATAAGCTCACGCTGTCCACGTCCGATTGGAATCATGGAGTCGATAGCTTTGATACCTGTCTGCAGCGGAGTATCTACGGATTTACGAGAGATAACACCTGAAGCTACACGCTCGATAGGACGGAACTTTGATGTTTCGATAGGTCCCTTGCCGTCGATAGGCTGTCCAAGTGCGTTAACTACACGTCCAAGCATAGCGTTTCCAACTGGAACCTCAACTACACGACCTGTTGTTTTAACCTGGTCGCCCTCGTTGATATTCTTATCGTTGCCAAGAAGTACACAACCAACGTTGTCTTCCTCAAGGTTTAAGACCATGCCGTAAACTTCGCCAGGGAACTCTAAAAGCTCACCCTGCATAGCGTTCTGTAATCCGTGAATACGTGCAATTCCATCGGCAACCTGAATAACAGTTCCTACGTCTGCCACATCAAGCTGCGCTGCATAGCGTTTCATTTGCTCTTTAATAACCGAGCTGATCTCTTCTGGTTTTAAATTCATGGAGCGCATTCACCTACTTTCAATTGAATATTTGATAACTCGTGGGATAATTTACTTATTTGAGTTTTGATTGAACTGTCAATCACTCTGTCTTTTATGCGAATTACCATACCCCCGATTAGCTCAGGGTCTACTGTATAATTCATGATAAATGAACTATATTCAGTAGTTTCTAATAAACGCTTCTCAACATCAGATTTTTGCTTGTCGGTAAGTTCTAGTGGTGTAGATACAGTTGCCTTGCCAATCTTTTTGTAGTCGTATACCTTTTCGATGAAGTAATTAAGCACCGCAACTACTTCTTTGCTATGATCCTTCTCCTCTAACATTCGAAGAAGTCCAACCATCTCATCACTGACTCTACCTTTGAAAATCTGGTCGATTATCTGAAGCTTTTCTTCTTTATTGATCTTTGGATGATTCATCATTTGAGAAAAGCCGTCGTTGTTTTTGACAACCTCGATGACTCCTTCAGCTTCCTTCATGAAGTCGTCGACCTTTCCTGATTCCACAGCTAACTCAAACAACGCATCACCGTATACGTTTGAGACTAATTTAGCCATGTTTTATCACCCATTTCCTTAAGTGTTTGCTCTACTAAGGTGTTTTGAATGGTTGTATCCATGTTTGCAGCCACAACCTTTTGAGCCATAACTGCTGCAACAGAAATCATCTCCTGCTTAACCTCGTCTGCAACCTTCTTCTTCTCAAGCTCAGCCTCCTCGCTTGCTCTTGCAACGATGGCTGCGGCTTCTTCCTTAGCGTCGCTTACAATCTTGGTTTCATTCTTCAAGGCCTTTTGTCTTGCTTCACTTAAGATGGCATCTTTTTCTTTGCCGATGTCCTTAAGCTTTGCTTCGTACTCTGCCTTTAGCTTTTCTGCCTCTTCCTTATCTTTCTTTGCATCTGCAATGTCCCTTGCAATGCCCTCTTTTCTCTGCTGGAGTAACTTTCTAGCAGGATTGAATAAAAGATTTGACATTATAAGGAATAGGAAGAATACTGCAATGGCTAAAAGTACAGCATCGTTAAGCAACTGTAAGTCCAAGTCAAATAGTCTTTCCAACTTTTAGCCCTCCTTATCTATATTCTTTCTAATAATTTACTAAGGTTTAATTGAAGCCAAGGATAACTTCAATTAAATCTGACTTTCATTCCATTCAAGTCAGACTGCTTTTTTGAAAATCAAGTTTTCAAAAAGCGTCCTAGTACGGAAAATAAAAATCTTGATGATTTTTATTTTCCTACCAATGGCTGTACAAAGAGTAACAGAAGGGCAATAACCAAACCGTAAAGACCTGTTGTCTCGGCAACGGCCTGACCTAATAACATAGTTGACATAATCTGTCCCTGTGCTCCAGGGTTACGACCAACGGCTGCTGCACCGTGACCAGCTGCGATACCCTGTCCAATACCAGGACCAATACCTGCGATAACTGCAAGACCAGCACCGATTGCTGAACAAGCCTTAATTAAATCTTCACCTGTAATATTCATAAATGTTTCCTCCTAAAAGTAATAATTTTTAAGAATCTCCGTAGCTTTGTGTTATGTATGTCATGGTCAACATACAGAATACATATGTCTGAATTGCACCTGAGAAAATATCAAAGTAAACATGCAGTGCTGCAGGCCATACTACTGCGAATTTTCCGAGCAATCCATATACAAGACCCATAATGATTGTTCCTGAAAGAACGTTTGCAAACAAACGGAGTGACATTGATATAGGCACTGCAATATCAGATATCACATTGATTGGAAGCCAGATTGGCAACCATGGTGGTAGTGGAGAACACTTGTCTATCCATATCTCCTTGGCAGATTGATGCCTTACCTTTACTACGTGAATGCAAACAAAGGTAATTAATGCAAGAGCCAGTGTTGTACCATAATCTGCGGTTGGTGGTCTTAGGCCAACTAGACCAGATAGGTTCGATACCAAGATAAAGCAGAATATCGTACATATCCAGTTTGCAAACACTGGTGCGTGCTTACCCATACTTCCCTCCACTATCGTATCTAGAAGTCCAACTATCAACTCGATGATACTCTGGAAGGTGTCAGGAACTTCTTTGGCGTGTTTCAGCTTGCGATTGGCGATAATTGCAAACAAAACCAATGAAAGCCAAACAATCGCAATACATACATGGGACGTTGTTATCCAGACTTCTTGGCCGAAGAGCTTGTAGCTAAACAAGCCTTTTATCATGTCCACGGTATCGCTTGAGGCCAGCAAAATTCCTCCTGTCACACTTTCACCTCCTTTTTTATAAAATCTACTCAAAAATCAAATCAACCGACTTTATTTAACCATTGTGTTGAATAGATTTATTTTTAATAGTCTATATAGCAAAGGCTGTGCGTATGCACTAACCTTGAGCCCTAAAACACCGATAATCGCTGTAAACATATTTCCAAGCTTGAAAAATGCCATGATTATCATTACTGCGCAAAGAACCAAATATCGCATAACCGATTTGAAAGACAGATATTTTGCATGTCCTTTACCAATTCGTACGGATTCTTCGATTATCATTGCGATGTGCACCGCCATCCCGACAGCGCAAGCAATTCCAATTAATAAGCCTGTGGTATATCTTAGCTTGTCGTTTACAAACCAAACTCCAACAAGCTCTATTATTACACCATATAAAATAATTCCTAATACAAGCCCTGGTAGAGCCTGATTTAATCGTCTCATCCAATTAATCATCTTTACTTTGGGCCTCGTTTCTTTCTTCTTCCTCTAGGCGGCGAGCCCGCTGTCCAGGTGTCTCCTGATTTTTCAGATATCCTCGAACTGAGCGATATGCTCCGTTAAAGGCTGCCACTATGCCTATTAGAATCCCTACTATAGCAAACCACTTTGACCCAAAACGGTCAGTGAGCCATGTGCCTATCAATGTGCAAAGAATGATAGGTACAATAGCGTTGATGCCAAACTGAAGCACCATCACTAGTGAATTTGCCACCTGCTTGTTGTCTTTCCTCTTGTCTCGCATATAAATCTTACAAACTCATTGTTACTTCTCTGCCAGTATGCTTGTACTGATAGAACTCAACACCAGCAGCCCTAAGCATTCTTTTAGATGCTATGGTGCTTGGCATATTCTCGTATTTATCGCTATCATAGATGATTGTTTTGATGCCAGCCTGAATAATGGCCTTGGCACATTCGTTACATGGGAAAAGTGATACATACAGCTTTGAGCCTTCGAGAGAACCTCCTCGATAGTTTAGTATGGCGTTTAGCTCGCTGTGTGTTGTATAGAAATACTTATTCTCCAGAGGGTCTCCTGTTCTTGCCCAAGGAAACTCGTCATCTGAACATCCATTTGGAAAACCATTGTAGCCCATAGAAAGGATTTTGTTATCCTGGCTGACAATGCATGCTCCAACCTGTGTATTTGGGTCTTTAGATCTCATACCCGATAATACTGCTACGCCCATAAAGTACTCATCCCAGCTAATATAATCAAGTCTCTTGTCACTCATGGTCTATTCCTCCAATACATATACTAGTTACGGTTAATAACCTAAGCTGCTAATACCTTCATCAATTTTTCAATCGATGCCTTTAGGACTTCATAGCAAAGTCCGTATGTTTGCATCGAACCACCGTAGGGATCCATCACCTCGAGCTCATCCCCAACTAGCTCGTTTAGCAGGCGGGTGTTTTCTTCGGTGGCGTTTGCATATTCTTCTAATATTCTTTGCCGTTGGGCTTCTTCCATTGTGATTACAAGTGTGTTTTCGGTGAAATCCGAATCCATCAGCTGCTTTGAAGAGTAGTCCTTCAGCTCTATGCCGTTACTTATAAGTACTGCCTCTATCTTTTGGTTGAGAGGCTCTGGAAATTGAACAATCAACCCTCTGGCTTCGCAGATGATTGGTCGTTTGTCGTCGATGGAGTTAAAAATTGCTGCTGCCATCGGCGCTCTAGATGTTCCACTTCCAGATGCAAAAATCACTCTGTTAATACTATTCATCAATGTACCCCTGATTAAACTTCGATTGTTTGCTGTCCTGCTGCTTTCAGTAATCTATTCATGATTGCCTGACCCATCTGAGGGGTAGCAAAACTTTCTGAAAATATAACATCAACATCCTCTTCATCAAATTGTCTGAGGATATCGTATAGATTGTGTGCAATAGATGCCTCGTCCTCCCTATCGCCTATGACTAAAACCTTACCACTTGTGTATCTGTCAGCAGATGCTGATGTGGCGATGATTCCAACGGAAAGACCTTTTGCGATAGCTTGTGATGTGAGCTGGTTGATGGCAGAAACCACCTTGTCCTCCTGCCCTGAGACTATTGTTAAATCACCCTTTGGCGCGTAGTGCTTGTATCGCATTCCGGGAGCCTTTGGCTTGGCGCCCACGGAAATATCCTTGTCGCCACAGGATATACCAGGATCCATTCTGACTTCTCCCACTACCTGACGAAGCATATCCATGTTGATGTAGCCCGGTCTAAGTATAGTGACAACATCCTCCGTTAAATCTACGATGGTGGATTCTAATCCGATATCTACTGAGCCACCATCTAAAATGGCATCTATCTTGCCTGATAAATCTTCATATACGTGACTAGCCTTGGTGGGACTAGGACGACCAGAAGTATTGGCGCTAGGGGCTGCTATCATACAACCGCTTTCGTTGATAAGCGCTAATGCGACTGGATTGTTGGGCATACGAACTGCCACTGTATCTAGGCCACCTGTGGTCTCGTAAGGAATAAACTTGTTTTTATTGACCACCATTGTAAGTGGGCCTGGCCAAAAAGCATCAGCCAAAAGCTTGGCTGTGTCTGGTAAATCTTTTGAAATCTGCTGAAGCTGTTCAAACTTTGATATATGTACAATTAAAGGGTTGTCCGACGGACGACCCTTTGCAGCATATATCTTGCGTGAGGCCTCCTTGTCAGTTGCATCTCCCCCAAGTCCATAGACTGTTTCGGTAGGAAATGCCACCAATCCACCCTTTTTCAGAATCTCGGAAGCCTCTTTGATATAATCGATATTTATTGGCTCCTCAGAAACATCTAAAATCTTAGTAATCATACTCAAAATTATATCACTTTATAGATACTTCGCAATAACATTCCACACTCCAGAATTGTCAAATCCCTTCTTCCAGAATGCTCCTCCAGCCAAATTGTATTTGTCCATAACCTTGAGTTTTTCTTCAAGGGATTTTTCATCCTCTACCCATACATAATAGGTGGAGTTTCCCTTAGAAAACTCTGCATAGTTTAGACCTTTTTCATCATCCCATGAAGCAGTTGCCTCGTTGGTGGCAAGGAAAGACTGAACTGCGTCAATTCCATAGGCCTTACTGCTAAGGCTGCCCGTCTCTGACTCATGCCACACACGACAGTAGAATGGCATGCCAAGGATTACCTGCTCAGCAGGTACCTTTTCCAAGGTGTCCTTAACACCCTTGTCTACCCAGCCTATGGATGCAACTGGGCCTGGCTCTTCGCTGCCTGAAAAGTACTCGTCGTAGCCCATGATGATAACGTAATCGGCATACTTTGCCTGTACAGGTCTGTTGTATATTCCATTGTGAGGTGCAGGAACGTAGTCATCTACCGAAAGGATGATATCGTTCTTTTCGCACTTGATAGATAATTCTTTAAGGAACTGTACGTAGCCATCCGCAGCTGTAGCGTTTAGCTCTTCTACATCCACGTTGATTCCATCCAAGCCGTAGGTGATAGCCTGAGCAATCAGGTTATTTACAAGCGCATCTCTTGATGATGTGGTGTTGAAGACTACAGCAGAGTCTATGTCTTTGTTTTCAAAGTTGCTAAAAAGACCCCAAACCTGAATGTTGTTTGAGTGACAAAACGAAACGTAGTCGTTACTAGCTAATGATGCTATGCCGCCCTTGTTGTCATCCATGTAGAACCAAGTTGGAGAAATGACATTTATACCTGGTGAGGTAGCTACTACGTCGGTAATTTCTGCGTTGTAAGATCGATTTTTAACTTGATGCCAAATGAGATTGACCTCTTTGCCAAATGAAATATGGTTGTAAGTCCTCTCTGGAAGAGTTGCTTCAACCTTCTCCGACTTCAAATCTGAAATCTGATTGTTCTTCATGTAGCCACATACGCCTTTATCCGAAACTACAAAGCTCCATCTACCAGTATCTCTAACTACATTGAGCTTCTCACCCTTTTTAACATCCTCAAGAATTGGACTCTTTGGACCGTTGAGCTTTCGGATTTGACCATTGCGCTTGGCGTCTGCTACCTGCTTTTTATAGCCCACTGTCTCTATAACTACGCGGTCAGGCTTATCGTAGTAGTTGCACTGGAAATCTGAAAGAAGAGCCAAAAATTCAGTTGAAATAAACACGGTGTCGTTTTGCGCCACAAGAATCTGCTTAGTTAAAGAGTTATTACTCTTGTCGATAGAATAATCTGTACTGCCTAAAGTCGCAGAGTAGATTTCTTTGTCGGTAGCATATCTAAGAGTGATTTCGGTAGGATCGTAAACATATCCAGAATCGATGTTGTCCTTAACAAAGCCAAGCTCAAGATATATCTGTCCCTCGCTAATCAACGCGTTAGGACATGTTGCATCCTCGCCAACCGCTAAATATTCGCCGTTTAAGATAACTGCCGCCTCATTCTCATAAGAGTTTTTGAAATACTCTGTTAGAGGTAGGTGCTCCTTTGTTGGAGCATACTTGCGAATACCATATATTCCAACTGCTATAACACCTATAGCTAAAATTGCTGCTGCGATGTATTTATATCCTCTTGGTACATAGCTCTTTTTCTTTTTGCGTCTATGTCGAGTATTATTGTTTCTATAATTATGATTTTGATAACTCATAACCTTTCTCCTTAAAACATATTCTTTAAAAGTATAGCAAAACAAGCCCGCAAATGCCAATGTTGCTTACATATTTGCGAAGGAGTTTTTCAACGAAAAAGGGAAGCGACGGATTCGCTTCCCAAATTTATCTTTTTTAATCCCTAAATATTTTATTTATCTTTTCTATTTTGACAATTATTAGATTCTCTCTGTTCCATTTTCTCCTTTCTGCAGCTACGTTATCATTTCGTTTAATTGTTCAAATTCTTTTTCCTGTAATGAAAACGGATTTTCAATATGAGGGCATTCCCGCAGCTGTTGTTTAGTAAGGTTTCTAAACTCGTTCATTTTTCGTTTATTTTTGTATGTATCATAGAATTTAATATTGTTCATATTTATTCTAATATCCTTAGTTCTTAACCTTTCATAATAATATTTACGCTTCCACGGCTGCATAGAGCCTATCATAATTTTGGTTTCACATTGAAGGTACACAGCTCCGTAATCTGCATCTAGCGAAGACGTGTCTACCACAATCCAAGCATCTGTTGCTGCCATAATATCCATTGCGCTTTGAGAGCTGCAAGCAAGAATATAATTAACTCCCTTATACAAGAATGCTTCCTTGCCGCATATAGCATCTCCTTTGGTTCCTACCACGTTAAGCAGATCGCTCTTATCTCTAAGCTCGATATATATCACCTGTTTTTTGAGAACCGAATGGATATAGTTTGCCAGACTGACGCTGATGTGAGTAACTCCATAGTTGCTTCCTACACCTGCTATGCCTATAGTCTTTTTATTATTTCGAATTATATTATTGTTTTTATTCCAATGCTTAAACCTTAAAAATCTTTTCATTTCTTAAAATCGCTGAAATGACTTTGTCCTCAGCCTTGGTTAAATCTATTTTGTTTTCCACTAACGGATAACGATAAACCTTTTTTGAAAGCTCTTTTGCAATGTGCATAGCTGATATCCTGTCAGAAAAATTGTTGATTATAATAACATCTTTTTCCTTTATCCAACTAGGATAGCTAGCTTGATTCCACAGCGCAGAGCCCACAACGTAGATTATTAAATCTACATCCTCTGGTATGTCTATATTCGTTCCGCAGTCTAATACATATAGCCCATTAGGAGGCGCGTATTGTTTTACAGCTTTTCCATAATTTAATATGCCTCTAAAGCTCTTGTGGTATAAAACACTTCCCTCTAGCTTGGCTCCTTTTAGATTCGACCAAATATTAAGAACGCTGTCCTTTTCCATATCTTTATAGTAGGAATCTATCCCTCTGCTGTTGAAAAACCTGTTAAAAGCCACAGCAATGTGCGTAACTCCAACTGCGTGATCAGCTCCTACTACCGCGATTTTATTCGCGAGATATCTTCCTTTTATATTTTTGTTTAATACTTTCAGTTTTTCTAATTGTTCTTTTACTTCTCTAATTGTTTTAGTTCGCTTAGATAAATCAGAATTAGTAGTCTTTTCAACTATCCTTTTGATTCTAAAATCATCTGCAGCATCACTATGACTTTGCATAAACGCTATTACTTTTCCAACGCTGTATATATCACAGCTCTCGTCAAGATTTGACCCCTCTAGCTGCTCCTTTGCAGCCCAGCCTGGCGTGCCCATAGGCTTTGCGCTCTTGGCCTCAGACTTTTTGATTGCAATTCCAAAATCTATAAGCTTTATATTATCCTCTTGCAATATCACGTGTTCTGGCTTCATATCTCGATATAAAATCGGCTCAGCACCAGATGTGTGCAAGATATCAATTATCTTACAAATCTCAATTGCTATTCTTATCAAATCTTTCCTTGAAAGAACAGTTTTATGCAAATAATCCCTAAGAGATATGCCTTCTACATATTCCTCAGTAAAATATATCATTTCTTTCGTAGTATCTACGTCGTAAATGGTGGGTATTTGGGATGATTTAATCCCTTGTAAAAGATGTGCTTCGGATAGGATGCTGTGTGCATCAGGACTAGCCTTGTGAATAGCCTTTAGAATCCTAAATGCTCCTATCGGTTTGTAGTTGACAAGTAAAACTGCCGTAGCTGCTGATTCCTGCAGTATTCGAATAACTTCGTACTTGTCATCAATACCTGTTGGTATCAATTTATCAGCCCCTTCCTTGCGGAAGTGCATCTCGCAGATAAGTTTATATCACATGTTTTGTTATAATGCAAGTGCCAATTTGTAGAAATTTACAACTTATAACAAAAGAAATCCGTTTTTCTTAATAAAAATTTTATAAATTTATCATCTTTTTTATGGTTTGTTTCCTTTACTTTCCGATATAATATATATATAATTCCAATAAAGAAATGCGACTATACGCATCTTGTTTCGGGAGGTGATTTTATGAAGATTGAAAAAATCAACGAAAACCAAATCAGATGCACTCTTTCTAGAGAAGATTTAATTAGCCGACACATCAAGCTTTCTGAATTAGCATACGGCTCTGTAAAGGCACGTGAATTGTTTAGAGAACTTATGGAACAGGCTTCATACCAGTATGGTTTCGAGGCCGAAGATATTCCACTTATGATAGAAGCTATACCACTTTCTTCTGAATCAATCATTCTAGTAGTCACCAAGGTGGACAACCCAGACGAACTAGATACCAGATTTTCTAGATTCTCTGAAGACGACGAAGATTTCGATGACGAAGATACAGTTGCTGAGGCTCATGAAAAGCCATTCAATGAAGTTGCAGCTGACGATGTTCTTAACATCTTTAACAGCCTACTTGAAAAGGCAAAGGAAGCTATTGCAAACAATCCAGAGCAGGCAGCCGCCGATGGATTGCCGGTGGACATCACCAAGATGTTCGTTTTTGACGAGCTAGAAGATGTCATGAGATTATCTAATGTTTTAGCACCATTCTATAATGGTAAGAATTCTCTATATAAGAGTCCATTTGATCTGAGATACTACCTTGTAGTTAGCAAATCAGAAGATTCTGCTGAAACTTACAACAAGGTATGTAACATTCTCTCTGAGTACAGCGACCAACAAAACTTTGTAGTTGGCACTTCTCAGTACATGTCTGAACATTATGAGACCATGGTTAGCGACACAGCGATACAGACATTAGCGCAAATCTAATTTGAATTAATTAAAAAGAAAAGCTAGTTTCGAGAGTAATCTCAAAACTAGCTTTTTAATTTGCTCTTATGCCTTTGAATCAAGGAATGTGTTGATTTCTTCGATAAGATCATCAGCATCGATTCCGTGAACCATAGCAGCCTCCTCGATTGTTTCCATCTGAGATGATGGGCATCCGAGACAGTGCATGCCGATATTAAGTAAAATAGGAGCTACATCAGCATCAAGCTGTAGAAGCTCGCCAATCATTGTTGATTTTGAAACTCTTGCCATAGGTGATTCATCCTTTCTAAAATATTTCTGTGAGAATAATATCACGATTCTTTTCTTTCCGCAATTACCTATTGTATTAATTGGTAGTTTTATACAATTCGATTAAGCGCAACCCGTTTTCTTTTTGTTATTTTTCTCTTCTTAAAACTTTTGTTAATCCCGCCTAAATTGTGTACACAATTTTAACTTTCGTTAGCCCAAATCAACGGCTGTTAGATTTAACTAACTCTCTCATCCCTTATTTTTAAAGGTATTTTTAAAAATACAATTTTGTTCTTGCTTTAGACACAATTTAGGTGTATTATGTCCTTACGAATTGATAGTTAATAATTTTTATCATTTAGTGTATAAGGAGGATTTAATCATGGCATACGTTATTTCTGATTCATGCGTTTCTTGTGGAACATGCGAGCCTGAGTGCCCAGTAGGTGCTATCTCACAGGGTGATTCACAGTTCCAGATCGATGCAGGTGCTTGTGTTGATTGTGGTACATGTGCTGGTGTTTGCCCAACAGGCGCAATTGCACAAGGCTAATTAGCTTCAAGAAATCCGGTTTCAAAAGCCATCGCTTAATGCGGTGGCTTTTTTGTTGTGCAAAGATTTGTAAAACAAAACATCCTCTTACGAGGATGCTTTGTTAATTCTACTTACAAAAGTTCTTTATGTTAGTGGGCTGCTTAGGCTGATGCAGAAACATGCTACATCTTGAATTAACAGCAGCCTTTACGGAATTTCTAGATATTTTCTTTAAAACCTTTGCAACAATAATTTTTTTTTCCATAGCTAAACCCCCTTTCTAAACGACTTTGGCTATGTGTTTTGCAATTGTTGTTACTATACTTCATACAGTATCACCATTGCAACAAATTCTTGCTCTTTATCTTTTAATAACAACTCTCCTTCATATACTTGAGCTGCTTTTTTTACAGACATCAAGCCCATCCCATGATTAACTCTATCCTTTTTTGTCGTCTGTATTAAACCATCTATTACTTTGTGTTTTATCCCGCTACCACTATTTTTCACACAAATATGAAGCATGTTTTTTTCATAGCTCATATCAAGCTTTATGTATTTTGATTCTTCTTTCCTATATTGACATGCTTCAATGGCATTATCTAGCAAATTACCTAATATGATTACTAAATGTTCGTTTTTAAACATCATCTTATTAGGAATGAATAAATTAGCATTAAAACTAATTCCCGAATCTACAGCAATAGCATATTTACTGTTGACAAGCGAATCGATAACTATATTTCCTGTCTGCGCAATTTCTCCATTTTTATGCATAACAACATCTGACAACAATCGTTCAACATATTTCTTTGCCACGCTATTATCACCTGATTCAATTAGTCCTCTCAGGCTAGTCAAATGGTTTTTCATGTCGTGTCTATATCTACGCAATTCATTGTACATAGACTCTTGTTCAGAAGTCTGTCGTTCACACATTTCAATTTGTTGAACGAACAATTTATTATTCGATTGTATTTGTAAATCTTTATTTATTAATTCATATAGCTCAAATATTATATAATTTGTCAAAAGCAATAGTGCACTTACACAAGAAGCAAACCCATCATAACTCTTATGTGCCTGCGCTATTCTCGTTATAACTCCAATTATATAGATACTTACTACAGGTATCCATGCTAACAATAAAAAACCTTTGATGGATATGTCTCGCAAATATTTTTCTCTACGAGTTCTCTCAAGAAAAACTACTATTAGTAGCATTATTAATTGGGTTAAAAATACCAATAATTGCCCAGAAACTATTTTGTCAATTTTAACCAATTGAACTAAAAATACAATTAGAACTTCTTCCAAAGACCATACAGCTACTATTATGATGGAGAAAAAAAGTTTAATCTTAAAAGGTGCAGTCCTAGTTACAACTGAAATTACTGTAATAAAAACAAGATTTCCTAAAAGTAAAATAGCTCCCTTAAACTCTGGCTTCACTATCCCTAAAAAGGAAAACACTAGAAATCCACACCATAAGATGTATCTTACTTTGCCCTTTTTGCTCTCGCCAAGAAGAACCTCAATTGCCTTTCTCACTATTAACAAATGAAAAAGAGCCTGCATTATTCCTGTAATTACAGCAATATAATCTATCATGGTATAAGTGATTTTCCTCCCGCGATTTCACATAATTCATTTCTTACTAATGACTTTCTATCTTTACTAATACTTAATGCAACTAGTTCATTTTTATAGTGAATAATTGCTTCGTTAAACGTCATTTTTGTAACATAAGCATAGTTTATCAAATATGACTGATGAATGCGAATAAATCTAGTATAACCATCATTATTTATCTTTAATTCTTTTTCAATCTTGTTTAATTTTCCATAAAAAACTTCATAGCTTCCATCATTTAAATGTACAATTATTTTCCTAAGGTTGCTTTCAAAAAAAACTATATTTTTTAATAGTATTTTCTTTTCTTCGTTATTCTTTTTGCATTTAAAATACAATTGTGCATTATTATTTGAAACTCTTTCAAACGCGGTCATGCAGCAATTTTCTAATAATTTTTCATCAATTGGCTTCGATAGAAATCTATACGGATGAACTTCAAACAACTCTTTCATATATTCTTCATGGCTTGATATATATACTATTAAAGCTATATCATCCTTTTTGCGAATTATCCTTGCAGTATCAAGTCCATCAACTTTTTCCATCTTAATATCCAAAAAGATTACATCATATCTTTTTCCTTGCGAAAACGCTTTTATTATAGATGCCCCGTCAAAATATATGTCTATCTCATAATCAATTTTGCCCTCATCATACTTTCTTCGTAAAATCTTCTCTAAATCCGCAGTCTGTTTTTTATCATCATCTACTATCGCTATTTTTATCATAATTATTCTCCACATTTTTGCCATCTAAAACTATAGCCGCCGGGTTATTTTTAACCCAAGCGGCTACAAAATCTTATTCGAGTGTCTAATCATAGTGTTGTTGTTTGTTTTATTGATATGTTGTTGTGTTAAAAGTTTGCTAACAATTCTGATGACATTTTTAATTTAAAATAATAGCTTAGCTCTCTCAAATAAGACCATAGTCTGTATCCTACCATTTTATTCTAGCGTATTTCTTTCCATGTAATTTTTACGTCATCACGTGTATTTTTTCCTTTTTTACCAATTATTAGTCTTACCTTATCTTTTATCCAAAATGGTCCTTTACTCTCTATTACAAAAAATATAAGTACAAAAAAAATTATAAAAATAATCTGAGAGCCCCTATAATCTTCAAATACAACTGGATTTTCAACAAATATAAACGGATTAAAAAAGCTTTCTTTTAAATTACAAATCCAATATATCCAATATAACGATGCTGTACATAACACCATAGCTTTATTTTTAAACAACGCACATAAAAAAGATGTTACAGCAACAAACATAAACATAGATAATATTGTTGCCTCAAAATATAGCCACTTTGAAGAATCATGCTCGAACCCAATATCGAAAAATAATAAATATAACACTAAATTCATCATTATAACTATTATTTCAATTAGCATAATTCGCATAATCCGTTTTATAAAGGTTTTTACTCTTGATTTATCTGCAATATAATAAATTTCTTCCATCTTATATTCATATGTTTCTAACAAAACTAGTACGGTAAGTATTATTGAAAAAATAGGCAAATACATAACGGATTCATTAATATAATCTAGAACTGTAGTTTTATACATTGATACTAGTATTATTGCAGCGAAACATGTTCCCATAATTATATATTTCACATAATTTTTTAGATAAACTCTCAAATAAACGACCTTCTTTCCTTTCGAAGCAAATAACTTAAACCTAGCATTACTATTGATACTATTAAAATAATTATTCGCTGTATTGTTGTATAGCTATAAATCGATGATTGGATACCATCTAATCTTTCTAGCACTATTAATCTATAAAGAAAATCTGGCATTCTAAATGCTTTTGGCGTTATATTCATAATTACCCAAGCAAGATACAGAGGAATCGTTCCAACAAAATTATCTTTGAATATATTATACAGAACAATAAGAATCACCATGCATACCATTATTGTAGGTACAAAACTAACAAAAAATGGCTTCGCAACAAAACTATACTTAATATTAAATCCAAATATTTTAAATCTAATATAGCTATAGAAATTTAAAATTACGCCAACGAGATACGTATATACGATGCACGGAATAAGCATAGCAAACAAATCATATATATAGTATTTAAACCGATTCCTGCCTATTATCTTTTTTGTTTCTATTATTTCTATCTTTTGATTATCATTAATGAAAAAGTATATATATGCAATTAAAATAAAAGCCCACACAGCTTGTGAATAAGTTATATACTTTTTTTGAATATCAACTTGATACCCCAAATTATCATTTGTATCCATTATTCTATTATTTATATTATCTATGCTATCATATTGATTCTTCGCGTTAGAAATCGAAGCATCAACCCACAAATAGTATTCTGAATCTCGATATTTATTTCTTAATTCTTCTACTCCATACTCTTCTAGCTGTGCAATTACATTACTAAGAACAGTCTCGTTCGAAGACGTAATTTGTTTTTCTAACTCTTTTTTAACAGATTCTTTAAGTTGTTTTTCCGTTAAATCTTTTAATATATAATCAGTCTCACCCATTTCCGCCAACTCATAAACATCCATCTTACTTGTCAGCGGATACTTACTAACATCCTTTAACTGATTACATACAATGATTGTATACAAAGCAAAAATTCCAATAATTATTGGATGCTTACATTTATGAATAATACTATTAAAAATATATTCCATATTTATCCTTCTCTTTTTATTTCCCACATATATGCATCCTCGAGGCCAATTTTTATTGAGTCTGCATTATTCTCTTTTTCTAAAATAGCTCGAATAGCTTGACCCTCTCGATAGAAAGAAATTACATCATTATTTTTTGCATATTTTTGAAAATCTTCTATAGATAAAAATATCTTTTCGCCTAAGTTCTTTCTCGCCGTTTCAACTAATTCTTTTATTTTACCATTAAATTTAGTATCACCACGTTCAAGAATAACTACATTTTCACAAATATGTGCTATATCTTCAACTATATGTGTTGAAATAATTACTATATGATTAATTGCGTAATCATTAAGCAATTGCCTTATTCTTATTCTTTCTTCTGGGTCTACTCCTGCTGTTGGTTCATCAACTATTAGTAACTCAGGTGAGCCTATCATAGCTTGTGCTAATCCAACTCTTCTCCTCATTCCTCCAGAAAGAGTCCCTATTTTTTTCTTTCTAGCTTCTAGTAAGTTGACAACTTCTAATAACCTATTTACCTCTTTTTTTCTGTCTCGCTTATGAATTCCTCTAATTATACATAATTCTTCCATTACTTCTTGAACTGTATAGTACTTATACATTCCAAATTCTTGCGGTAAATATCCAATATGGTTTTGCATAGCTTTCGAGTTTATTTTGCAATCATCAATATACATCTCACATGATCCAGAATCTGCTAATAATAAACCAACAATTATTCTGAATAAGGTAGTTTTGCCGGCACCGTTCCTTCCTAAAATCCCGTATATTCCATTGTTAAATTCGGCGCTAAAATTATTTAACGCCTTATAATTTCCATATGATTTGTTTAATCCATTTACTGTCAGTTTATTCATCGGCATTTTCCTCTTTATTTATATCGCATATTTATCGATAAACTCGATGCTACCATTTTTTATTTCAATAACGTTATCCATTTTTTTAGCAATACTTTTTTTATGCGTTATCATTATTAATGTTTTTCCATCGAATAGTTTAGAAATCAAATCTATTATCTGGCTTTCTGTTTTTTCATCTAACATAGACGTTGCTTCATCTAATAAAATAATACTTGAATTCCTTAATAATGCTCGCGCCATGGCTATTCTTTGTCTTTCACCTCCCGATATTTTTACTCCGTTATCTCCCAAATTTGTATCCAATCCTCTTTCTAACTTATAATACCAATCACCTAAACAAACTTTTTCTAGTATTCTTATAATATCTTTATCCTTAATGTTTTCGCTCACACATAAATTTTCTCGTAAAGTTCCATTAGCTATAAAGACTTCTTGTGATATATATGCAATCTGACTACGAATATTATCTATTCCTATTTGGTTAACATTATAACCGTCAATAACTATCGACCCTTCATTAACTTCTAATATTCTATATATAAGCTTTACAAGTGTTGACTTTCCAACACCACTTTTTCCAACAATTGCATACGATTTTCTTGGTTTTATTCTTAATGAACAATTTGATAATATTTTTTTTCTACCATATGAATAATTTACATTTTTTAGTTCTATATTTCCCTCTAGATTATAATCAGTTTTATAATCTCTCATGGTTTCCATATCATTAATTTTTTTTTGTAACTTTTCCCACGATATTTTAGAATCAATAATATCTGTTGGGAATCTATATATTTGAACTATTGGTGTGCTAAAGCGTTGAGAAAATATATTAAAAGTAATCAATGCTCCCATACTTATATTTTCTCGTATTACCAATATACCTCCTATGCTTAAAATCGCCGCAATCATAGCAGTATTTAACGCATATACGATACTATAACTAAGTTTAGTTTCTGATGTTAGCTTTATCCATTTATTATTAAAATTCTCTTCACTCTTTTTTATTCTTCTATACGTATTCTTAATTATATTTGCTGCTATTATTTGCAAAAAATTGTTTACCATCTCTTGCGCCAAATTATTCTTCCGTATTACCTCATCTCTAAATTCATCATTAAATCTTTCTAATTTTTTGGTATATTTTGCCTGTGTTATAATTATGAATACTTGAAATACTAATAGAACCATCAAAAGTTTCATGTTTAATGATGACATGAATATTCCTAATCCACACAATGTAAGTATATTCTTCACTAAATTTAAAAAATGACCTGTAATTACAGTTGGTACTTTTTCTACATCACTATATAGCAGTGTATATAATTCTCCATTATCAATCTCAGAAAAAAATGACCCTTCAAATTTTTCTATTTTTTTTATGATTTTTACTCTTAAATCAGTAGCCATATTTCTTTCTATAGTGGCGCTTTGTTTTCCATATATGTAATCAACAATAACATTCACTAATGCTACTAGAACAAAAAGTCCGCTATATATTAGCGTTCTTTTAATACTATTTTTTTCTATTCCCGCCTCAAATATTCTCAACATGACTATTGGAGAAACTATATTTGTAACGCCAACAGCTATACTTAAAAATAAACATACTAAAATTTTAACTATATATTTTTTGTATAATATAAAAACGGATTTTATAAAACTATATGCTTCCACCATTATTGTTTACCAATCTCGCAATATTACCAATTGAAATAAAATCGGAAAATTTTATGTTTTCGCCAATCGCAATATGATACTCTTTTTCTATTTTTTTTACTATAGACAATATATTGTCCGGTCGTATATATCCCTGACTTATTAAATCTTCATTTTCCTCTATGCCGTTTAAGCCTAAACAATCTGATAATCTATAGTAATTATTATTTTTTATACTATGTAAAATATTATTTTTTATATATTTTTCCCAAGAAAGCCTTTGTCTATTAAAAGATTTTAATTCAAATAAATCTTTTTTACTTACGCCATCATCTAACTGCTCCATAATTAGTGCTGCTGCTATAGCTGTCGCCTTGCTATTTCCACCAAAAAAATAGTATACTCCATTAGATCTATTTGTCCTCTCTGGTATTATGTTTATAAGTAAATCTTTACTTTTCTCATTTCTATTAATTATTTCCCATTCATAATCTTCCATAACTTCGCCCTTTATTCCCCACACATATTTACTAGATGCTGGAAAACCACTTCTTCCATTATTGGGATATGACGAAACTATTATTACTTTTTTTTCAACGCATAGCTTTTTTAATAAATCATCAAGTGCTTTGGGTCTTTTTATTTCATCAACTATTGACATACTTATATTTATAATTTCGCATTCAATACTCATGCAATATTCTAAAGCTGCTTCTAATTGCAATGCACTACCTCTACCCTTTTCCAATATTTTTAAAATTATATATTGTGCATTTTTGTAATACTTATTAATAATGTCATAGCAAGCCGTGCCATGACCATCCATATCAGTAACATCATTTCTTTCCACTATTAAACCATCTTCTATTACAAAAGCTTTTTTATCTATAATGTTACTATGATTTATATTATTTATACCTGAATCAATAATCACACATTTCATATATTTTATATATTGCCCCTAGCATATTGCTAGGGGCATAGCCATTCTTAAAACCATGTAGTTGTTCTTGGTGTATAAACCGTGCTATAAATTACACAACCATCATTTCCACTAGTTTTACCCACCCAAACATCATGCTCAACACAATCATCAGCACATCCTTGCGCCTTAATATCTAGGTTAATTGCATCGTTTGAAATCTTTTCCATTTTAGTTCTTTCCATTTTCAACCTTCCCTTCTTTAAAGCCATGTTGCCGTTCTTGGTGTTTGAGCTGTTTTATACCAACATCCTGCTTTCCAACCTTCTGCCGCAGTTCTTCCTGCCCAAACTGTCTCGGTACAATCATTTTTGCATGATTGAGCTTCAACTTTTAAATTTAGGCTTTCGTTTGTAATTTTACTGAATTTTTCCATTTTTACTTGCCCTCCTTTCTTCTTTTTTTTATTCTAAAATGCATTTTGAATACTTTTTATATTTATTCTGACGCCAGTGCCACTTTTATATTATGAATTTTACAAATGTTTATACTTGGATTATTCCATTCTCCCATCTGGTATTTATTTATTATTTTGCATCTTGTTGCATCACAATAATCATATCTGGCGCATCCCTCACAAACCTCCACTTTATCTTTATCCATTTCATGTAAGGAACATACACGTTCAAAATCAATCCCCGTTCTTATATTTCCAATACAAAAATCTTTTTGGCCCGTTACCACAATGCAGGGATATATTTCCCCATCAGCATCAATAGTCATTGTAGTTACTCCCCCATCGCACTCACTATTTTTACATTTATATTTAGCATCATTTAATAATCCGACATCCACATTGATACAATTATCTTCTAAAAAATCTTTTAACTTTTTTAATTCTGATTTTAATATTTCCCATTGCTCTCCGGTCCAATCATCAAATTGATTAATAACAGGAGATATTTTTTTAAATCCCATATTTATCAAATGTATTATGTTCTCAGATACACTTTTGTAATTATCTTTATTTATAGTCATTCTTGCAGTAATATCATCTAAACTATCACCTAAATAACATTTAATATTTCTTTCAACATATCTATATGAACCTTCCCCGTCTATCTTTTTTCGATTCTTGTCATGCTCCTTTTCTGTTCCATCTACGCTTATAGACAATGTATCAATGTTATCCATAAGATATTCTCGTATTTCTTGATTCATAATTGTCCCATTAGTTGTTAAAGAATATTTAACTTTAGAATCTTTCTTTTTCCGATTTATTTGGTTTATTAAATATTTTATTTTTTCAAACTCCAACAATGGTTCTCCGCCATGTAATACAACAGACACATCGTCACTCTTATCTTTACAAATTAAATTAATAATCAAATCTAACAATTCGTATGAAATTGTTTTCTTTCGTTTTTCTCCTTCGTAACAATATGTGCAATTCAAATTACATTTATTTGTCATAAATATTGTATAATTCATTTCTAATCCCAAACTGCTCCAAGTCTTTTCTTCTGTGCACTACAACGTTCATCAAATTCTTTTTCTGTCAAATTATCTATTCTTTTTATGCAAGACCAGCAAAACCACGATACATCACAATCTTTACATTTTTCGATTTTATCAGGACTAAACATTCCTATTTTTTCTGATAAAAATAATCCTTCTTTTCCTAATATATCTCTTATTTTAATATCATCGACTATATTTCCCAATGAATACTCTTTTTCCGTAAATAAATTGCATGGAAAAATATCTCCATTTGCTTCAATAACGATTTGGTCATACCCAGCTGTACAGGTGCAACACTTAAAAATATGTTCACTTGTATTCTCGCCAACATACATTGGTCTATTTTTTTTGTTTGTTCTCTGCTTAATATTTCTCGATTTTCTTTTGCCCTTCCATCCAAAGACATAGCTCGTAGCATTGGTGTGGTGCCTAGTTTTTTATTTAATTCAAAATACTCTTTCGTGTATTTTGAATTATCTTCCGACAATATCATTGATGTGGATATTTTTGTCGCGCCTGCATCTTTTAAAGAATCTATAGCCTTAATAACCTTTTCGAAGACACCCTTTCCTCGAATAATAGAACATGTTTCCTCGTCTACGCCATCTAAACTAATATCGAAGTTTTCATAATATTTTACTAATCTTTTAGCGTTTTCTTTTGTTATCAAAGTACCATTCGTCATCAAACCTAGCTTCCCGCAATAATGACTTTTTAAGTAACTACTTATTTCCCAAAAATCTTTCCTAACCAATGGTTCGCCACCCGTGATTGTTATTGACTCTGGTCCTGCTTCAACTATTTTTTTTAATATATCAATCACGTCTTTGGTAGAAAAATATTCTATTCCTCCACTCTCTGCATTAACCATACAATGTATACATTTTAGATTACATCGATGAGTTATAGCATAACTTATATTATTTATCTTTCTTTCTTTAGTTTTTTGAAAATCATAAAAATTAATTTCTTTTAGCTTGTACGCTACTTTTTCAATATAATCTGCATCTTCATCATCATGCATCATATCTTTAAGATTTTTTAATGTCATTTTCTTTTCGTCAGCATATTTAACTATATTTGCTATCTCTTTAGGTACTTTTATCCATTTCCCATTTATTCTATTTAAGAAAATAACTTTGTCTTCTCTATTTAAACTTTTTATTTCAGAGCTAATTGTTAATTTCATCTTCACCTCAATTCTTTTTAACCGTTATTCTGTAACCACTTTTAAAAATGTTAACACTTTTTTCACAATCAGCCTGTCTATTTGTAATAATTTACCACTAACTCGTAATTATTCCGACTATATCCCTTTCCAAAACGATTTATTTTATAATTCCCCCTAAATAAAAAAAACCAAATCAATTTCTGATTTGGTTTATCAAAAAATATTATTATTTTTTCAACTAATATCTATCCTAGTTTCTTCTTAATTTCTGCCAAACAATTTGTTATAAAAAGGATTACAAAAATTACCGCTTCTAAAAATAAATAGGTTGTCTTATCAAAGAAAAATAAAACAATTGATACCAACATACAAATAAAAACAGTATACTTAGTCTTTCGTATAAAAATAAGATTATCCTCGGGTTCAACTTCTCTGTTTGGATGATCAACAGGACCGATTAATAATAACGCAACTGAAGATAAAAAAACTACAGATAGTGAGATAATTTTTGGAATCGAAAAACTTTTTACGATTAACAAAGAGGCAATCATAATTAAACAAGATACAATGAAGCACTGGTAAAATTTTTCTAAGTGTAGACCTCCTCCGAAAGAGCGAAGAGGCATAAAAACTAAAAGAAAAAAAACACCTTCCCAAAACATTCCAACAATAATAGAAATTATTATGCAAGATAAAATGCCAACAGTTGTTTCGAGAAAGCAAAGAAAACCATACTGATAAATATTGTAATCTTCTTTTTTTATTAATCCCTTGTTCAAAATATAATCTGTTAATCTTGCAGAGATTTTTTCCATTAAATACTCCAAAAAATTACGTGGTTAGTCGTTTTTCTGTCAACGCGAAAACAGCCTTTCGAACATCCTTCTGACGATCCTCACTTATTTTTAAATCCAGCTTATCCTCACCATAACGCAAAGTTATATAAGAAAAATTCATTTTAGTTACGTAAATGTAATTTACGTAGTATGACTGATGAATTCTCAAAAAAATAAGTCTACTATTTTTTAATTCTTTTTCAACATCGTTAAGTTTTCCATAAAAATATACATTACTTCCATCACTCAAATGTATATAGATGGAGCGATTTCGACTCTCAAAATAAACAATATCCTTTAAAGGAATTTTATGTATCTCTTTATTGAAAGTAAATTGGAAAAACGTTGAGTTGTCTAAAAATCTTTGACACGCATCTCGAAAATATTCTTTAAAAATTTCTGGATCGATAGGTTTAGAAATAAATCTAAACGGTTCTACTTCAAACAACTCCTTCAAGTAGTTATCATAACTAGAAACATATATTAAAATAACTGTCTTATCGAATTTACGAATTTCTCGCGCAGTTGATATGCCATCCATTTCTTTCATCTCAATATCAAGAAATATTAAATTATAGCGATTTCCATTCTTCAAACTCTTCAATAATGTTGAACCATCTGAAAAAATCTCCGTATCTGCTCTAAGCCCATTGTTTATACTCTCCGGGAGAACAAAAGATTCAATATATGAAGCAATGGTATAATCATCATCACAAATTGCAATCTTAAACATATTTTTCCTTTTTCATAACATAAAAATTTGTAAACTCATTATATACTTCTACGCTTGATTATGATACAAATTTTTTTAAGAATTTAATAAAAAACAAAGCTCAATTTTAAATCCTTTTTCCGTAGCAGGAGTTTCTATTCTACCGTGATGAGCTTGAACAATCTGTTTTACAAGAAGTGTTCCGAGCCCATGACGCAAATCTAATCTGTCATCTAAAGCGTTCATGTAGTGGGGCTTTTCAAGTTCTTTTCGCTGTTCTTCTGAAAGACCCACACCATCGTCATATACCGAAAGCTTAATATATTCATCTTGTGTAGATAAGGTTATATCGATGTTGCAACCATCTGGATTGTGCTTTACGCTATTGTTTACAAGATTTGATAAAGCACGATTTATTAACCTACTATCGCATTCTATAGATAAAGGTTCTGCATCGTTTGATATTTCAAAATTCAAAGCGTATTGTTCTGCCAAGCCTCTGTTTAATGTGTCAGCCACAAAGCTTCTAACTAATTTAGAAAGTCTTACTTCCTCAATTTGAAGTGGCTGCATATCATATTCAAGCATTGAAACTAAATTTAAATCAGATACTAAATGTTTAATTTGTATGCAGTTAGATTCGATTATTTCTGAATAGTTTCGTATATGCGAATCATCAATTGCGGCAGTTTTTATTCTATCAGAATATCCAAGGATAATAGAAAGAGGCGTCCTAATATCATGGGAAACACCTGCAATCCAGTTTGCTCTAGCTACATTTTGATGCGTAATGATATAAGAAGCTTGGTTGATTCCATCAGCTATATCCTTCAAATCGCCAGAGACATCCACGGATGTGCTTTCTCCCTTTGAAAGGGATTCAATACCATTCATAATAGGTTCAATATTTCTTGTGATTTTCTTTTTAGAACGATAATAAATCATAAAAATGAATAGGCAATCTACAAGCAATGTAATTAAAAGAAACATTGGAAGCTTTTTTAATGCCATTGTTGAAAAGAAATTGTTTGTAAGCTTAAAATAGCTATCCTTAGGGTAGCCCAAGATTATCATTCCATCCTTATTTGTCTCAATAAAAACAGGATAATCAAGCAAGTAACCCTTCGAAAAAATAGCTACATCATTTAGAGAAAACTTCTTGGGAAAATCTGAAGGAACATTCACTGTCCAAGTTGGTTTTCCTTCTTTATCAATAAAAGCAGCCCAAATATTATTTGCGCTAAGTAGCTGAATTCCAACATCATTAATTGAAGCTTTAGAGCAATTTTCAGAAACAATGGAAAGCATATTTTTAGGTGAGGAATCCCCGTAATCTTTTGAAACAACACCATTAAAAGTGGCAATGAAAACAAAAATGTTTAGCACAATAAGAGCCACTATTAAAAAAATCACTAATATAATATGCTTGGAAATGTATTTTAAATAAGACTTCATAAATTAATTCCTCGTAATCAGTCGATATCCTAATCCTTTTATGGTGATAAGAGATTCTGGTTTGGATGGATTAAGCTCTATTTTTTCTCTTACTCGTCTAACATGAGCGTTTAGACTGTTCTCATATCCGTATGGATTCTCGCCCCAAAGGGCTTCGCAAAGATTATCTAAAGTTACAATCTTACCCGAATTGTCCGCAAGGGTTTTTAAAAGCATATGTTCTTTAGCTGTTAGCGGAATAATTTCAGAACCCTTTATTACTTCGGCTCGATCGAAATCTATCTCACAACCGGCTAGCTTCAGAACAGAAGGTTCTTCTTTGTAGCAGCGCCGTAAGACAGCAGAAATTCTAAGCACTAGCTCTTGTGGTAAAAACGGTTTTACGATATAATCATCTGCTCCCAGCCCAAGACCAGTGAGCTTTGAGTCAGATGCATCCTTTGCAGTTAAAAAAATAATTGGAATACTATTTATGCTTTGAATTTGATTATAGAGTGTGAAGCCATCTCCGTCAGGTAGCATCACATCCAAAATAGCTAAATCAGGAAATGATTTATTACATGTTTCAATGGCTGACTGCACAGTATTTGCAGTGACAATAGCACTAAAGCCAGCCTCCTCTAAGATTGATTTTACAAGCTCAAGAAGCTCTGGTTCATCATCTACTATCAAAATTTTTTTACTCAAAATATATGTGTCCATAAAATTATTCCCTTTCACTAAAAGTATAGCACACCTGTTTTTGGAAATAGCGCAATTTAAATCAAAATTCAAAAAAGTAAGGTAAATGTAAGGTAGAGGAAAAGTTAAAGTCAGAATGAAGATTTAACATGTATATATACAAAGATTATCGAATAATTTTTTGGAAACGATGGAGGAAAAAGAAATGGAAAGTATTATTTCTACTAGAGGGCTAACTAAAAAATACAATAGCTTTACATCTGTAAACAAGCTAAGCATCAATATTAAGCGTGGCACAATCTACGGTTTTTTAGGGCCTAATGGTGCAGGAAAATCTACTACGATGAAGATGCTTTTAGGTCTTACAAAACCAACAAGCGGAAAATTTAGGATAGATGGCAAAAAAATGCCAGAAGACAGAATAGAGATTTTACGAGAAATAGGCTCCTTCATAGAGTCGCCTTCATACTATCCGAATCTAACAGGACGGGAAAATCTAGACATCATTAGAAGTATACTCGGTCTCAAGAAAAAAGATGTAGAAGAAGTTCTTGAGTTAGTGGGTCTGTCAGAATTTGGAGATAGACTTGTGAAAAAATATTCACTCGGAATGAAGCAAAGGCTTGGACTTGCCGGTGCACTGATAGGAAAACCACCTATTCTTATCTTAGACGAACCAACCAACGGACTAGATCCAGCAGGGATACATGAAATCAGAAGCTTAATAAAGAGACTTCCAAAAATGTACGACTGCACTATTATGATTTCATCTCATTTGTTGTCAGAAATCGAGCTAATAGCTGATGATATAGGCATATTGAATCACGGAAGGTTGTTATTTGAGGGCTCGATAGAAGAACTCAAGCGTACGGCCAAAGCTCAGGGAATTAAATATGATAATCTAGAGGAAATGTTCCTTTCAATAATCGAAGAAGACAATTATGAAAGAATGCAGAGGGCAGTTCTATGATTAGATTAGAGTTAAAAAAAGAAAGGCGGACAGGTGTAACACTTGTACTGTTTATTACAGGGATTCTAGGGGCACTATATGTTCTTTTAAACTACAGCATTCGTGGCACGAGTTTGCTTGCGATGCCAATGAAACCAATGGATATTTTGCTAACCCAGCTATATGGAATGTTAATGGTTTTAAATGTATTTGCCTTGATAGTAGCTACAAGCTTGGTATATTCCATGGAGTATTCGGGCGCTGCAATAAAAAAGATGTTTGTGCTTCCCATAAGCATGCGCAAAGTATTTATGTCGAAGTTTCTAATAATTTTAAGTATGTTTTTGGTATCTGTGGTAATTCAAAATACAGCGTTATTATGGATTGGAAAAACAGAGCTTTCAAAGGGAGAATTTGAAATTATGACATTGATTGCATATACCGCATATACGTTTTTAACATCTTTGCCTGTATTAAGTTTCATGTTGATGATAGCATCGATTTTTGAAAACATATGGGTTGTTCTTGGTGTAGGTGTTGCAGGGTTTTTAAGCGGATTAGCTCTTGCAACATCAAAGACAGGATTATTATTAATTCATCCATTTATAGTTATGTTTAAACCGGCAACAGCAATGACATCTAATGTTAACGTAAATACGATAGTTATTGCATTGATAGAAACAATTGTATTTTTAATAATGGGATTAGTAATCTCGCAGAATAAACGAATAAATTAAAAAACTTTAAGGAGAAAAAATATGTTAGCTATAGAATTCAAAAAGATTAAAAGATCATGGATTATCCCATTAATATTTGTAGCACCGATATTAGTTGTGGCTACAGGTGTTGCTAGCTTGAGTTCATATTTTACACCAGAATATACAAATGCTTGGTCCGCCATGTTTATACAAAGCGCTTTAGTATATGCATATTATTTGCTTCCCCTAAGCATGATTGTTGTATGTGTAATGATTTCCGCACGTGAAACTCAAAACAATGGTCTTTTAAAAATGTTAGCATTACCCGTAAGCAGAAAGCAGCTAGCGTTATGTAAATATGCTGTTGTAGTATTTTTCTTGCTTATGGATATCGTAGTATTCTTTATCGTTTTTTCGATTGCAGGATTCATTGCTATCAAAACAAAGAATGTAAACGAAGCACTTCCGCTCGGTTATTTGCTCTCATGCTGTGTAAAACTGTTTTTAACAATGTTGCCTGTTACTGCCGTCATGTGGGCTATTACAACATTATTTGAAAGGCCGCTACTCTCAATTGGATTAAACTTCTTGCTTGTAATACCAGGAGTATTAGTTGCTAATACAGGAGCTTGGTTGTGCTATCCATATTGCTACAGTGGATATCTGGTATCCTGCTCATTGCATGAATTTACAGCAACTGCTGGCAATACACCTTTTCAAATCTTTCCGTTTATAGCATACGCGATAGTAATATTTTTTGGCTTCCTATGGATATCCGTCAAAAAATTTGGATACAAAAGATGATGTTAATCTATTGCTGTATCAACTCATACAACCTGTCGTAAACAGTATCATTCTCAGATAAGCGATTTTTTAAAAGCTTTTCAATTTTTCCATAGTCAAACTCAATAGTACAATATTTTTTAAGATAGCTTTTGTTTAATTCAAAGCTCCCACTAAAGGCTTTGGCAAAAGCTATTTTTTTATTTGTAATAATAGACTTTTCAGGTGAATACTTTTTGTTACCAATAAATAAACTTTTTCCATTGTCAAATATTGGAGCTGGTTTAAAAGTGCTGCCATCAAAGATTAGACCTAAATTATTAAAGTGCCTATCCTCATTAAGAATCAAAGCATCTAAAGCAAAGGTGTTTGCAAGATATTCTCTTAAATCGACATTTGCATTTTTGTCCATAAAATCTAAAACATAATCTATTGCTTCGTCATAATCCATTTTTGAAGTAATTCTTGCTAAATCGCCACCCTGAACATTTGAATAAAATCTATATAGCGTAATAAAATCTTCGTTTGTTTTTAGAAAATTATCACTGACACATCCAGCAACATCATTTATGATAAGCTGTTTATACGAAACATAGTCTTTTTTTGACAAATTTGTAGTATTCAAAACGTCAGAGACAAGTTCTTCAATTTGACCTTCACCACCATATCGATCAACTTTGTACCACTTATCATCTTTGAAATATTTAATTTGAGTTCCATCACTTGTACCAGAATCTAAAACTAAGAATTCGGGAGCAATTTCAATTCTAGGAAGCATCTTTTTTCACCAAATCTGCGTAGCAGATTGTCTCTCCTTCAAATTTGAACCAGGTTTTATCTTGTACCATCTTGCCGTGGGTTTTTTTGCATATTTCGTAAGGATTATACTCATCAACACCAATTAAATTAAGCAAAATTTTTATATCTGGTCTATGTTCATCCCAGCAGCGCAGTCTTAAAATCTCTCCAAACTCAAATCTAGAAAGTTCATCCTTGTAAAATATTTGCTTAATTGGATTTAAATCAAAGCGTTTTATCTTTACGGATGTGTCATCTATATGGACAGAGGCTATTACTTCGTCCTTCCACATAAGAAGAAAATCTGGAATAACACTAGATGATTCCTTGCTTGGAAATTGTTTGTAGAGCTCGTCCATATTCATCCCTAGAACTCGAGAAATACGATACAGACTTTCAACCTTAGCATCTCCAATGTTCTTTTTCTCAGTGAATAGATTATATATTGTTGAGTACGCAACACCAGAGCGCTCGCTTAAAGTATGCAAATTCAAATGTTGACTATTCAGTTTCTCGGATAATATAGTTTCCTTATTCATACTTAGATTTTATCGCAGCTGCGATAAAATTTCAACAAAGAGAGACTATTTCCATCCAAAAACAGAGGACTGAACCCTGTTCGATACAGGATTCAATCCTCTGTTGCTGCTTTACTTTATTCGTCGTGATTTGCATATTGGCTTCGATCGCGATTGGCAAACCTGGTGTACTCTGGGAGCCAGGTGAGCTCGATGGTTCCGATAGGACCGTTACGCTGTTTAGCCACGATAATCTCTGATACGTTCTTGAACTCGGTGTCGTGGTTGTAGTAATCATCACGGTAGATGAACATTACCACGTCGGCATCCTGCTCGATAGCTCCCGATTCACGTAAATCGGAAAGCATAGGCCTATGATCTGGACGCTGCTCCACTGCACGGGATAGCTGGGAAAGAGCGATAACTGGAACGTTTAGCTCTCTCGCCAAAGCCTTTAGCGAACGCGAAATCTCTGATATTTCTTGCTGTCTACTCTCAGATTTGCCGTTACCTGACATAAGCTGTAGGTAATCGATGATGATAATAGACAAGCCCATTTCCATTTTGTATTTACGGCATTTGCTTCTAAGCTGACTGATTGAAATGCCTGGAGTATCATCGATGATAAGCTTGGAATTACCGATTTTGCCAGCACCCTCGATGAGGTTTTCCCAATCCGCCTCCTGAAGATTACCTGTACGAAGCTTTTGGGCGTCCACGCGGGATTCTAGCGCGAAAAGACGGTTAACCAGCTGCTCCTTTGACATTTCCAGAGAGAATATAGCTGCACACAAATGCTCATGGATTGTGATGTGCTGGGCTAGGTTAAGCACGAATGCTGTTTTACCCATTGAAGGACGAGCCGCGATAAGAATAAGATCTGATGGCTGAAGACCAGCTGTCTGCCTATCCAAATCGATGAATCCAGTAGGAATACCTGTGACTGCACCCTTTTGCTTTGACGCCTGCTCAATCTTGGCAATGGCATTCATAACAACCTGCCTGATTGGGACATAGTCGGTCTCACCACGATTCTGTACCAAAGAAAAGATATCCTTTTCTGTTTGGTTCAAGATATCATCAACCTCTTCTGTACCCTCAAAGCACATGTTTTCTATATTTTGATTTACTTTGATTATGCTTCTAAGTAATGCCTTGTCCTTGACGATGTTTGCGTAGCTTTTCGCATTGACTGTTGTAGGCACTCCCAAAACAAGCTCTTGGATGTACTCTAAGGATGCAACCTCTGGAGATACTCCCTTTTCTTTAAGTTTGTTTTGTAGTGTGACCTCGTCAACTGGCTCGCCAGCATTGTAAAGCTCTACGATTGCCTCAAAAAGAATGCCATACTGCTGATGATAAAAGTCATCCTTCAAAAGGATTTCTGAACATTCAATAATCACATCTCTATCGACAATCATGGAGCCAATAACAGATTGCTCGGCTTCCAGTGAATTAGGCATTTGTCTGCGGATAACATCTTCCATATGCTTAAGTATCCTTTGTTTTTATTTCTACATCTCTCCTACGTGAACTCTTAAAGTCGCTGTAACCTTTGGGTGAAGCTTAACCTTTACCTCGTAAGTTCCAAGAGATCTGATTGGCTCGTCTAGCACAATTTTCTTTTTGTCGATTGCCTTACCATACTGCTTCTTGGCAGCCTCGGCTATTTCTTTGGTGGATACAGAGCCGAAGGTTCTGCCGCCCTCGCCTGTCTTGATTGCAGTCTCAACCTTCCACTCTTCTATTTCTTTTCCAAAAGCAACAGCTGCTTCGTAGTTTTCCTGAGCGACCTTTTTGTCGTGCTTATTCTGAAGCTTCAAATCGTTGAGCGCTGCATTTGTAGCTTCTACGCCAAGTTTCTTTTTAAAGAGCATGTTTCTAGCATAGCCTTCGCTAACTTCAACAATTTCGCCCTTTTTACCAAGAGACTTAACGTCTGCGAGTAATATTACTTTCATAGCTTTATTTCTCCTTCTTCAAGCATTTTATCTATTGTCTCTTCAAGATCCTTGCGAACCTCTTCTATTGTGCAGTTTTGAATCTGGGCACCGGCGATATTTACATGACCGCCGCCACCAAGTCTTGTCATGATGCTTTGCACATCAATCTCGTCAATTGAACGGGAGCTGATGAAGACCTTGTCCATGTATCTAGTAAGAACGAAGGAAGCCTTGATTCCTACGATATTAAGAAGCTCGTTGGCCGCTTGCGCACCGACGATTGTAGGACTTTCAAGCTGTCCATCTGGCTCACACTCGGAGATAGCAAATACCCCGCGGAATGTGGTTGCATTTCTGACAACCTCCGCACGAGCTTTGTATGCTTCCATGTTTTCACGAAGCATCTTACGAACTCGTGTAACCTCAGCGCCGTTTCTACGAAGGAAAGCAGCCGCTTCGAAGGTTCTGACACCTGTCTTTGTCATAAAGTTGTTGGTATCGATAAGGATACCGGCATAAATACAATCCGCTTCTGTTGGATTGATATCGATTTTGTCTGCAAAATACTGAAGCACCTCAGCAATCATCTCGCTGGCAGATGACGCGTAAGGCTCGATGTAAGAAAGAATTGGGTTTTCAATTATTTCTTCAACCTGTCTGTGATGGTCGATAACCACGATGTTTTTGTTTCTAAATAAAAGACCCGGGCACTCAACATAGCTTGGTCTGTTGGTATCTACAACCATGATAAGAGTGTTGTCGTTGCAGAGATTGAGAGCCTGCTCGCTAGTGATGAACATATCGTCAGGGTACTCTGGCTTTTCAGTGAAGCTTTCTACAACCGGTCTCATTGAACTGGTGATTGTATCGATAACGATGTTAACTGGCTTGCCAATCTCGCGACCTGCGCAGTACACACCAACTGATGCACCAAGACAATCGGCATCTGAAAGATTGTGACCCATAACGATGATTCGCTCTCTAGTCTCCATGAGCTCGCGAAGTGCCTGAGCCTTAACTCTGGCTTTAACACGCGTGGTACGCTCAACCTCCTTGCCGTGTGTGCCGTAGTAAGAAACGTTTTGACCGTTCTTGACAACTGTCTGGCATCCGCCTCGCGCAAGTGCAAGATCGATTGCCATGTGCGCATACTGTGCCTTTTGGATATAGCTGTCACTGCCAAGACCAACACCGATACTGATGGTGATATCCTTGTCGTTGCCCATCTTGATAGCGGTGATATCTTCAACAAGTGAGAACTTGTCATTTTCAAAGTTTTCAAGATACTGATTCTGGAAGATTATAAGGTATTTATCCTTTTCAAGACGACGAACCATGGCGTCTGCGTCGCCAAAATACTTGTTGATTTTGCGATCCAAAAGGGCGAGTAACATTGAGCGCTTTGAGTTTTCAACTGAATCGAAAACCTCGTCGTAGTTGTCCACGTACAATAATGAAACAACCATCGCCTGGTCGCTAATCTTAGCCTTGGTTTCCTGAATATCTGTCTCGTCAAAAAGAATGATTGAAACCAAGCCATCTGCTGGCTCGTCGATGTTTGGCACTAGCCCACTGCCGGTGAGAGGCTCTGTCATATCGAGACGCTGAAGGCTGGCAAGATACTTGCGATCTTCGTATTCGATATGGATGTCAAAGCTGTCATCTTTGGCGTGTTCGATGCCCTCGCGGGTAATCTCTGAAAAGATTGTTGTAATTGATTTGCTGTAGGTGTTGTCCTTGTCAAAGAGCTGACAGAACTCTTTATTCATCCACATGATTCGACCTGTAGAATCCAAAAGGACATAAGGTAACCTGAAGTTTTTAATAAGCTCTTTTTGAACAGTGCCATAATGTACAGCATATTCAATTATGGTGTTTTTAAAGGACTTAAGATTTGCCTTGTAGTAGATGTAGCAAACGATACCATAAACAAACACAAAAGCCATCATGATTCCGGCGATTTTTGTGTCTACAAAGCTGACTGCGATACACCCTACTAAAAAGATAATAAGCATGTAAAGAGGGAATCTTAGATATCTCTTTAAACGATTCCTATATTTTAATGATTCCATAAATGAATTCTCCCAAATTCTGTTTCTATTTTATTCACGGCTATTATAGCATAAGACTTACCGTTTTTTATAATTTATTGATTAGATATAGGATAATTGCTAAAAAACAAGCAGGCTGATTTGTGCAGGTTTTACATCGGGCTGTTAAAATAACGAAAGGTTTTTGGTTTTTTTGGTTATTCTAACATTGTCCCTAATATCCTCTTTTCCTATAATCTTTATTAGTTTAAGGGGCGCATCCCCAATATAAAAAAGAGAGGATTTTTATTATGGCAGACATTTCTTTAAAAAACATTAATAAGATTTATCCTAATGGCTTCCATGCTGTTAACGATTTCAATCTTGAGATTCAGGATCAGGAATTCATCATCTTCGTAGGACCTTCTGGTTGCGGTAAGTCTACAACACTTCGTATGATCGCAGGTCTTGAAGAGATTTCATCAGGTGAACTTCTCATCGACGGCAAGCTCATGAACGATGTAGAGCCAAAGGATAGAGATATCGCAATGGTATTCCAGAACTATGCTCTTTATCCACATATGACAGTTTACGATAACATGGCATTTGGTCTTAAGCTTCGTAAAGTACCAAAGGACGAAATCGATAAAAAGGTTCGTGAGGCAGCTAAAATCCTCGACCTTGAAAAGTTACTTGATCGTAAGCCAAAGGCTCTTTCAGGTGGTCAGAGACAGCGTGTTGCTATGGGTCGTGCTATCGTTCGTAATCCTAAGGTATTCCTTATGGATGAGCCACTTTCAAACCTTGATGCTAAGCTTCGTGTTCAGATGAGAACTGAGATTTCTAAGCTTCACGATTCACTTGGAGCCACAATGATCTACGTTACACACGATCAGACAGAGGCTATGACTCTTGGTACAAGAATCGTAGTTATGAAGGACGGTGTTGTTCAGCAGATTGATACACCTGCAAACCTTTATCAGAAGCCATGCAACCTCTTCGTTGCCGGATTCATCGGTTCTCCACAGATGAACTTCCTTGAGGGTACACTTTCAGCTGATTGCACATCAATCGAAGTTGCTGGATCAAGCCTTCAGGTTCCACCTGCAAAGGCTAAAATCCTTAACACAAAGAACTACGGTGGAAAGGTTGTTATCCTTGGTATCCGTCCAGAGGATATTCACGATTCACAGATTTATGTTGATACACAGGCTTCTTCAGTTATCGAAGCAAAGATTTCTGTATACGAGCTTCTTGGTGCAGAGGTTTACTTATACTTCGATTTCGCTGGCACTCAGGTTACAGCTAGAGTTGACCCACGTACAACAGCAAGAGGTGGAGACACTGTTAAGTTCGCACTTGATATGGAAAAGGCTCACTTCTTCGACAAGGATTCAGAGGTTACAATTGCTAACTAAGAATCTGTTGCTTATATAAAAAGGGTTGATTTATAATAGGAGGTATCTTTTGAAAGGTACCTCTTTTTTTATGGATTTTAATGAAAAAAAAGCAAAGCTTTTAGAGCAATTAAATAGGGCTACTGGGATTAATTTTGATATAACTGACTCGGATTTATCAGATGAAGAGACTTTAAACAAGCTCAAGGAGATGATTGTTCATTTTAATGTGATTGATTCTAAAAGTGGTTTGTTTAGACTATATCTTCGAGGTGAGATAGCTTACTCAGATGCTACTCCTTCTTTACATCGATTCCACATCGAAGAAAACTGCATCAGACAGGTTTTCTATTTAGAAAGCCAGCACGAGTACAACAAAGAGGCTGTATCTCTTTTAAAGAGCTTACTTCCAAGCTCTAAGGATGTTGTTATCGATATGGATTCAAAGCATCTTGTGATGGTTATCAATTTTGAAGCAGCTCCTTCTAACGAGGATATTATTAAGACAGCAAATTCTTTCCTAGATATGCTAGAAACCGAAGCTTTTGCATCATTTAAGCTGAGCTTTTGTCAGTCGGTTGATTCCTTCAAGGAATTGCCTTTAGCCTACAAGGATACTATCCTTGCCATGGAAATTGGAAATACCTTTAACATCAAAGGCAGAATCTATTGCTATGAGGACCTTGGACTAGGCAGATTACTGTACAGCGTCCCAAGGACAGAAGTTGAATCGTATTTAAACAAACACATAAATGTTAACACCTTGGCAGAAATTGACGAGGAAACTTTAAACCTTTTGGATGCATTTTTCGAGAATGACTTGTCTTTAGCCGAGACATCTAGGAAGATGTTTATACATCGTAACACCTTGATTTATAGACTTGATAAATTCGCTGATTTGACTGGATATGACGTTAGAAAGTTCTCAGATGCCATAACCGTTAAGATTTCACTTATGCTATATAATTACATCAGGAATAAATAAAAATTCCATCGATTTTGTTCGATGGAATTTCATTTTACGCTATTCTCTTAGCCCCGTCTCCTATATCTACCACATAGAACTCGGCATCTAGATTATATTTTTCCTTGTAGGCTTTGCCTACAACATCTTTAAAGTTTTCTACTGCATCATTCTCTACAATTGCTACGGTGCAGCCTCCAAAACCACCTCCAGTGATGCGAGCTCCAATAACTCCTGGAATGCTCCACTGAGTCTCAACTAAAAAATCCACCTCTTCACAAGAAACCTCATAATCATCCCTAAGAGAGATATGGCTAGCATTCATAAGCTGTCCAAAGGTCTTGATATCGTTGTTATTAAGAGCTTCTACAGCCTTAATTGTACGCTGATTCTCAGCAACTGCATGCTTCGCCCTGCGATAACATACCTCATCCTTGATGGCTGAGCCATACTTTTCAAATTCTTCGTCGGTAAGCTCTCCAAGCGTGCTGATACCACAAACCTGCTGAAGATCTGCAAGCGCTTTAGCACTCTCATTTCTTCTATCGTTGTAAGCGCTATCTACTAAAGAATGTTTAACCTTGGAATTGGTAATAACAATCTTGGCATTTGGCAGCTTTACACTGGCATATTTATAGGATAAATCTGCACAGTCAAGGAAAATGGCGTGGTCTTTTTGTCCCATTGCGACCGCAAATTGGTCCATTATGCCACAATTGCAACCATTGAAATTGTTCTCAGAGTATTGGCCAATAAGGGCAAGCTCTGTCATCGTCTTGCCTAAGGCAAATAAATCGTTTAACACGGTACCTGTAAGCACCTCTAGAGAAGCAGAGGATGATAGTCCTGAACCGTTGGGAATATTGCCCCAAATGCACATTTCAAATCCTGTTTTAATTTCTGTTCCCTTCTTTTTTAAGGCCCAAACTACTCCTAAAGGATAGTTTGCCCAATTATATTCTGGCTTGTTTGAAAGATCATCTAGGCTGCTTTCTATTACTCCAACCTTGTCCACATTAGCTGAGAATAGTTTTATTGTTCTATCGTCACGCTTTCTAGCAACTGCATAGGTTCCTATAGTAAGCGCACATGGAAAGACATGTCCTCCGTTGTAGTCAGTGTGCTCGCCTATAAGATTCACCCTGCCTGGTGCAAAGTAGGTGCGGATATCGTCGCCAGCTTGGAATTTCTCTTCAAATATAACCTTTAGTTCTGTTAAGTTCATTTAAAATATACCCCTTATTTGTTATCTTCTCCTACTACTCCCTTCTTGCTTGGAGGAGTCCTTAATTTATATATAATTCGTTTTTGTTGTATTTTGACATTGCGTTTAATAATTTCTCAGAAGGCGTGAAAATTACTTTGAAATCGTCGCCTTTTGCCTCGCTGTGACCCACCAAGATGTAATCTTTCTTGTCTGGATTATGGGCGCTGCAGTCATATTTCTTAAGCTTAACATGGTCGTATCTAAGTGCATCGTTGGTGCCCACTGCTGCGACAAGCTTTACTTCTGAAGGCTCGATGTTAAGAATTGTTTTTCTTTTAGAATTATCGATGATTTTGGCAATCTCTAAGCTGCCATTTGTGTAATCATACTCATACTCTATATTTTTGTTTGTTACAACGATGATTGTCAAAATACCGTTTATAATCAAAAGAATTGTGACTATTAGCTTGGGTGTACCTGTTAATACCACTGTGGCACACAATAAAGACATTGTGATTGCTATAAGTCCAGTTCTTTTGGCTGTATCCGCTGCTGTTTCCACAACCTTTACTGCGTCTTCTACAAATGTGTCATTTGATTCAAACATTAATTTCCCTCCGTATGCTATGTTTATTTCTGGTAATTTGGTTTCATTTCTTCTTCTAGTTGAGTTTGTACTGTGTCAAGTGCTTCATCTACCGTCATTTCCCCATCTATTACCTTGAGAATTGCCTGAGACATGTAGGTACGGCATTCATAGTGATAGTCGGACTGCTCCACAATTGGAACGTGCTGGGCATACTCTACGATAGTGGCGTACACAGGTTGATTCTGGAAATAAGGCAAGCCCTTAGAATAAACATCAGACTGGGCTGCTGCAAGGCAAGTGCCTATAACTCCGCCTTTTTCAAGCGCTTCATCGTAGGTGATAGAGTGCCCATCATCGGCTGAATTGCCACCAAATGTATATGACAAGAACTCCTTTGCCAGCTTAGAGTTGCGGCAGTTGGATGTTACACATATAGATGAGCCACCGTTTGAAGCATAGCCTGGATTCCCTGAAAATGTTGGGGCGTAGGTGATTTGCCACTTACCCTTATTTGCCTCTACTTGTTGGATAGATGATAATATCCAGTTTCCATCAAAAACGCCTGCCAGCTTATCCTGACCGATTGCGTTTTCACGATAATCATCCCAACTATCAGCCATATAGAGGACGTTGTCCTTTTTAAGCTTTACGATGGTCTCGATAACCTTTTTAAGTCTATCGTTTTCTGCAATGGTTGGCTTGCCCTTATTAAATAAGGATAATCCCTCCTCTTGCATCATCATGTATACTAAATCATTGTCTGGCGCCACAGCGCAAATCAAATATTTGCCAGTTTTCGCGTACACCTTTTTACCGATTTCATCAAATTCATCCCATGTGATGTCGGTAACATCCTTGATGGTATAACCGCATTCCTTGAGCAGATCTACACGGTATGCAAAGGCTGCTGTTCCGCTATCAACAGGAAAACCATAGTGAACCCCGTTAATGGTGGAATAAGACACCTTTTCCTTGCCGATTCCCTCCCAATCCATCACCGAATCGTCCACAGACATAAAGGAGCCTGAATATCGTCTAATGTACTTTCCGATACTGTGGTCTTGGAACAAAACCAAATCTGGCAGATTCTTGAAATCCTTCCTTTTATAGGCATCAGCAATGTCTCGTTCTATCTCGTAGGATTTATTTCTGATGTTGATATCCAGCTTGAAATCTGGGTTAACCTGCTGGAAATCCTTCTCCGCAGCCTTTAGTGCTGGAACATTATAGTCTTCATCCCAAACATAAATAGTCAAGGTGTTGTTGCTTGCTTTGGTTTCTTGGGTAGATTTGTCCGCAGACTTATCTCCTGCAGACTTCTTGCCGCAGGCAACCATTGAAACGGCAACTATTCCAGCTAATAAAAGGGCAAAAATTCTCTTCTTCAAAGTGATACCTCTTATAATCCGTATTCCTTTTGAACAAACTCTTTAAATACTGGTATCGAGCGCTTTACTTTGTCGGTGTCGATGCAATAAGCCATTCTGAAATATCCTGGGCAACCGAAATTGTCGGCAGGCACAAGGATAAGGTCATACTTTTTGGCCTTCATGCAAAATGCATTGGCATCCTCCTCAAGTGCTTTTGGGAAGATGTAGAAGGTGCCGCCTGGGCGAACCACCTCAAAGCCCATCTCCACAAGGGCATCGTAAAGGATGTTCATGTTGGTTTCATACACGCTCAAATCGCTGGTATTGTTGATAACTTGGCTCACAGCTAGCTGAGATGTGGATGTCGGACAGTTGTGGCCGATTCCTCGGCTGATTTGTCCCATAATTACAGCAAGCACATCTGCATCTGTGGCTCTTGGATTAACTGCCACGTATCCGATACGCTCTCCCGGAAGGGAAAGTGACTTGGAGAATGAGTAGCAGCTAAGAGTGTTATCGTAATATTTGCTAGGATAAGGACACTTCTTGCCATCAAACACAATCTCGCGATAAGGCTCATCGCTGACAAGAAAGATATCGTGTCCGTACTCCTGTTGCTTTTTATTTAATAGCTCAGCAAGCTTTCGAATGGTTGCCTCGCTGTAAACAATGCCAGATGGATTGTTTGGTGAATTGATGAGGACAGCCATAGTCTTTTCGTTGATTGTCTCTTCAAATGCTTGAAAGTTGATTTGGAAATCCTGAGTATTAGCCGGCACTACGCGCATAATTGCACCAGTGTGACGAATGTATTCGTGGTACTCTGGGAAAAATGGTGCAAAGACTATTATCTCGTCGCCTGGCTCGGTAACCGCTCTGAATGCGTGTGCCAAGGCGCCTGCTGCACCAATTGACATAAAGATGTGCTTTGCTTCATAGTCCATACCAAAGCGCTGATTCAGAGAATCCGCTACAATCCCCCTCACCTTTTCGATTCCAAGGGATGGGCTGTAGCCATGGATTGCCATAGGGTCTAAATTCTGATACATGTCTATGACTGCATCTGTGTATCCCTGTGGACAAGGCACGCTAGGATTGCCGAGACTGTAATCAAACACGTTTTCATAGCCGATTTCAGCGCCTCTAGCTGTTGCATACTCGCTAAGCTCTCTGATAATCGACTTGCCTGTAAGCATCTTTTTGTAATCTTGGTTAATCATAACAAATCTCCTAGTTCTAGTAAGATAATCTTTTTGTAATGACAGTAATATGATTTTATCACAAAAGTGCTTGGATTTCCTATGAAGTTATATTTTTATTCTTGAGATATGTACTCGTGTCTTCTATCGTTATTGTCGCTATAGTAGGCTGCCTTGTCGGAATACATCAGCTTATCAGCTTCATTGACCATTTCCTCCACGTTCTCAGCCCTCTCTAGCCAAATAGCGCCTATTGCAAGAGATGGATTCTTTGCCTTTTTGCGAAGCTTTTCTATAAGCTCATTAAAATGCTCCTCAGTGACCTGTGGCACTATCGCTACAAATTCATCTCCGCCAATACGATAGCAATTCTTCTTTTTAAATATGCTTGAGAAGGTTTCACCTGCAGATTTGATTATCTCATCTCCGGCCTCATGGCCCTTGGTATCATTGATGGCTTTTAATCCATTGATATCGGCAAAACAGATACCGATCGACACCTCCATCCCCTCAATTGTTCTAACAGCAGTATTGAAAGAATTACGGTTGCCAAGCTCCGTAAGTGCATCGTGGGCACTCATGAAGATCATTTCCTTTGCCAGGTTGTAGTTTCTCAATTCCTCTGAGATGAATATCGCTACCGCTTCTATTACTTCTTTGATGTTGATGTCTAAATCAAGCGAATAGTTGTCTATGACCAGATAGCCGATGGTATCATTCTTATCTGTAAGCTTAGCCAAAGCATATCTGGTGAGGGTTCCGGCGTACACGTTCTCGTAGATATCTGCGCTAAATTCCCTAGTTGAAACTGTATCCTCAACTAGTACTACAGAATTTCCTTCCATCTGCTTCTGCCATAAGTTAATCACATCAAATTCTTCGAAGGTCTTTTTATGTGGCAAGCCTATGCCAAATTTTTTATCTATCCAATCATACATGTCGTCTACGCAGCTACCGTCACGAGTTTGAATAACCCCAACTCGCGCTGCCTTAAGAACGTTACCGAGGATTTTCAGTGCTGAGCGCATTCCGGTTCTAAACTCGTTTGCCGAAAGTACCTTGGCGCACTCGATAATTACGTTGTTTGATTTTGCGGTAATTTCTATGTGATCTTCCTTGCGCTTTACTGCAGTCACATCATGAATGATAAAGGCACAGTAGCCCTTCTGATAAACAGGCACTGCCAAGAATTCAAACCATTTATTATATTGTGTGTTGTAGGTGCGATTTATAACTGGTTGGCGCATGATTGCGGCCTGATAGCTCAGCCTAATCCAATCCTCGTCGCGATTTGCTACGGCATCGAAAAAGGTTGATCCAACCAGCTCAGCCGAGGATTTGCCAACTAGGCTAGAATACTTTTCGTTAACATACAAAAACTGCATGTCCCTCACTGTTCCAAATGGATCTGTAACTAGCTTGAACACACAGCATGCATCTGGCAAATCTCTGAGCATGTAAAGAATATCGACCGCCGAATAGTCGATTTTTGTAGTAATATCCTGATTAATTGTTTTCATGACTCTTCCCCTTAAAAGAAAAAGACCCTTTAGAGCCTTTTCTAATTTTTATTATTTAAATCTATGTTTATGCTAACGTCAATATCTGACTTTTTTAATTTGTCTTTGTTGATTTGCATCTTGGCATCTCGCAGTATTTCACGAACCTTTTCCAAATCTTCAATGGCGTCATCAGATGAATACGGCTTGCTGTCGTCGTCGCAATTAAACTTATGATCCATATAACTTCCCCGTAACATAGTGTTAACAACAGGTCTAGTGTACCAAAGATGTTTGAAAAATTAATGTCTTACGGATAATTATTGTTAATTCATCTGTGTTTTTATTTTATCGATGATTGTGATATCTGCCGGAAGTCAGTCTACTGAGTAAAATCACCATATCCTCTGGCAGTAGCAAATATTTTGTTTTTGTCCTGAATTGAATCGCAGATAATTGCTGCAACTACATTGATTGTTTTCATAAAAACTCCCTGAAATCTTAAGAACAATTGATGCTCATGGAATTTGTGCCAGCTTCCATAGAATATGCAGTCTTGTAGTTGTGATAGATTTCTGCAACCTCTTCCCTGGAGAAATCGGAAAAACAGGTGTAAAGCGTATCCAAATCCATACCTGTTCCAACGTAGGTTTCTACCGTTTGTTTGTCCCTTGTGTTCATAATTATTACCCCTCTTACCTTCATTAATATATCTTTATATTACCATTTCCTTTTTCATTTATACTATAATAATTTTTTATTTTGTAAATTATAGCAGGACACGTGAACTAGTAAGTACTATTTTAATTTAACGCAAAATGGTATAATATTGTTGGAAATATAGTAATAGAATTATCCTTGAAACTAATATTAAAGCAATATATAATAAGCTAACTATTACAAATTATTAATAAATAAGGAGATGCTATGATTAGGAGGTTGTGTCATGAAAACAACAAGTTACACAAAACCCAATATAGGTAATCTTAAAGGAAAAATTGGAAAATCTATACTTGAAACTGTTAGAAATACTCCAATCCCTGACAGAACTAATTTGGAAGCTGAAGTAAGAGAACTCGAAAATAAAATCATGGCTGACAGAAAAAAATGAATCACTATTTAGAAACAGATTATTTTTATTGTGATCATATTTCATCATCAGACATGTCGGACATTAAAAATTTCACAATAAATGACCCAAGAGGACAAGGACTCGTTAGGTACTTACAAAATGATGCATTAAATGAAGAGCTAACAAACAACGCTAGAACATATATTGTTAGAGACAAAAATGACAATATGATTGTTGGCTATTATTCTTTAAAAACTGGTTTTATGGCAGATAATGAACGCAGAGTTTTTTTTGGAAAAACAGCTTTTGATTCCATACCAGGTGTTGAATTAGCTAATTTTGCTGTAAATGATAATTATAAACAAAAAAACCCAACCTACAAAGGGTTAGGTAAAATACTTTTCAGCAAATTCGTAATGCCTACAGTTACAAATGGTCAAGAACATATGGGCTTATCCATACTTTACATTTTTTCACTTCCGTATGAACGCTTGATTAACAATTATAAGTCAATGAATTTTTCTAGGTTATCTAAGCTCCAAGAAAAAAGTATGCACAAACGTATTCGCCCTTACTATGACACTGGATGTGTTTTTATGTATCAAAGAATCTAATAAGTAATAATAAAATAATCCCATAGCTTTAAATGCTATGGGATATTATTATATTATTCAAAACTTTCTATAATACGCCTATCTGACTTGTTTTCTTATAAAATTTTGCAGGTATTTTATGATGTAGATGCCATACAATATTCATAGGTCTGCTTCCTGTATGACTTACATAATCCGCTGTTCCTAAAAAGGTATATGGCACTGTTCCTATGCTATCTTTCTTACTTTCTCTAACAAACAAAAGTATTCTACTCCCCATAGTTTTATGGTTTATATATCTCCTACCTGTCGGCGATGTGTCTGTTGTCTTATTCTGACTTTGCCAATGGAATAATTCAACATTAATAGAATAGTCATTGTACATTGTTGATGGCTAATAATCCTTCTCTGATTTATTTAAAGTAACCATAAAAACATCCAAATTCTTTTCTGGCAACCATATAACTCCCTCTCGTAAATTTCTTGGAGTCATATAATCCATAGCCACTAACAATTGGTCTCTAGTATAATTACAATGAACATCTAAAGGACAATCAAACCCAATATCACACGCAGAATCTATAAAATCTATGTTTTCCAAGTTATATTTTAAGATAGTGATTAATTCTCTAATCATTATTTGGCTAGATTGTATTTTTATCAAATTTTCTTCTATTTTTCTACTTTTCAAATCAGTTGCCTCATTCCATATCGTAATATAGAACATCTGAAACATCCTGATTATTTATAACTTGTTCATAAATTCCAGGAATTAGTTTTTTCATATTTACCTCCCCATAAACTCAACTATTAATAAAAATATATACTATTCAATAATATATTGCTGCGTTTTCGACCGTATTTATTCCTTCTCCACAACCTTGCCCTCATCATCTATCTCTGCATTTACCGAGATGCTCTCCAGTCTGTCGTAGAGCTTTCGCTGCGCGGTTGGATCTGAGACAAAGACTGTGGTGCAGTCCTTCTGGAGGGCTGGAGTTAGCTGCACTTCCATATGGCTTTCGTCGTTGTTACCGTAGCAGTGCAGAGTCACAAGCATGGTATCCAATGTCTTTTCATTGAACCAGTAGTTGCCAAGACTGTAGACGATTGGGACACCCTTATAGTACTCGAAGCCCTGCAGACAGTGGGTGTGGGCGCCAATAATTACATCCGCGCCTGCGTCGATGTACTCACGGGCGGTGGAGGTCTGGACTTGCTCAAGCTCGGTCGAATACTCGGTTCCCCAGTGTGGCAAGGCCACCACTATGTCTGCCTTGGCGTCGGCCTCGGCTATTTCGTTGTCAAACAGCTCTGTGTCGTAGCACCTTAAGATGCCAGGCTCAGTGTCGGTGGCCTGCGGTGTCATCTTGATTTTTTCGGCGCGCGATGCTGCTACAAATGCAACTGTTTTGCCATCAACTTCCATATATACGGGAGAGCTTGCTTCACTTAAGTTTCGGCCTGCGCCCACGTAAGGGATGTCTGCCGCTTCAAGGGTTGCGAACGTATCAAGCATAGCATCCTTACCGTAGTCATAGACATGATTGTTCGCAAGCCCCACTATATCTACGCCCATGGTTTTCAGGTTCTCGACCCGCGACGGGTCGGCTTTAAAGGTGTAGGCCTTGCCTTCCTTTGGGGTACCGCCATTGCTGTAGGTGAACTCGTTGTTGAGCCACATGATGTCGGCCTGCTGCATCGTCGTCATCAGCTCTGGTGAGATGCAGTCGTTTATCCCGTTGGGGCAGCTGTTGAGATGCTGAGTGGTTGCCCAGCTCTCATCCAGATTAATATCACCTGCAAAACATAACGTAAAATCGTATTCTCCAGCATCAACTTTTGTTTCTGCAACCGGAGCTTCCTTTGTACTTTTTTCAGGAATTGATGAAGCAAACACATTTGTTTTAAGGTATATTCCAAGCGCTATCTGTGCGATTAGTATTGCCGGCATACCAACAACAAAATACCAATGCTTTGTCTTGTGGCGAAATGCATACATCCCTGCCCAGGTTCCTATGCTACCGCCCAATAAACTAAACAAAAACAAGGTCTTTTCTGGAATTCTCCAGCGCTCTTTTTTGGCCTTGCTTTTATCAATAGCCATAACTATAAAGCCAAGTACATTCATCACGATTAAATATATTGCTGCATATTTTAACATCTAATTGCTCCCTGTTTTCTAATGGTTTAATTGTTACAAAATTTGACAAAATATTTTTATTAGTACAAAATAATAGGAATTATTCGGAACTGTTAACACACAAATGGAGAATAACTTATGATATTCATAAATAAAATCAAAAAGTTTTTTGTGGATGCAGTAAAAGAGCATCCTGTTTCTATTATCAGTTTTTTTATTTCGTCAGTTTTATATTCTATCACATTAGACAACTATAACGAATTAGTCATCTTTGAGCGATTGCTATTAGTCTCAAAAATATTAATGGGCTTCGCTTTTGGTGCTTTGCTCTGCGAGGCTATTCATTCTTATCGAAAGAAGAATGACAATTACTCTTGGAAGCATGTTCCAAATATTATAGGCAATGTGGCAATTGTTTTAGTTGCTGCTATTTGTCCTATACCTTCTTGGTTGATGGAATATAGCTCGCCCTTTAATAAGCAGTTTGGAAGATTAGACTACCTATATTCTGATTTGTTCGACTATATTAACTATTTCATTTTTGCGACCCTTATACTGCTAGCAATCTTTTTCTTCTATAAAAAATCTGAAGAAACCTTTGAAGTGTATGCAACTAAGGCTTTTTGCGGCCTTATGAAGGCAGCCTTGGTATACGGAGTTGTAACTATTGGAATTCTTTCTGTTTATTGGGCTTGCGACACTCTACTTGTGCACTCAGACGACTATGAGATGTCCCTTAGAATTGCCGCTTTCCTATATGGTTTAGTTGCATTTCCATGCACTATCGCTGGTCTAACAAAAACAGAAGGTGGAATTTCTAAATTCGCAAAGACGCTTTTTACTTATGTACTTCCTATCATTGTTGCCATTTCATTTTTGATTATTTACATTTACATTTTCAAAATAATCTTTACTTGGACCTTCCCAAGGAACGAAGTATTCAGCATCATTAGCTGGGTATTTTGCGCTGGTTTTGCTGTATGGACTTTGGCTCAAGGATGTTTTGATGAGCATTTTGAAAAGCCTCTCAAAATCATGCCATTTATATTTATTCCATTTATCATCCTTCAGATAGTGTGCCTTGTAATTCGTATTTCCAATTATGGTTTCACCGTCACTCGATACTATGGACTTGCATTGATTGTTTTTGAAATCGCATATTTTGTTTTTTACACAATCAAATTCTGCAAGGATAGGGATGTTACTTCTGGAATTATCTTTGTTGCAATCGGCTTGCTTTTCATCACTCTGCTGGCACCAGGAATCAATGCTCATAGTTCTGTAACTTTATCTCACTCTCCTACAATCGAGCATTTCTTGAAGCTTGGCGACAAAGCTACAAAAACTGATAAAGAGCTAGCTCGTAATGCGTACCTAGCAATTGATTATGAAGGCGGAATAAGTGGATATAACTATCTAAAAAAGAAACTTAAACCCGAAGATCTCAAACGCCTGGCTCTTACAGACGATTATGACTATTACGAAGACGGCGTATTGTATGATGTATATGACGATGAAGACGTTGAAGACGAAGATGTTTTGTATGGTGAGAATTCTACACAATTCGATATTTTTGTCTCCTCGAAGGTTATTGGTACTATAGATATTTCTGGACTTAATAAAATATATATACCAGATGTTGGTTCTGAAGATGATATTAATGTTTTCCCGGCAGAAGATGAACGGCCAAACATTGAAGCTATTCCTATCTGCATCCATGACGAGGAATTAGGAACCGTAAATCTAAAGGATCCAATTGAGAAGCTTATTGAGCTAGAAAAGAACAGAAATGCTTCCGAATCTTATGAATATGATGAAGAAATTGAAGATGAAAAATCAGAGCTATTTTCTGAGCCGTTTGAGCTTTCAGACGGCGGAAAGGTCTTTATATCTTATGTAAATATTACGGGCGAATTCAGTGATGATGCACCCGGTTATAAAATTGATATAGTAGAAATCAATGGTTTTGTAGTCAAATAACTTTATTCAACAATTGTGCCATAGCAATCTGGGCGTCTATCCCTAAACAGACCCCAGCTAAGGCGATTGTTTGATATTTCATCTAAATCATAAGTATGAACTAATACTTCTTCTTTATCGCGGGAGGCTTGTTTTACAAGTTCTCCCGTTTCATCTGTCATAAATGAGCTTCCATAGAAGTCTAGACTAGATTCCTGACCCCCATTTTCCTTGCAAGGCTCTACCTTTTCAAGACCGATTCGGTTGGCGGCAACTACAGGCATCAGGTTGCAACCTGCATGACCCTGCATACATCTACGCCAGTGAGGCATACTGTCACACTGAATGATAGGCTCGCTGCCTATGGCTGTTGGGTAAAAAAGTATCTCGGCCCCCTGTATCGCCATCGCTCTTGCTGTTTCAGGAAACCACTGGTCCCAGCAGATGCCAACTCCTATCTTGCCGTATTTTGTCTCCCACACCTTAAAGCCTGTGTTCCCAGGTGTGAAATAGAATTTCTCCTGATAGAAATGGTCGTCCGGAATATGAGTTTTTCTATAGACCCCAAGGACTGTGCCATCGGCGTCGATTACAGCGACCGAGTTGTATAAGACATTCCCATCTTTCTCGTAAAAGCTCACAGGAATAACCACAGAAAGCTCCTTGCAAATCTTCTTAAAGTGACAAACAGCTGCATTCTCATCAACAGATTGAGCGAAATCATAGTATTCATATCTGCGTTCTTGGCAGAAGTACTGTCGCTCAAAAAGCTCTGGCAACAGGACTATATTTGCTCCATCTGCGGCTGCGGCTCTAACAAACTGCTCTGCCTTTGAAATATTTTCTTTGACATTGTTTGTGCATTGCATCTGAACTGCTGCAACTGTAATCTCTCTCATTTGTTCTCCTTTATTGTTGGAAATCCTTATCTGAATTACCCGCCGGTATCTGCTGTGTTATACAGTGGATGTTTCCTCCGCCAACTATGATGGGCCTTGCATAGATAGGATAAATCCTTCGATCCAGAAACAATTTGCCAAGTATTTCCACTGCTATTTT